>Ga0075306_1000262_pt1 | contig 11286 bp, 5 predicted proteins | sample Joice_CattailNLC_FD_120074 | JGI IMG/M metagenome (GOLD analysis project Ga0075306, IMG submission 120074) | Natural and restored wetland microbial communities from the San Francisco Bay, California, USA, that impact long-term carbon... | ecosystem: Environmental > Terrestrial > Soil > Wetlands ... | reverse complement strand
TTTCAACTTTAGATTCATCCACAACAACTTCAATTTTGATCTTCGGAATGAATTCAATCCTGTATTCGCTACCACGATAAGTCTCGGTATGACCTTTTTGACGCCCATAACCTCTTACTTCAGAAATTGTTAATCCCCGAATCCCCTCTTCAACAAGCGATTCTTTCACTTCCTCTAATTTGAATGGACGAATTATTGCTTCTATTTTTTTTAATGATGACATAATTATTTACCGTGACATTGTTTATATTTTTTCCCGCTCCCACATGGGCAAGGTTCATTTCGCCCAACTTTTTCACCAACTTTTACCGGCTGTAACTTCCCACGTCTTGATGCCTGTGATTGTTGACTGCTGCCAGCACTATAACCGATGTTTGTGGTGTTTTGCTTGGTTTCTATCAACCTGCTTGATTCCTGTTGTCTTTGACGTTGGACTTCATCCGGTGCTTGTGGAAAGAATTTAAATGCGAATGAAACAACATCATTTCTTAATTGTTCAATCAATCCCATAAATAGTTTGAAAGCTTCACCTTTATACTCGACAAGCGGATCCTTCTGACCATATGCACGTAATCCAATACCTTCCTTCAAGTCATCCATCTCACGCAAGTGTTCTTTCCATTTGTGATCGATTACACTCAGCATTGCAAAACGTTCCAATCTCGACATAAGATCAGATCCAAGCATCTCTTCTTTTCTCTTATAGAATTCTTTTGCAGCACTAATTATTTTATCTTTAAGTCCGGCTTCACCAAGTTTTTCAAATTCTTCCGGTATTAATTTAATATCAACCAACAAATTATGAAGAAGCTCCTCGCGCATTGCATCAGCGGAAACACTCTCAAAATATCTATCTATTAAATCATCTACAAATTCATCTAGCAAATCGAATATTTCACCCTTTAATCTTTCTCCCTCAAGTGCTCTGTTTCTCTTTGAATAGATTACTTCACGCTGCTGATTCATGGTATCATCATATTCCAGAAGTCTTTTCCGTATTGCAAAGTTGTTCTCTTCTACCTTCTTTTGAGCACGTTCAACAGATTTTGTGATCATTGGATGTTGTATTACTTCACCTTCCTTAATTCCAATACGTTCCATAACAGAGGAAATCCTATCACTGCCGAAAAGTCTCATAAGATCATCTTCCAAAGAGAGATAAAATTTTGATGTCCCGGGATCACCCTGTCGTCCAGAACGACCTCTTAACTGCCTATCAATTCTTCTGGAATCATGCCTCTCAGTACCAAGGATGAACAAACCGCCCTTATCAACTACACCTGCCCCTAATTTGATATCAGTTCCGCGGCCAGCCATATTTGTTGCAATTGTAACAGCACCAATTTCTCCCGCGTGGGCAACAATTTCTGCTTCACGTTGATGCTGTTTTGCATTGAGTACGTTATGAGCAATTCCCCTCCTTTTCAACATTCTGCTTAACGTTTCTGAAACTTCAACAGAAGTTGTACCCACAAGTATGGGTCTGCCTTCTTTCTTAAGAGTATCAATCTGCTCTACTACCGCATTATATTTTTCTCTTTTTGTTTTATAAACTGCGTCGTCAGAATCTTCACGTGTCACCGGTTTGTTCGTTGGGATAACTACCACAGGTAAGTTATAGATTTCAAAGAATTCATTTTCTTCTGTTTCTGCCGTACCGGTCATACCCGAAAGTTTATTGTACATTCTAAAGTAGTTCTGAAGAGTAATAGTTGCTAAGGTCTGTGAATCTCTTTGTACTTTTACATTTTCTTTTGCTTCAATCGCCTGGTGTAAACCGTCACTATACCTTCTTCCGGGTAAAATCCTTCCTGTAAACTCATCAACTATTGCTATCTTCCCGTCTTCAGTTACAACGTATTCATCATCTTTTTCGAATAAGGTGTACGCTTTGAGTAGTTGATGAATTGTATGAATCCGATCGCTTGCTACAGAGTAACGGTTATAAAGTTCATCTTTCTTTTTAATTTTCTCTTCATCACTTAAGCTTGAATCATTTTCAAACTTGCTTACTTCATAGCCTAAATCCGGAAGCACAAAATATTCTTTTCCCTCTTTGCTTCCCTTTGCAAGTTCATCCCTGCCTTTTTCAGTAAGATCAATTGTATTATTTTTTTCATCAATCACAAAATACAATTCATCATCAATGATGTGCATATTTTTTGCCTTTTCCCGCAAGAATTCCATTTCGGTGCTCATCATTAATTTTTTATAGGAAGGTTCACTTAGAACTTTCGCAAGACGATTACTCTTCGGCAATCCCCTAAATGCCCTGAATAAACAAACTCCGGCTTCTGAAGAATTTTCACCATTCTCATTTAGTATTTTTTCTCCCTCTTGAACAAGTGATGCAACAAGATTTTTTTGTTTCCGAAAGAGATTTTCCACACGTGGTTTCATTTCACCAAATTGTTGATCATCAGCATCTACAGGTCCTGAAATTATTAACGGTGTCCTTGCTTCATCTACTAAAACAGAGTCCACTTCATCAACTATTGCAAAGTTATGTCCTCTCTGTACCTGATTCTCTTTATCAATTGACATATTGTCACGCAAATAATCAAATCCAAATTCATTATTAGTACCGTAGGTTATATCCTTTTGATATTGTTCCTTCCTTTGTTTTGAGTCCATTGTATTTAATATTACACCAACGGTTAAACCATGAAATTTATATACCTCACCCATCCATTCGCTATCACGTTTAGCAAGATAATCATTTACTGTTACCAGATGAGTACCTCTTCCAGTCAGTGCATTTAGATAAATAGGAAGTGTCGCAACTAAAGTTTTACCTTCTCCAGTTGCCATTTCAGCAATCTTCCCCTGGTGAAGCACAATTCCGCCAATAAGCTGAACATCGTAGGGAATCATCTCCCAGGTTATTTTATTACCTGAGGCAGTCCAACTTTTACCAACCAACCTTTCGCAGGTTGATTTGACAACCGCAAAAGCCTCTGGAAGTAATTCGTCTAATATATCTTCATATTCTTCATTAAGCTGCTCCTCCAGTTTGTCGATTTCATCGTGAACTCCCTGACGATCGAATTCTTCATCCGATTGTAATTTTAATTTAAGTTCATCAAGTTTCTCCCTTGTTTCTTTAGTATGATCTTGAATTTTTTTTCTGAATTCCTCTGTCTTTGCCTTTAAATCATCATCAGAAATATTTTTAAGTTTTTCATATTCATTATTAGTTTCTTCTACAATTGGCAAAAGGAGTTTTAATTCTTTCTCATATTTGTCACCGAATATTTTCTTAAATACTTTTAACATTCTATTTTATCTTTATGTTGGAATAACAAGAAATAAAGTTAAAAATAGACGCTCTGAAATGCAATTTAAGAATTACTACATACCTAGACTTTTGTGCTTGAGATGCGTTATTAATAGGGTTTATATAATATCTAAATTGGTATTATAATCATTTTGTGAACGTCTATAGATAAAAAAATTAACTTTATTGACTTGAAATATGAAGCATTTTAATCCATTCAAATATAGTAAGTAAAGTGCGCCTTAAAAAAATATCGGAAAAGTTTGAAAAGTATTTAGCAGAAATATCTGTAGGTGTAATCTCATCTGCAGATTTTGATAAATTGATCGCGTTATATGAAAGTGAGATTAAGACTTATTACTTTACGACTTCATCAGAAGCAAATCTTATACGAATTATACAGGGAATGTACGATAAAATATCCTTTATCAAGGATTGTATTAGCTATCCGCATTATCTTGAAATCCTAATCTCTATTTCTGTAAACAGTAATTATCTAACTGATATCCTAATTATAAATCCTGAATATTTTTACTGGATTGTTAATCCTTCCATTCTAAAAACAAAATTGGATAAAACAAAATTTAACAAAGAGTTGAAATCAGTATTAGCATCATATAATTCGTTAAATGCAAAGGTTCATGCATTAAAATCTATAAAACGAAAAGAGCTGTTGAGAATTGGAGTTAAAGATATATACACAAAAGTTCAATTTGAAGAAATAACAGAAGAGCTTTCAATCCTGGCTGTTCAGCTCTCGGACGAACTATTTACATTAAGTTATCAGGAAGTTCTTAACAAATACAAGCTCACGAAACATAGTGGGAAATATTGTCTTGTAGCTCTGGGTAAATTAGGTGGTGCTGAACTTAACTATAGTTCAGATATTGATTTAATACTCTTTTTTGATAAGGAAAGGAAAATAAACAGACAAAAATATTTTAGTGAAATTCTGATCGAGACAACACACTTGTTTCTGAAATTATCAGCTGAAATAAACGGTGGTTTTTTATACAGGATAGATTTTAGATTAAGACCTGACGGGAAGTATTCTCCTTTGTGCAGAAGTTTACAGGAATATTTGGATTATTATGAAAGCAGAGGCGAAGATTGGGAAAGACAAATGTTGATTAAGTCAGGTTTTCTAAGCGGAAGCAAATCCCTTTACAATAAATTTATAAACTATCTTATACCATTTATATTTCCATCCTCATTCGCAATCTCACCAAAGAAACAAATAGTAAAAATGAAGGAGAACATCGAACGACAAAATACATATGAGGAAAATATCAAACTAGGCTACGGTGGAATAAGAGATATTGAATTCTCAGTTCAGGCGCTTCAATTGTTGAATGGAGGAAGTAATGAAAACTTAAGAAGCAGCAATACATTATCCGCAATTAATGCACTAAATGGTGGAGAATTTATAACAAGTGATGAGGCAAAAATTTTATCAAACGCATATATTTTTTACCGGCAAATAGAGCATTATCTACAGTTAATGAATAACCGGCAGACCCATTTAATTCCATCTGATGGTGAATTATTAGCGAAAATGATTAAACATATGGGATTTAAAAACAAGGAGAACTTCAACACAAAAATTACAAAAACAAGAAATGATATAAGAAAAATTTACGATTCGATTTTGATTGAAGAAGATAAACTTAATTCAAGCCGTTATAATTTGGATGAAATTAATTTTGAAGATAAAAATAAAGGCAGACGTGAGTTTCAATTCCTGAAAGAAGGGAAAGGATTATTTGGCAATAGAACCTTTGATTCAAAATCGATTAAAGGTTTCGAGCAAATTGAAAGGTTTTTCCTGGAATATCTAAGTAACTCATTGTCTCCTGATAAGATACTGTCTAACTTAGTTAGAATTATTAAACAATCAGATATACCATCCATCTGGTTTAATGAACTGCGCGACGAAACTTTTTTCAAATTGTTATTGGAAGTATGTGAATATTCACAATACTCAGTTGATCTCTTTGCCGAGGATAAAGAGTTAAGTGAATTTTTCCTCAACAGAAAAGTTTTTTTAGAACTTCCACCTCGTGAATTAGCAGAATATGAAATCAAATTCACATTGTTATATCTATCAGTCCAGCTGACAGTTGATTTGCTGGAAACTAAAGAGATATCAGATATTCTATCTGCCGTAATTTATAACAAGATAAAAAAAATACTAGAAGAATATTCCAAAAATCTTGAATGGAGTAAAGATTACTTTGTAGCAGCTCTTGGTAGTTTAGGATCGTCAACAATAACATTTTATTCGGATCTCGACTTATTATTTATAATACGTAATTCAAAGAAGTACGATAGAATTGAAAAACATTTTCAAAATGTGCTCGCTTCGTTACGACTAAATCTTAAACCTTTTACCGTTGATTGTAGACTAAGACCGGAGGGAGAAAGCAGTCAGCTTGTTTGGGATATAGAAGAATCAAAAAAGTATTTTGAAAAGAGAGCACGGATTTGGGAACTGCAGGCATTGACAAAGATATCATATATATCAGGCAACAAACGATTATTCAATAGCTTTACAAAATCAGCATCATCTTGTGTATTAAGATTCACTCAGAAACAAATCAAGTATGAAATAAAAGAAATGCATAAAAAACTTACCGAACCGTTAACTACCTCGCCAGTTAGTATGTTTAACCTTAAAAACAATCCTGGCGGATTAATCGATATTGAATTTATAATTCAGTCTATTATTCTCGGCAACTTGGAATTGTTCAATCAAGCTTTAGGGAAATCGTTTCGGGATCAGGTAGAACTATCAGCAACAAAAAACTTACAGGTGACAGAAAAAAAAGAATTACTTTTATCCTTTGATTTTATAAAGAAAATCCAACTGCTCAACCAGATCATATTTAATACTACATCTTCAAAATTATTAATTGATGATTTTAAACTGCGTTTTTTTGTTAGCAGAATGAAATACAAAAACTTAGATGAGTTTAAATTGTCATTAAAGTTACATACCGGTAACATAAGAAAAATATATTCGAAACTTATTAACTGAAAACTTTGAATCTGGCAAAGAAATATTTTTATGTGCTTCCAGGAATTGCCGTATTTATAATTTATCTCTTTACTTTAGCTCCATCAGTTATGCAGATAGATTCCGGCGAACTAGCCGCCGTCCAAGCAACTTTAGGAATTGCACACCCCACAGGGTATCCTCTGTATACAATAGTCGGATATTTGTTTTCATTAATTCCATTTCCCACATCGAAAATATTTCGACTCAATATACTAGCTTCGATTTATTGTAGTGTTGGTATTTCAACGTTTGTCTACACAGCAAAACTTGTCTTAGATAATCTAGAATCATTTTCAACGACAAATGATAGATTATTTAAACATTCTAAAAAGAAGAAGCCTCGGGAAAAAGGTAACATGAACAAAAATAAGGCTATTCCAACAATATTAGAATCGGTTAAGTACATTGTATCAATAACATGTGGGCTTGTACTGGCATTTAGTGAAGTATATTGGCTTCAAAGTACTTCTGTAGAGGTTTATTCTTTACATATACTTTTAATGAACTTTATTATTCTTTTTCTAATTAAAGGCTTTTTGTTCGGAGGAGATAATAACAACCAAGTCGAGTTAAAATTTTGGATTATTTTCTCCGCGTTTCTTGCACTTGGTTTTTCAAATCATATGACAACAATTTTAATAATTCCGGGAGTTGCATATTTATTCTTTGTGAAGTACAAGTTAACAAGCGTAAGCGTAAAAAATATTCTAATAATGCTTGTGGTCTTCTTTTCAATATTATTTTTAATATACTTGTATCTTCCGATTAGAGCATCACAAAATCCAGTAATTAATTGGGGTAACCCCGTTGATCTTGAAAAAATTATTAGACATATAACCGGTAAGCAATACCAGGTATGGCTATTCAGTTCTACTGCAGCAGCCAAAAAAAATCTCATTCATTTTTTAGTCGACCTACCGGGACAATTTTCAGTTAGTCTCTTTTTATCTGTGATGGGAATTATTTCCTCCTATTTTTACGCAAAAAAATTTTTCTGGTTCCTAATAATTTCATTCTTGTTTACTGTACTTTATTCAATCAATTACGATATCCACGATATTGATTCTTATTTTCTACTCGCATATATCTCGCTCAGTTTTTTCGCAGTTTTTGGATTGCTGACGCTTTATAATCTTCTGAAAAAAAATACTTTGGTCTTATCCATAATAATTACCCTTGCTTTTATTGCAGTTCAACTCCTCACAAATTTCAACAAAGTTGATGAGAGTAAAGTTTATACCTATAAAGATTATACATACGCCATTTTAAACAGTGTTAAAGAAGAAAGTATTATATTCAGTTACCAGTGGGATTTTTTTATTTCTGCTTCCTATTACTTCCAGTTCGTAGAAGGTTATCGTAATGATGTTACAGTTGTTGATAAAGAACTTTTGAGACGCTCCTGGTACTTTACCCAATTAAAGAGAAACTATCCTAATCTTTTTAACAACATGAGTGATATTGTAACACAATTCAGGGAAGCATTAATTCCGTTTGAAAGAAGTGAAAACTTTAATCGAAATTTACTCGAAAGATTATACCGTAAACTGAATACTGATCTGGTTGCAAAAAATATTGAAAAAAGTGATTATTACATTGCTCCGGAACTAGTTGAGCAGGAAATGCAAAAGGGAGAATTTACTTTACCACAAGGTTATAGGCTGGTACCTGATCTTCTACTTTTTAAAGTTGTAAAGGGTGATGAATACGTACCTGCGAATGATCCTGATTTTGAAGTAAGAATCAGTGACAAACGAAATTATTATATTGATAAGATAGAATATTTCGTGGGGTCAATGCTTGCAAGAAGAGCAATATATGAAATACAAAATAACAAACTTGATAGAGCAAAGGTTTATTTGAAAAAGATACGGGAAGATTTTCCTAATTATAATATACCTGCAATCTTACGAAACATTTCGCCCAATAATTAATCTTTGACTGCGTTAAGTAAATCTTCTCTTCTATTCTCAGAAAGTTCTTTTTCAGTTCTAAAGGATTGTAGTGTTACATCCATTTGCTGAATTAGATTTCGTTTATAAAACTTCGGTGCATATACACTCCCATCCAGCATATAAATCCTTTTAGTATCTTCATCATAAAACACATAATTCACAAACGGTCCACCCATTCCCTTAATATTTAAATCCCACAAACCTTGTGTAAAAAGTGCGTATTTATTGTTAAAATTCACTTCGTTGATAGTGAAATAGTCTTCAGCAATTACAACATAACCCATATCATCAGCAGTCTTGTAGAATTTTTTTGTGATTCTGTTTCGAATAGTTTTGATTGAGTCCGCATTTAAGTATTCTGGTGTCGCATTTTCTATCCAGTGAATGAATATCCATCTTTCCATATCACTGCCTGGTGAACGTCTTAGCCAAACAAAATTATCTTTGGAATCATTTTTTGCTACTTTATAATCTGCCTGTACATAGATCACCCAACCGTATTCTTTCAGGAATTTACCCTCCGCATCCATCTGTTCATAATTTGGCTGGTACAAACTTCCAAATAATCTCTCATCTGAAATTTTTTGAAATTTATATAAAAGATTATCTGAGTTACGAAGAATTTTGGAGTTCAATTCATCGGCATTGGGAGCTGACAATATTACTATCATCTGATTTTTCGCCCACAGATCATTTTTATATACGATAAAACCAGGATCATCTTTTAGTTTATTTTCAATTGCGGAATCAACAACTGCTCGAATAAATTCTGAGGCTGAGCTGTTTGAATTTAGTGGAGCTATAAACACCAGATTTTTTTTTCTTTTATATTTATTTATCTCAGATGGGTTGAATCTTTTTAATGTAAATATTTTTTCCGGTTGTGGAGTGTAGATAAGTTTTTCAAATGTCGAATCTAGCGCATCTTTAAATTCCAGGTATTCCAGGGAATCGGCTAAAACAAAAATTTCATCCTCAAATCCTCTTGCAGGTTTATTTGAAGGATCACAGCGAACAAACGCTAGTAATATAACTACACAGAAGACTATTTTGAAAATATGTTTCATAACTAGCCAGGGACAAAAGATAATGTTAAATCAATATTAGGTAAGAATATTAAGTATAAAACCCACATTGTAAAACCAACTACTAATGGAATTGAGAAATTGTCATCTATGTAACCGAATGAAATATTTTCTGTTATTGCACCAACGATCGCCGCAAAAAAACCAATAAAATATTCTTCAGAAAAATAACCGATTTTTGGGGTGAATAAAACCACGATACATGAACTGATAAAAAAAGCTAAAGTTCCCTCAAAACTTTTTGCCATAAATTTACGTCTCCCATACTTCCTACCGATCAGTGCCGCCATCGTATCACCAATGATAAGTATAGAAAATGCAGTTATAAATACAACCTTTGGAAAGATTAGGACTCCAAGTGTCGCAGACAACAATACGTATGTTGCACCGTTTAAATTTTTCTTCTGCTCATCTACTTCGTGGCGCCGGAGCAAAAACCCAAAAATTTTATAAAAAACATTTCCTATTTGAGGGGAGAAGTACCGCGAAAGATCCAGAATAATTGCAAACCCTGTTAGACTACCTAATATAACCAGCGCTACTGCTTTAGTAATAAAATAATAAATAATTGGAATTGATAATGAAGTAATATGAATTAATTTTCTTACTAATTCATCTTTGTAATCAATAGTTCCACGGTCAATGTGAGTCATCGGTTGCGGAAGTATCCTTGTTCTTTCTTTCCTCCATCATTTTCTGAACATGATCAGGTATCTCTTCCTTACTGTCATTTTTCTTCTCTTGGTTATCTTTTCCATTTTCAGGAATCGGTGGGAGTTCCTCACCTTTTATTATTGCGTTAATTTCCTCTGAATCCAGAATTTCTCTTTCCAATAATTCGAGTGATAATTTATGCAGTAATTCCTTGTTATCACTTAATATCTTCTCCGCATGCTGCATCGCAGAATTAACTATCCTCTGCACTTCTTCATCAATTTCAATTGCAGTTTTTTCACTATAATCCCTGTGCTTTTGAATTTCACGACCAAGGAAAATCTCTTCTTCTTTGGCACCGTAGCTTAAAGGTCCCATTTTCTCACTCATACCCCACTCGCAAACCATTTTACGTGCTAAATTAGTTGCTTTCTCAATATCATTCCCGGCACCGGTTGTATAATGATTAAATACTATTTTTTCTGCAGCTCTTCCTCCCAATGCATATGTAATAACTGCTTCCAGATATTTTGTAGAGTAAGTATGCTTTTCATCAATTGGCAGATAACTTGTGACACCCAGAGCCCTCCCTCGTGGTATAATCGTAACCTTATGGACCGGATCTGCTTCTGGAAGCATTCTTGCAACTAAAACATGACCAATCTCATGATACGCTGTTGTTTTCTTCTCTTCTTCAGTAATTATCAGACTCTTCCTTTCCATTCCCATCATAACTTTATCTTTTGCTTCTTCAAAATCGATAAGTTCAACCTTCTTCTTATCTTTGCGTGCTGCTAAAAGTGCTGCTTCGTTTACCAGATTTGCTAAGTCTGCACCAGCCAAACCAGGGCTCCCTTTTGCGATTACTTCAAGGTTCACATTTTCACTCAAAGGTATATTTCGGGTGTGAACCTTCAATATTCCCTCACGACCTTTTACATCGGGTCTGTCTACAACAATCTGCCTATCGAATCTGCCGGGTCTTAAGAGTGCCGGATCAAGTACATCAGGACGATTGGTAGCAGCGATGATAATTACACCTAAGTTTTGTTCAAACCCATCCATCTCAACTAACAACTGATTAAGGGTCTGCTCACGTTCATCGTGACCACCCCCAAGCCCAGCTCCTCTGTGTCTTCCTACAGCGTCAATCTCATCAATGAAAATTATACAAGGCGCATTTTTCTTTCCTTGTTCGAATAAGTCCCTAACCCGGCTGGCTCCAACACCAACAAACATCTCCACAAACTCCGAACC
>Ga0075306_1000261_pt1 | contig 11287 bp, 19 predicted proteins | sample Joice_CattailNLC_FD_120074 | JGI IMG/M metagenome (GOLD analysis project Ga0075306, IMG submission 120074) | Natural and restored wetland microbial communities from the San Francisco Bay, California, USA, that impact long-term carbon... | ecosystem: Environmental > Terrestrial > Soil > Wetlands ... | reverse complement strand
GCCCAGCAACGCGCGCAGGCTTGCGATTCCGTCCGCGACGTTCCCACGGAGCTTCATCACTTCGCTGTACGTGGCATTCAGCACTTCAGCGTCACCCACTGCGAAGCCCAGCAACTTGCGCAGTTTCTTGGCGGTGCTCATCGCGACACCAGCCGAGGGAATGACAGCCCAGAGCACAGGCACACCATGCGGACCACTTCCGGGTCTGTTCCGCCGTCTAGTTCGCGCTCTGCCTTGGCTCGCCAGAAACCCGCGGTCTTGCCCACGAGGACCGCGCAGGCATCGCCTACGGGACCCGCACGAGTGTCAAACCTCAGCGCCGAAGCCAGCGAGGAAGCACTCAGCGCTAGCGAAGCAGCCGCTTCCCAGCCCAGCGCGTACCAGCGCGAATTTGGGTCGTTCTGCATTGGTCTTTCCTCCCTATTTGTGGCCGAAAAATGGCCATTCGTTAGGTCAGACTAGCACGACCGCATCGGGATTCACGCGGGGTCAGAACGGTACCGCGGTCCCACGCTCGCAGTGACGCTCGCAACGGTTGAGCATGGCCAGACAGTCCCGCAGCTCGTCTGGCTGCGCCGCGGTCCCACCGGGCGCCTCGCTGGCGCTTTCCAGCAGCTCACCCGCTTCCCGCTCCCACGCTCGCTCTTTGCGCGCGCGTTCTTCGTCCAGCAGCTCCGGGTGGGCGTGTAGGTGCTCAAAAAACGCTTCTGCGCGGCTCATGTGCTCAGTCGCGCGAATCTTGCCACGCAGACGGTCCCAGAGCGCCAGCAACACGCGCTCGTTGCCCAACTCTGCGCGCACCGCATCGTCACTTTCGGCGCGCAACTCAGCAGCACGCGCACCGCCCTTGCGCCCACGAGTCGAACGCAGAGCGCCCGCCCGTGCGCGCAAGGCTGCAATCTGCGCGCGTTCAGCTTCGAGCGCCGCTAGCGCTTGTTCCAGTTGTTCGGTGCCACTAGTCGCCGCACGCGCGTTGCAGTGCTTCGCCACTTGTTGCGCGCGGAGCTTCGCCGCAGCGACGCGCTTGCGCAGCTCCGCTTCGAGCTTCAAGCCCGCGCGCTTGACTTCGCGTTGACGGTCACGCGCATAGCGCTTGCACGCGCGCAGCCGTTCGGCGCGTTGTCTTCGCGCGCTCGCCACAGCAGCTCGAAGCCTGGGGAGCACGTCGCGCCGCTTTTCGCGGATTTGCGCGCGCAAGGCTCTCCGCTCTGCAACCACTCCACGCGCGCTAGGTTGCGGCTCGGTTGTCGTCCGCGCCTTGCAGGCGCATCCCTTCTTTGTCGCCATGGTTCAAACCTCCTCGGTCAGAGTCGCACACAAGCGGCTCGCGTAGCAGCCCCGTTGGCGCTTCGGGGGGGTCATCCGCGTACAGAGTGCCCAGGTAAGAGCGCAGCACAGTCGCGAGTTGACCAGGACTCGCATTACCAGCCGCATCGAGCACATCGAGAATGACCGCATCGGGCGACGGTGCGCGGCCCTCGCGATACAGCCGCTCTGCAGCGTGGCGCAGTCGGTCCCATTCAGTACCCCACAAGGAACCTAAAATCTCGATGTCGCATGACGTTTTGGCTGCGTCGCGCAAGGGCCGCAGACCGCGTGACCACGTGATGTCACGTGCCCGATGTCGCGACCGCTGAAGCTCCATGTATTCGTCCACGCGGCCGTCTGCCAGCAACGCAAGGGGGCTGCGTCCCTTGACCACGTTCGGGTCTGCCAACTCCAACCCCAACTTGGTCAAGTAGAGACTGGCGGTACAAGAGCGCACGTCTACGCCCATCGGCAACGGTACGTGCTCGTCATCTATGACCGTTGCGACCGCCTTTGACCAGGAGTCATACAACCGCGCGTGCTCGCCTGGGAGCACTTCCGCGCGCGGCAACAGCAGCACGTGCATGTGTGGATGCCAGCCGTTTTGACCGCGGGTTATTTCTTCCGCAGCTATCCATTCAAGGCCGATTCGCTTGGACCAAGCACGCCAAGAACGCGTGCGCTGCATCCGCTGCCAGGCTTTGCGCACCTGGTGGACAATCTCCACCGGGTCTTGAGCGGAATGTCGAATCGTCAGCGTCAGCAGCGTGGGCGTCGTGCACGTCTGCGCGCGACGTGCTTCGACCACTGCGGCAATCTCGCTCGCCAGCTTCGCGCGCCGACCTATCCAGCACACCGGGCAGATGCGCGCGCGGCAACGCAACACACCATGCGCCCACGCACTCTTCCCCACCCTGCGCAACTCGACATGCGAAGCAAAACGACGCTGCCCGCACAGCGACGAGCGACGGGGGGTGCCAGGATACGCCGCGACCTCCCTGCGCGCGGCGTACGCGGCTATTCGTTTCACCGCGACGTAGGGTCACCGGACGTAGTGTCACGCGACAACAGTGTGTCCGCTCAGCCACAGTGTTGCTGGCGAGCTACACCGACGAAGAAAGGCAGCTTTTTAGGGGTGTTGCGTGTTGCGTTGCAGACACACTGCACGGGCTTCCAGCGGGTTCAAGCGGGTGAGCATGGCGCAGGACAGGCCTAACTGGGGGTACCCCCCAGCCCCCCGGAAGATCTTCCGCGGTGTCTATCCGCCAAGCATTGCCTGGAACGTCCATTGGTCGGCCCCTGGGTCGTTCCACTGCACCGCATCATTGTTGCTCATTGCGACAAGCAGGCCGTTGCTGAAGCGCCAGCGGGGGACGAGGGGCAGGGTGGTGCCCCCATCCCATAGCAGCGTCACCGCTGGGCGCGTAGCGGCTGGCGGCGGTCCTGCCGCCCGGTCGTACAGTTGTAGAAAGCGGTTGCCCGTGCCTGTCGCGCGCGCGCCTGAGAGCGAAAGCAACTCGCAAGGCCCCGCGAACGCCAGCCACCAACGCACGAGCACGGGGCCTGAATCGACTTGGAGCACTTAGCCAGCACCCTCATCGTACAGGCCCACGCCCACACGCTGCGCCACGAGCGCCAAATCAGAGCCACCAAGGGGCACCCACGCCACACCATCGAGAGACACGCAGAAGCGCGCAATCGTTTCGTTTGGCAAGGTCTGGAACAACTGACAGCGCACGATAGCCGAGGGTCCCCAGTTTGCGGCCGTCGTGTCTGGCGTCAGCACCAGCGGGCTGCCCAACTCGAAGACCGCGCTCGGGATTGGTTGCGTGCCAAGCCCTTCGGCCATCGATTGCAGAGTCAAGGCGAGCAACGGCTCGGAAGGGAGCACGCCCACCAAACCCGCGCCGCCAACAAAGAAGAGCGTCTTCAGCGTTGAAGCGCCCTGCTTTACTTCGATGGCCTGGGACATGCGCGCATACACGACGCGCACCTTTGCAGGCACACCAACCCCCAGCGCGTCTGGAAGCAGCGGCAGCGCGTCCCAACTGGGGAAGAGCCACGTGCGACCCCGCACCGCGCCTCGTTCGTCGTCCGTGTCATCTTGGGCCACGCGCAACGCACCGCTTCGCAAGTCGATGCTTGTTTGGATGGCGTTGCCATCGTCGAGAGCGTCTCCCAAATCGTTCGGACCAAAGGGTCCAAGTGCGAAAGCGAGTGCGTATTGCCCAGGCGAAACATCGTGTGAGATCGGCACGTTCGCGTCGAACGGGGCATTGTCTTGCCCGTAAATCGTCGTTGGGTCGCGCGGTGCGCCCGTGCCTGGAATGTCAGGCGTTGAAAGTTGAGCGCCTACCGTAAACTCAAGGTTTAGGATGTCGTAGACGCGCACCCAATGCAGAAACCCGGAACCTGCAGTCATCGTTAGACCTCGCTTTTGCAGTACGGACAGTTACAGGAAGCAGGCGCCGCGCAGCCCACTGCAGCGCGCCCGATGCGTTCGGCCAGACCCTGGATTTGGTCGCGGACCAGCTCGCCGCGCGCGGCCGCGCGTTCGGTCGCAGTCACGATTTGTTGCGTGCTCTCGCCCTGCAAGCCACGCAGCACTGCAAGACCTTCGCTTGCAACGCGAGCCACGCGCTGCCAATCCGTGTTGATGAGCGCGCGAAGTATGGGCCGCTCACCGCTCATTTGCGTACGAACGCAACCGCGGTGACGGTCACCACCGCAGCGGTGACAAGCCCGGCAGCTACCCACTTGGCCGTTGACCATGAAGTGGTTGCAATGTCGGTGATGACCTCGGCAGGCGTTGGGGAAAGCGTGGGCGCGGTGCCCCCTGCAGCACGCACGCGCGCAGCCAAGGCGCGGTGCACTTCGACCCAGCGCCACGCCGTGCCGCCCGTGACATCGGCCGCAGCAACCTTGGTCTTGAAGTACTTCCGCCACTTGTCGCGCGCGCTCGCCACCTCGTTCGCAAGGGACTGTGGAACGATGGGCTTGACGCCACGTCCCTGGGCTCCCGCGTACATCTCGTTCCAAGCGTCATTCAGCTCATCAAGCGTCATCGGCCGCCCCGCTTGGTTGCGCGCTTCTTGCTCGCGCGCTTGCGCGCCACGGGCGCAGGCTCGGTTGCGGGCGCGGGCTCGGCCGCGGGCTCGCGTTGCTCGGGCGATGGTGCGAGCGTCGCGCCCCCGCGGTAGGCCATGCCATACAGTTGTTCCCAGGCTGCATCACGTTGCGTCATTGTCTTTGTCTCCCGCGAACTTCTCCACCAGTTCGAGCCCCTTCGGCGCCCACTCCAGAAACTTCTTTAGAGCAGCGGACTTGGTGGCAGCAAGCTCCGCGTCTTCCTCGGACTCTTCTGCTTCGGGCGCCTCGCGTTGTTGCATCAGGTCTGCAATGCGCTTGAGCAGCTTCCGGTTTTCGAGGCGTGCATCCTGCAGCGCTTCGCGTTGCATCTTCAGCAGTTCGGACGTGCTCTTGGAGTGTGACTCCAACGTCAAGTTGAGATTCTTATAGAGCGCTTCCAGGTGCTTCAGGAGCGCGATTTCCGTTGGTGACTGGCCCACCACCGGGACGAACTGCCCGTTTGCGTCGCGCTGGCTACTGCGATTGCCCGGTCCCTTGCTCTTGATGCCCACCACCACCGCCGTGCTTCCGTCGTCATCTTCCTCGTTGGTGCTCATGCGCGGCCCCCGATGCTTCTTGCAGCGAGGTATCCTACCACCATGGCCGCGGCCGTGACGACGAACGCCGCGACCGCTGCAGCCGTGCTCGTAGACTTCCGCGGCTCTGCAGGCTGCTTGGCGACAAGCGGGTGGGCGTCGTGCTTTGCAAGCCACGCCACCGGGTCAAGACGCGCTGCTTCCGAGTCTTGCGGGTACGCGCGCGGTGACACTTCGAAGTGCAAGTGCGCACCATCGCAAAGCTTGCCAGGGTCTTCGCGCGTGTAGCACGTGCGGCCGACCGAGCCCAGGGCCTGACCACGCACCACCGACTCACCCGGCGTCACGTCCACGCCCCACAGATGCGCGAACAACAACCACCGCGGCTTGCTCTCGTTGGTGCGCAGCACGACGTGGCCACCGTATCCGCTGAAACCGCTCTCAAGGCCCGCGCTTGCTTGCTCTATGGTGCCCGACACGGGCGCGAAAACAGACGTGCGCTCGGGCGCCACAAGGTCAACGCCCTGGTGGACGTGCTCCGCGGAGCGCTCGAACCCGAATGAGAGAACGCCGCTTGTGGGTAGAGCGCTCATGCGACGTAGCTCGCCATCGCAGTAGTGGCACCGCCGCCCGCGTCCGTGATGAAGAAGCCTGCAGCGGTCACCGGAATGGGGTCCTCGAACATCGCCACAGGCGGGGCAACCGTGATGATGCTTGCATTGGCGATGCTCACATAGGTCACGGTGTAGCCCACCAGCGCCTTGCCGCTGAATGCACTACGCAGAAACCAGGAGCTTGCCTCGGCAGGGAAGCGGTTGAGCGAACTTGAGCCGGCCGCGGGAATGCTGATTTGTTGCTGTCGCCGCACGAACGGCAATGCGCCTTGCGCGGGCTGGACACTGACCAGCAGCTTGATGGACAGCGGCGGCAGCAAACCTACGGTGAAGTTGCGGAAATTGATTCTTAGCTCTTTCGCACTCAGACGCCACACCATGCCGCGCGCGGGGAGGATTTCGTCCGCGATGGCAATCGCACCACCCAGGCCGCCGGACACAGATGGTGCAGGGTCAGAATAGGAGACGCGGCCGTGGCCCAACTCGGAAGACCAGCGGACCTCGGGAAAGAACGCAGGAGGGGCGCCCACGATGCGCGCGCGCAACTCCAAATCCATGGCGAGCCGTTCTTTCGTTGACCACGCGAAGAGCTTGCTACCGGGCGCGGGCGGCAACTCAATGAGTTGCCCTGCAGGGTTGCCTGTAGTGAGCACCTTGCTTTGGCTGCCCGCGTAGGCTTCCACCTTCGTTTTGTTCGGGTCGGTCGTCATGCGTACACCCAAAACACGTCTCCGCGTGCGTGCGCGCGCACCAGCTCGTCTGCAGATACCTTGCCGCCCGTTGGCGAGCGCACAAGACCCTTGCGGGCCGCGGTCACCACATCCGCACCGGACTTGCGCGCGCGGGCCTGGGCACGTCGCTTGGCCTTGCGCTTGGTCTTGGCTGCAGCTTCGTTGGTGCGTTGCTGGCGCACGACCTTCTTCAAAGCCGCACCCTGGGCAGCCTTGGCCGTGGCGATGGTGCGTGCCACGTCTGCAGGCAACGCAGCAGCCGCAAGCGCCTTGCGCTTCTTGTTCGCCGCCTGCAGCAATGCACCACTTGCACCGGGCGCGAGCTTTTCCGCGAGTTGCTTCGCTTCTTTGACCGCAGTAACCGCGGGTTTGGCGGTGTCTGCGAGCTTGGTCGCCACCGCGAGCGTTCCGGCAGCCGCGGCCGCGGCCGCGTTGAGGGGCGGGGGCGTGACAAGTGCGGCCACCGCCAGACCCTTGCTGGCGACCTTGGCGACCTTCGATAGCGCGCGCCCAACGCCAGCAAGGGAGATGCCCTCGGGTTTGTTCTTCGCCGCAATCAGCTCCGCGCGAATCTCAGCCATCCGCCGCTTGCCTTCGGCCTTGCTCACGCGGCCCGCTTCATAGTCCGCTTTGAGTTGCTTCAACTGCTTAGACAGACTCGCCCACGCTCGCGTCATGGCCATGGCCCCGGCCACTTCTTGAGGCTCTGGACGATGGAAGGCGCGGAAGGTCCGCGTGCTGCCATCGGGTAACGTGACCAGCATCGTTGCTTCAATCGCACCCGATGGAAGCAAGCGCCACCGCACGCGCTCGCGTGTCTTGCCAACATCGGCCGCGCCGATTTGCGGGCGCCGCTCTGCGATGCGTTCTCTCATCTCACGCAACCCCGCGAGCGCTTCGCGGTCGCCTTGTGCAGCGAGCTCGGCAAGCCGCGCAGTCTCACGCAGCAGTTTGCGTGTGCAACCACACGTCACCTGGCTACCGTTTGCGTACGGGTCGGGAAGGTCACGCCCAACAACTCTTTGCCGCGGGCCGCGGTCTTCGGCCCGTAGATGCCATCTTGTACCAAGTTGCCCATGTCTCGCTGCGCATCGCGCACGGTTTCGTTGGGCTGGCTCTTGTTCCCAAGCCCGCTCGCACGCCCAGCCCGCACCTCGCGTTGCGCGTAATCGTAGAGCTGTTGGGCCGCGACCTTTGGCGCGCGCTGATAGTTGCTCGCGTCCGCTTGCACGTCGATGACTTCGCCCTTTGGTTGTGGCGCGGGCTTCGCCTGCTTCGCGGGCTTCGCCTGCTTCGCGGGCTTCGGTTCTGGCTTCGGTTCGGCCTTCTTGAACGCCGCCACCGAAGGCGCGGGCTTGCCCGTCAGCGCTTCCACGCGCGCTTTGGTCTGCGGGCCATACCGACCGTCAACCAACAGCGCGCCCATGGCCTTCTGCGCGGCTGCAGTGGGCTTGTTTGGCTTGGTCGGCGCGGGCTTGCCCTCGTTCAACCGCATCAACAGCCAGTTGCGATAGGCGTTCGCCATTTTCTTCGGAAGGTCGGAAGGCGCGGGCGCGGGCTTCGGTGCGGGCGCGGGCTTCGGTGCGGGCGCGGGCTTCGGTGCGGGCGCAGGCGCGGGCTTCGCCGCCCAGCGAGGGGGGGCCGCCTTGCCCGTCAACGCAGTAATGCGGGCGCGCGTCTTGGGGCCGTAGATGCCATCGTCGGCCAGTTCGCCCATGGCACGCTGCGCCGCCTTGGTGGTGGCCGAAGGCTTGCCCTTGGTGCCAGGCGCGGGCTTGCCTGCAGCCTTGCGGCCGAGCAACCAACGCAGGTAACGCTTTGCAGCCACCGCAGGCGCGAGCTTGTCCACTGACGCCTGCTTCTGTGCTTCGCTCTGCTTGGCCTTGGTCTTGGCCTTGGTCGTCTCTTCCAGCGTCACTGGCTTCGAGGGGATGCCCTTGGTGGCAGCCTTCGCCGCTCTGTCAGCTCGCGCTTGCGCAGCCTTGGCCTTGGCGTTCGCTTCGCGCGCCAGACGCTTGGCTTCCGCCTGGTCAGCTTGCGCCGCACGTTCGGCCTGCTTGACGGCCTTCGCCGCATCCGCCTTTGCCTTGGCTGCAGCTCGCTTGGCATCCTTGACCGCCTGTCGAGCCTTCGCGCGCGTCTGCAGCGCGTCTTGCTGACTCTGCTTGGCGGTCTTCTGCGCCGCGTGCATCCCGATTGCGGAAAGCACTGCAGCAATGGTGCCCACTGTCAGCCCGATAATCATGTCACGGCCCCCATTCCGAGGACGCGCGAAGGGTCCTCAACCCGACCGTTGGAGCGCCGAACAATCGCGTGCATTCCGATACCGGGCGAGGGGATGACATCGGCGCGCGCTCGTTCCGCGCCAAGCCACAGCTCACCAGCCCGCCAAATCGCCAGGTCGTCACAGTCGCCCCACCCACGGGCAAGCACTTCGTGCGGAAGCACGAACTCTTCGCAACGGTGCAACGACTCGCCGCGGGCTTGGCACATGGGCTCGCGCCGCCATCGCACCGCAGTTCGATAGAGTGGGGGCAACGGTTCCGCGCGCAACTCTTGAACGGCCCATCTCGTGGCCTCGTGCAGAATGCGCCGCAAGTGCGCAGCAGTGCTCCACCACACACGCACGTGCACTTGACTTCCTGTCAGCTCGAACTGTGCGCGCAATCCGTGGCCTACCAGTCGCGCGCGCGCGGCCCGCCCAAAGGGAGGGGAGGACGGGCCGCGACGCGCAACGATTGATAGCCATGGCATTAGGCGCCCGCTGAGGCTGCTCCTAGCGTTCGCACTCCGCCTTGACCCCGATTGTCCCGGTAATCGGCGCCAACGTCGTGTTGGTGAGCGAGATCGTCACGTCGAGAGCTTCGCTCAGTGGGTCGAAGTTGTCGGGCAACGTGTCGGTCAGCGCGGCCGTGGAATACAGCTCGACAGGCGCACCGGGCGCCAAGAGTTGTTCGACGTCGCCGACCTTGATGCTCGCGAGCACCATTCCGGGCGCGCTCGGCACAATCAACAGTCTGTTGATATGCGCCTTGCGGCTGACCTTGCCCTGCATCACAGACGTGGCACCAGCCGCGGCCGTGAAGAACAGAGCGCCCGTGCCCACTTCGGTGAACCCGAGCGGTGCACGCCGGGACGTGCTGCGCGTGCTGCGCGCGAAGGGAGGCGATGGCGCACCCTGGCCAACTTTCGAGAGCACCTTTTTGACCACACGCTTGATTTGCTTCGCGCCGACCTCGGTCAAGCCGCCCACCTCGGTCAGACCGTCGATGGCGTCTTCGACCTCTTCCATTTCATCGATTTCCATTGCTTCACCTGGGGTTGAATCCAGTAACCGCCCACTGATGCGACATGCGACAGCGGGGGGAGTCTTGCGGACTAGGTACTAGTCCAGGTCGCCGCCGCCTTCTTCCAGCAATGCGGCATCGATTTCGTCATCGTCGTCACCGCCGTCACCGCCGCTGGGCAGCTCGCCAGCAATGAACGTGTTGCCGGAGATTGCGCGCTCGGTGTAGGTGTTGCTGCTGGCATCTGCGACGCCACCGAAGAACGAGCCGACCATCCCAGGCGCGGCAATCTCCACGATTTGCGAGACGCCCCACACGGGCAGCTTGATTGGCACGGGCCCGATGGCGACAGGGACGCCCAGCCGATTCAGCAAGCCGTAGGTGGCTGAAGCGAAGATGCCGCCCGCCTTGCGCAGCGCAGCCAACTCCACGCGCCGCATTTTTTCCTTCTCGCGCTTGAGGGTCTTCTTTGCGGACTCGGCTTGCTCTTTGGGTGTCGATGCCATCGTGGTGCTCTCCGGGGAAGTGTTGCGCTCAGGACACATGTATCCTGGCAGCCACACTGGACGATCGTCAAGGCCACGGCGAACTGAGGCGGGGGCCACGGCCCCCGCACCCCCGCTTCGCGCGGTCTTCGCCCACGCTCCGTCCTCCATACCGCAGCACCACCGCTCTGCGGAATGCTTGCCTTTTCCCGTCCTCGACCCCCCCCGCCGTGGGGGGCGGCTACTTTATGGAGGATATGTATCTAGGCGCGAAGCGACCGACGCGCAGCTTCGCGCGTCAAGCCTACGCTCAGCACCACAGCGTCACGGGGTCGCGAGGGGCGCTCAGCGCCCGCATAAGCCTCGACAGTCCACGTACCGTCCGCGTCCCGATAGGCGAGGCGATGGCCGCAGGCGAGCGCTGGGAGCCCGCGACCGTCGTTCGCTTCGAGCTTGCACCTTCGGATTCTCATGCCTCCGCCTGTGGCCAGCGGAGCGCTTCGCAGTCGGGGCAGAGCCGAAAGAGACTACCGTGCGCCACGCGTGGTGTGTAACGCGAAGCGCCAGGCGGCGCGAAGACCCACGGTGGACCGTACGCATTCGCAACGCGCAGAGCGATTCCGCAAAGCGCGTGCTCTGCATCCGCGGTCACATGCACGAGGGTTTCAGGCTTGCCCATCGTCGTCCTCGCCAGACGCGGCCAGCGCTCGCGCGACCGTGATTGCAACTTCGGTTCCCGCTGCCCACGGTTCGGGCGTGATAGCGCTGACGATGCAGGGCGGATTGGGCTGCGCGGGCGCGGTGACGATGTGCATCCGCTGCGGGACGAGGTCGCGACTCGCGGTCGCGATGAAGGTGGTCGATTCTCCAGGCGACAACCAGCGGGGCGAACCAAAGCCAAGCGGCGCGCGAAGCCCAGAGCCTGCGATTTTGCACACCGCGCCTACGCTCACGCTGCATTGGTCTAGAAACCGGATGCGCGCCCATAACTCTGCACGCCGCAGCGCTCGCGCGGTGCGTGCGCGTGCTGCGCGGATGACTTCCTGTGGGCCGCTCATCATGATTCGCACCTACAGACCGGAGAAAGCTCCGGTCGCGTGCTGCAGCACACTGCATCGGTGACAGCCGCACCCGTGAAGCAGAGCTGCTGGCACCCTTCGGTGATGCAGAGCACTTCATGGATTCCGCCGCAGGGTG
>Ga0075306_1000260_pt1 | contig 11292 bp, 10 predicted proteins | sample Joice_CattailNLC_FD_120074 | JGI IMG/M metagenome (GOLD analysis project Ga0075306, IMG submission 120074) | Natural and restored wetland microbial communities from the San Francisco Bay, California, USA, that impact long-term carbon... | ecosystem: Environmental > Terrestrial > Soil > Wetlands ... | reverse complement strand
TTATTATATTGGATGAAAACAAGGTTCCATATTTCAATACATTCAGGATCATTGGCGTTCACGCATTTGGGATTATTAAAGTCTTTCCCTGTATTTATATGGATTTCAGAGCTGGGTCCACAGGGACCGGTGTCTCCCATCTCCCAAAAATTATCTTTTTTGCCAAAGCGTAAAATGTGTTTAGAATCGATGTCTGTTTCTTTTTTCCATAAATTATATGCTTCATAATCTTCTTCAAAAACAGTTGCCCAGAGTCTCTCTTTAGGCAACTTCCAAACTTCAGTTAATAGTTCCCAGGCCCAGGTAATTGCTTCTTTTTTATAATAATCACCGAATGACCAATTTCCTAACATTTCAAAAAATGTATGATGATATGTATCATAACCAACTTCTTCCAGATCGTTATGTTTTCCACTTACACGGATACATTTTTGTGTATCTGCTGCGCGTGAATAATCCCGTTTTCCGATTCCGAGAAATACATCCTTAAACTGATTCATTCCTGCATTTGTGAACAATAATGTTGGATCATTGAAAGGCACAACCGGTGAACTTTGTATAATTTTGTGCTCTTTTTTCTTAAAAAAATTCAAAAATTGTTCTCTTATTTCCGTAGAAGTCATTTTATTTAAAATTTCTTTTGTCATTATATAAAGATAATAAATTAAGGTTTAACCTTTAATAATCATTGCGGTATTGAATTACAAAGTAATAATTTATAAGCTATGATTTTTAAACAACAATCTAAACAATTGATTTTATTAAGTGGTAAACGTACATTTATACTTCAATTATGAAGGAATAGTTAGAACTTTACTACATGGAAAACGTTAAATCGCACTTAGAAATTCAGCTAATGCAGAAAATTATCGAAGGTGATTCGAAATCATTGGAAGAACTTTATGATCGATATTCGCAGATATTATATAGCTTGATTAAAAAGATTGTTATTGATAAAAGCGTTGCTGAAGAAGTCTTGTCAAATGTTTTTTCCCTTGTTTGGAAAAAGGGGGAAAGACTTGATTTTTCAATCTACAATTTATATTCATGGTTAGTTTCGCTAGCCCATAATAAAGCGATTGACAGAAAAAAAAGAGATGCTTCGTTAGAAGGATTGCCAGAGTATACTGAGGAATACGAAAACAATTTTATAATTCCTAAAATATCAAAGTCAATTGAAGCGAATGATTTGGAAAAGGCAATGTCAGCAAAAGTTAAATTTGGAAATGCGATGAATAAATTAACCAGTGCACAAAAATATGTTATCAATCTTGCTTATTACGAGGGTAAAACCCAAAGTGATATTGCCAATCAGTTGAACATTCCGCTCCCAACTGTTAAATCAAAGATTCAGGTGGCATTGTCAAACCTTAAACTTAACTTTGCCACAGAGAAATAATTTTATGAATGAAATTCGTATAAAAGATTTATTACAGGCTAAAGTGCTAGGATGTTTAGACGCTCAAGAAAACGAAGCGTTTTTACAATCAATGAAAGATGATAGTGAATTTCCATGGCAGGAGTTCGGACAATATCAAAACCTCGTTGCGCATATGCCAACATTGCTGGAGGTAGAGATACCTGATCCCGAATTAAAAAATAAAGTTCTAAAGGAATTTCAGGATCAAAGTAAACCCAGTCAATCAAAAATAGAATCTGAGCAAGAAAATATTCCTGACTTAAGTGAAACCATTGAAGTAAATGACGATGAAGATTTAATAATTGAAGAAGAGGAAATTATTCCTCCCGATTTACAGCAAAAGGCTAAAGTTAATAGGAATAAAGCAGTATATAAGGATGGAATATCGTTTCGGGAACCACAAAAACCAGATATCGATATTAATGCCTTTAAGACTGCAAAAAACAAATTAAAAGTCGAAAATAAGTATAAGCAACAAAAAAATGTGGTCAATAAGGAACTCTCCGAGAAGCGACCTAAAAATTATGTTTCTAAATTTGAGAAAGATGAAAAAGTTAGCCGGCTGGCCAGCAATAAATTATTAACAATTGCCGGTGTCGTTATTGTAATTATTCTAACATTTTTATTGATTATGTACCTGGGTTTATCTTCTGAAATTGATAAAAATAAAAATGAAATCGAACGATTAAAAAAGCGTATCGGATTGACCTTAATTTATGAAAAATCACATACATTAGAATCTCAGTTAACTTGACAATCCCGTCACTCGATAAAATTCAAAACATCTCAGTCTGATTTTCCTTTAGCATTTTTATTTACAAGAGCCACCACAAAAAATAAAATAATCACTATTGGCCAATATATTCTCATGATAAGAAGAGCATTTTCGAAGTAACCCCCGATTCCATTTTTAGAAATCAATGCCATAACTCCAATACCTATTACAAAGAGTGCCACTGCAAAATACATCATGCTTTTGTGAGACCAATCAAACAAATACACCATAAAGAAACTAATGGAAAATATAAATAGAGAAGCCGGGATTAATAGTTGATCAATATTCCACAATTCGAAGTTCCCAATTAAAAAGAACACTACTCCGCTTAAAAAAATCCCTGTGCCGATAAACAGAAAGAGTTTTCCGCGAACAATAAAGGATGAATAAAATAAACTTAACCCATAGATCATCAATCCATATCCAATCAATTCACTATTTGAAATATTAATTACCCCAATTGCCCTAAGGAAAATAAGTAGGGCTAAAAAAGTAAGAAGATAGATAACTAATAATTTGTTGTACATTAAAGAATTCGCTGTCCCATACTTGATGCAATTAGGTCTGTAGTAAAAATAGCAGTTTTATTTTGACTATCGAGAATGGGATTAACCTCTGCAATATCAAGAGAAGACATACAACCGCATTCAGCAATTGATTCCATTACCAGATGGGCTTCTCTGTAACTTAATCCACCGGGTATGGGTGTTCCAACTCCTGATGCTATTCCGGGATCTACGCTGTCAACGTCAAAACTGATGTGGATGTGATCAACACTTTTTCTAAAATGCTTAAGAATCCGGACCATTATTCTGTAAATTCCAGTTTTATCAATATCTGCCATTGTTGAAATCGGAATGTGCATTTTCTTTATTGATTTCTTTTCAGCATCATCAATAGATCGTATGCCGATTAAAGCACAATTTTGAGGTTCCAATTTAGGTGAAAATCCATAAAGATTAACAAGTTTTTCATTTCCAAGCCCTAACGAAGCAGCAAGCGGCATGCCATGAATATTACCGGATGGGGTAGTTTCTTCAGTGTTCATATCAGTGTGAGCATCAATCCAAATCACACCCAGTTTTAATCCCTTCCTTTTACAATAGGATGAAATTCCCGCTATGGTACCAAGAGCCATAGAATGGTCACCGCCAATGCATAATGGAAATTCACCTTTATCAAGAACTTTTTCTACCCTGGAAGCAAGTAGTTTTGATGTTTTCAGAATTTCATCAAGGTATTTAAGTTTTAGATTTTGAACCTTTTGTCTTTCCATAATTTCAATTTTAATATCTCCTGTATCATTCACATCGTAGCCAAGATTTTCAAGTTTGGTTTGCAATCCGGCAATTCTCAGAGCTGATGGACCCATGTCAACACCTCTCCTGTCCGCTCCCAGGTCCATTGGAAATCCAATTATTGAAACCTTTTCACTTTTAAATTCTTTCATGGATCGATGATGATTATAAGATAGATATATTCGTTATGAAGTTAATCAGAATTGCATAAAGATTCCATTGTGGAACATCGCTTAAAACATAAAACAACTTGATTGTGTATATTAATTAGCTAATTCAGAATGATAATATAAATTTCTTAATCATATTTAATCTATACTATTAGTGATATTTACTGAAGAACCTGTTATTACAGTTGGAATATTAACTAATAAGAAAATAGGATTCGAACTGTATGGTAACTTTAAAGTAGTTGAAATGAAGAACGCTTTAAGCGGGATGTTTATTGCGGAAGTAAAAAACGATAATATTGTAATTTGCGGAAATAAATTCCAAATGGAATTTATTGATGAAATTATATTTGAACCTGAGGATCCTTATTCCGATTCGTTTTTAATACGAGACGTTACAATCGGTGTGGATTTTCACTGGCAGAGAGAGGAAACACAACAATTCAATCATTCTTTAAAACTAATTAGAGATAATGACAAGGTAATAGCAATTAACAGATTGCCGGTAGAAGACTACCTCACATCAGTCATTTCATCCGAAATGAGTGCTAAATGTTCTCTTCAATCACTAAAAGCACATGCGGTTGTTTCCAGGAGCTGGGTGTTAGCACAGTTGAGCAATTCAATATTTAGAGATGACATTGGTCAAGGGATCACTGCAAGTAAATTAGATGATGAACATATTCGTTGGTATGACAGAGAGCAACATAAAAAGTTCGATGTTTGTGGTGATGATCATTGTCAGAGATTTCAGGGTATTACAAAAATCAGTACAGAAATAGCAAGACAGGCAGTCTCTGAAACAAGAGGAGTCGTTTTAATGAATGATGACAATATCTGTGATACAAGATATTCAAAGTCATGTGGAGGTATAACGGAGGATTTTAAAAATGTTTGGGCACCAGTTGATCTGCCTTATCTCACTTCAGTTGTGGATTACAAACATATGCCGGACAACTTTAATCTTGACTTAACTAGTGAACTCAATGCACGTAAATGGATACAGGGTAATCCACCATCTTATTGTAATACGGAAGATGAAATAATCCTCTCGCAAATACTTGTAGATTTTGATCAAGAGACAAGAGATTTTTTTCGGTGGGAATTGGAATACAGCCAGAGAGAATTATCTTCTATAATTAAGGAGAAGAGTGGTTTTGATTTCGGTGATATTATCAATTTGATTCCGGTTGAACGAGGGCAGTCGGCTCGATTAATAAAATTAAAAATTGTCGGAAGTAAAAAGACTCTCACCATTGGTAAAGAATTGGAAATCAGAAGGTTACTTTCACCGACACATTTGTATAGTTCAGCATTTGTGGTTGATAAGGTATTTAATGGTTCGGATATACCCGAGAAGTTCATTTTATATGGGGCTGGATGGGGTCATGGTGTGGGGTTATGTCAAATAGGTAGTGCTGTTATGGCAGAGACAGGATATAAATTTGATGAAATTCTGCTCCATTATTTCTCTAACGCAAAAATTAAAAAAATCTACTGATCAAAATGAAAATTCTTTTTTCCTGTTTATCTAAAAGTTGGGGCGGATTGGAGATGGTTACTATTAATACAATCAAGGCACTTTTAGATAAGGGTATAACGGTTGAATTAATTTGTACGGCGGAAAGTAGGATTCATATCGAGGCAAATAATTTTGGCACGATAATCTATCCCGTTAAAGCACCTGGTTACTTTCATCCGTTTACAACCATCAGGGCAGCGTCGATAATTAAGAATGGTAAATACAATTTAATTCATACACATGCATCTAAAGACCTGTGGTTAATGGTACCTGCATTAAAGTTTATAAGAAACAGGACACCACTATTACTTACGAAACATACAGGTTCCTTTATAATTAAAAAGGACAAAATACATAGCTGGCTTTATAGAAGGGTAAATTATGCTATTGCCATAAGCAATGTTATTAAGCAAAATCTTCTTGAAACAACGACGTTAGATAAAGATAAGATTATTCTACATTACAATGGCGTTGATTGCAATAAGTTTGATCCTGCTAAGTATAATGGAAATATGGTACGACAGGAATTTAATATAAAGGAGAGTGATTTATTAATTGGAATGGTGGCTAGGTTTAGTTCAGGCAAGGGTCATGAAGAATTTATTACCTCAGCAAAAAAATTAAATGAAAAGCATTCAAATTTGAGATTTATCATTGTGGGAGAAGCAAGCAGAGGAGAAAGCTCATATGAATCACATATTAAAAAACTAACCAGTGATATTTCACTACAAAATATCATATTTACCGGCTTTAGAGATGATATCCCAGAGGTGATTGCAGCTATGGATATATTTATTATACCGTCACATGCGGAAGCATTCGGTGTGGCATTGGTAGAGGCAATGGCAATGGGTAAGCCATCAGTTTGTTCTAATTCTGATGGGATACTTGATATAGCGGTGGATGGCAAAACTGGGTATTTGTTTGAAAATAAGGATTCGGAGGATTTAAAGAATAAAATTGAATTGTTAATTCAATCTCCGGATACGAGAAAAGCATTTGGGGAAGAGGCGCGAAAAAGGGCGATAAAACATTTTGATTTTGATAAACTGATAAATGGACTTGTAGATATTTATTTACGAATAATTAACCATAGCAGCAGCTAATGGATGGATTAATAACAACCTTTATTTTTTGTTCAAATAGTAAAATAGCAAAACAAAATGCTGATCAGTTCAGGTTTGTTAAATTTGTAAAAGACACTATTATAGTCACAACTATATCAGCCACGGAGTATTTTCATGATTATCATTCCCTTCATTTTAATTCAATTTATAACAGCAATGTTTTTAGAAAAATTTATGCTGATAGTGATACGAAATATATTCTTTTACTAAATGGTGATGTAGAAATTAGGATAGATGAAGATTCTATATATAGATTTATAGACATTGCAGAAAGTAATGCAGCCGGGTTGGTCTATTCGGACTATTACGAATTATCGGATAACAAATCTATCAAACATCCAACAATCAATTATCAAATTGGAAGCATCAGAGACAATTTTGATTTCGGCCCAATTGTGGTTTTCAAAAAAGATTCTATCAAGAAATTTTATGAGCGAAATAATAACTATAACTTTGCAGGCTTATACAGTTTGCGATTATCCGTATCAGAAAATTTTTCAGTTTTTCGGATCCCGGAATATCTCTATACAGCAAGAATGAATGATATTAGAAAATCAGGTGAAATGCTTTTTGATTATGTTGATCCGCAAAATCGTGATGTGCAGATTGAAATGGAGGAGGCTTTTACTTTTCATCTAAAACAAATCGGGGCTTATCTAGCGCCAATAGATAAGTTGACAGATTTAGGATCGAAAGAATTCGAATATGAAGCATCTGTAATTATACCTGTTCGGAATAGAGAGAAGACAATAAAAGATGCATTGCAATCAGCTCTAAAGCAGCATACTAACTTTTCCTTCAATGTGATTATTGTAGATAACCACTCAAGCGACTCGACCACTCAAATAATCAGAGACTTATCAAAAAAGGGAAAAAATATTATACATATCATTCCCCAAAGAACAGATTTAGGAATAGGAGGATGCTGGAATGAAGCAATTCACAATTCACAGTGTGGAAAGTTTGCTGTACAGTTAGATAGTGATGATCTCTATTTGAATGAACACACTCTTCAAAATATTGTAAATAAATTTTATCAGAACAAATGTGCGATGATTATCGGAAGCTACAGGCTAACAGATTTCGATAAGAAAGAAATTCCACCCGGTATAATTGATCATGCGGAATGGAGTGATGAAAACGGACATAATAATGCATTGAGAATAAATGGTTTGGGAGCACCACGTGCATTTTATACTCCCGTAATAAGAGAAATAAATTTTCCAAATGTTAGTTATGGTGAAGACTATGCCGTAGCTCTGACAATATTAAGAGATTATAAAATTGGAAGAATATATGAACCTATTTACCTTTGCAGAAGGTGGGATGGTAACACAGATTCGAACCTCAGCATTGAACAGCAAAACGCAAATGACTATTATAAAGATAGTATTCGCACAGCGGAAATAAAGACAAGACAAGAAAAGAACAATTATAAATTTGTGAAACAAAATTAATAAACAACCATAATTGATAGATCATATACTATCTAAAAACGAAAAAGTTCTAGCCTATCTTGAAAAGAAACACTATAGTAGAGCAACAGAGCAATTACTAAAGATTCAGCTAGATAATTGGAAAGAACTTGCTGAAGAATACAAAAGATTAAGCAGTGTAAAAATAAAGATATTTTTGTTTGAAGATTTTCAAATCAAGCTTCAATTTAATCCGGGCAGATTGAAATCCACTTCAGCAGAAGTAAGTGATGTTGCAATAAAAAAAAGAAGCTGTTTTCTATGTGCAGATAATCTTCCGTCCAGGCAAAAGGGGATAAAGTTACTTGATAAGTATATTTTACTGTGTAATCCCTATCCGGTTTTTCCTCATCACTTTACGATAGCTGCAATTAATCATCATCAGCAAGAAATAAAATCATCATTTTCCGAACTTTTGCTGCTTGCGAAGATGCTTTCAAAAAAATATTCACTTATTTATAATGGGCCAAAATGCGGCGCATCCGCCCCAGATCATTTACACTTTCAAGCATGCACAAAACACCAAATGTCTATTGAGAACGATTTTCATTTTATAGTTAAAAGATACGGTGAGAAGATTATAAACAATGAACAGCTTTATATAGCAGCTATAAATGATGGTTTGCGAAGATTCATCAGCTTTGAGACCAAGGATAAAAATATTCTTCAAAATACTTTTGCTCAATTTTATAAAGCTTACCGTGAGTTTAAGTCCGAGGAAGGGGAGCCAATGATGAATATAATTTGCAATTACGAAAAAGAATTTGGATGGAGAGTAATCATATTCCTTAGAAGCAAACATCGTCCATCACACTATTTTTTGGATAATGATAAAAAATATATTATAAGTCCTGCCGCAATTGATCTAGGTGGTTTATGCATAATCCCCATTGAAAAAGATTTTATTAGAATAGATAAGGAAACACTTGGTGATATATTTAAAGAAGTATCACTTCAAAATGGCGAATATGAAAAACTCCTAAAAGCATTGAAAGAAAAATATAGCTAATGGTTATTTTAAGTCAGAAGGTGTTTGCGGACTTGATAATAGATGTTGAAACAGTTCCCATCTCTTCTCAGGATTATCTGCTGTACCATCGTTTGATTCGATATAATTTTTAACCAAGTCTTTCCCGTAATTATAGTTTATAACATAACTCCGATATTGTATAATAAAATCCATTCGTTTTTCTGCTTTTTCTTTTGAGAACAGATTATAATCTTGAAGATATTGAATAGCCTCTTCTCGCGCCCAAACACCATCCAGATAATTCCTTGCAGCTTCGTTTCCTGCATATGTTAATTTTTCAGTTAATCCAAGTACTTCGTAATATAAATCAGCATCTTTAGCATCAAGTCCTGCAAGTGGGAAAAGAACTTCTTTCTCAAATTCTATTCTATCATTGCCAGGAAACGCAACATCTATTCCATAATTAGCCGTACCTTCCGCAATTAGAGAAATTGGACTGAACAGGGGGTACACTGAATACTCAACCCATCCTCTTTTATTCACCAAAATATTCTCCAGCAACGTATTATATACATGATGACCCGGATATCCTTCGTGCGCTGCTAAATCGATTGCCCGATCAATGTAAATTGGAAGGTCGGTATTCACCTGGATTAAACTATAGCTATTACCTTTGTACCAGTTATACCCTCCCCACGACTTATTTTTCACATATTCCACATTAAAATTTTCATTTTGGGGGAGTTGTAAATGTTGTAACGTTCTTTTCCGGCATTCATTTATCGCAGCATTAAATACAGTATCGAGCTTGTTTACAGGGATAATGAACTTATCTCTAAATTGAGTTATTCTTTCAGATACTTTACCATCACCTGGAAGCAGGCTATCTAGTTTGCTGATAATAATTTCAAAATGATCATTGCTTAATTTCGGCGGTTCTGCATCGTATAAAATGCGGGCTTCCTGATCGAATTGAAATTCCCCGCCAGAAATCTGAAATATAATTCCCTTAACAGAAAGTAACTGTTTTGAAAGAAAGCGGAACCGTGATACCTCCACCTCTGTTGCCTGGTAATCTTTGAGTGCCTCGAGATCATTAAGTAATTCATCGGTCCTGGAATTAAATGAATTTATAACAACAGAATCGATTTCTTGAATATCAGAAGACTTTGGTTTGAATTTTTCCGGACCATAATAAGCATCTATATAATCATCTTTATACAGGCCAATTTCTAAAACCAGTTTAATATAATTTTCAGCTATTTCGTTCATCTTGAATTCTAATTGATTTAACGGTTGTTGTTTCCTATCGGTGCGGGTTGTTAGAATAATAATTGAAAACAAAATAAAAAATAATTTAATTGATCTCATAACCGAAAAAATTATTGATTGAGTTTTAAAAATTATGTATGTCTTCAAGCAATAAAAAAGCCCCGCAAAGATCGGGGCTTTATTACTAATCTTTTACAAAAGATTATCTTTTCCTTTTCTTGGTTGTTTTTGCTGGCGGATATACAGCATCCTTTGCTTGTTTTGAAATTTTAAATTTCAAAACTTTCTTTGCAGGGATAACCATAGTTGCGCCGGTAGCCGGGTTTCTTCCCATTCTTTTCTTTCTCTGAGCTACCGTTAATTTACCAAGTCCGGGAATAGTAAAATCTTTCTTTGCTTCTCTGTATGAAAGACCAACTAGTTCGTCCAGGAACTGGTTAGCTGTTTTTTTTGTTGTCCCGACTTTGCTTGCCAAATGATCAACAATCTGACCTTTGGTCATTGGTTTTGTTGCCATATCTTCACTCCTTATTAAATTATTAATTATGGTGCTAGTGAAAATAGAAATTTATTTTATTAAAAAAAATTTTTTTTAAAAATAAATTCTCTTAAACCCCTATCAACAGGATGGTTTGAATGCCGACAGATTTCATACCACCTTCTTTGTTGCTTAGTCGATTAATAGCTATTTTTTATCTTTTAAATACGAGTATTCTAATTCAAGTAACTGATGAGAAAAACTCTTCCAATATTTTTATTGCTAATCATTCCTAGCATTTATTCACAATCATCTGACAGCTTAAAAGTTGATACTGTATCTGTAATCGCAAGATATGATACCCTTTTGGTTGATGATTCAACCCGGGTAATGAATAAATCAACAACCGTAGATTCCTTAGTTCCTATACGGAACCATCCATTAACTGACCTGTCCCGGACTATTAATAAAAAAGTTTTTTATTTCTATAACTACTGGTACACAGGCGATTTCTTAAGAACTTTCTCTTTGAATTTCATTAAAGATCTGGCTTTTTTGGGACAACCAAATGAATCTTTTATTTATGGTGCAGGATTTGGCGGGATTAGTTTTATGGAAGACGGAGTTCTTTGGAATAACAGGTATACTAACTCTCTCGATTTAAACCAGGTTCAAAGTGAAGACGTTGATTCAATCGAAATTATTCCTTCTCCCAGAGGCTTCCTGTATGGACCAAATAATAATCCGGTAAGTGTAAATTTTATCATGAAAGATTTCATTTCCAC
>Ga0075306_1000250_pt1 | contig 11540 bp, 7 predicted proteins | sample Joice_CattailNLC_FD_120074 | JGI IMG/M metagenome (GOLD analysis project Ga0075306, IMG submission 120074) | Natural and restored wetland microbial communities from the San Francisco Bay, California, USA, that impact long-term carbon... | ecosystem: Environmental > Terrestrial > Soil > Wetlands ... | reverse complement strand
TGGAGTACACGATCGATCCCTGGGTGTGGGTGATCGGGCTCGCGGCGGGTGCGGTGATCGTCGGCGGGGCGGGGACGTTCGCGGCGCGGGGCGTCGTGAATCAGCCGCCGATCAGTACGCTGCGCGAAGGCTAGTCTCGCGGCGGATCGCCGGCGGCAGCCCTGCAGTCCCTCGCCGCTACGGCCGGGTGGAATAGCTCGGTGCGTACCGACGCTCGTCTTCGTGCGTCATGATGACAGCGGTTTCGCCGAGCGGCCGATTGAGCAGCGTTCCCCCGCCGAATCTCCAGCCTTCGCCTGATCTGGCCATCACGCAGAATTCAGGTTGTGGCGGCGCTGCGATCTCGTATCGGGTTCGCAGGAGAAACAGCGCGTAGGCGACGTCCGGTCGGAAACAGTGCCTGAGCTCGGAGCAGGGCAACTGTCCGGCGCTCACTGCGGCGCGGTCGGTGACCGCATGCTCGATCAGATTGCCGTTGCGGCGGAACGCGCGCTTCAGGCTGTTCGACCAGCGTCGACGGTCGAACCAGCGGCGGATGCGTGGATCGGTCAATGACCATTGGGCAGCGAAATCCCCGGCCTGATAGGCACCGATCCAGGACGTCATGGCCGACTGCGCCGCATCGAGGTCCGCGTCTTCGGCGTCGTCCGGCCAGTCCGGCGCAGGATCGTCACCCGGACCTGGCGCGGACATGACCGGCGCCAGCAGGCAGAGGACCAGGAACTGGCGTCGTCTGATCAGGTTACCGAATCCAGCCGGAAGCATAGCAGCCGTCCGCAGCCTCGGTTGCCGTCGCGATGCGAGTCGTCCTGGCCTTCCGGGGAACCGTCGTCTTCATGCGCAGTCATTTCTGGTGGTGATTCGAAAAGTACCACACCGGAATCCAGGCAGAATGACCGGGACCCGCCTACCGCCCGGTTACGGTCAAACGCGCCTCCGCAAACCGCTCCAGCTTCCCGCCGCGCGCGAGGCCCTCGACCCGCAGCACGTAGCCGCCCTGCGGCAGCACCGAGCTGTTGAGCGAGAACCGCAGGTCCAGGTTGGAGTCGCGTACTAGTTGGTCGGCGTGCAGGACCAGCGTGCCGTCGTCGCGCAGGAGGCTGACGCGGAAGCGGGAGTAGCGGTCGGAGCGGGCATTCAGCAGGAAGTCGACCCGCTCGGGAAACTCGCCGCCGCCGATCGTGGCGGTGCCGGGGTTGCGCAGGTCGATGCGCACGGTGCGGTTCGACGAGGGTGCCTGCAGGAAGCCGGCGTCCGCCTGGGCCTGCAGCATCGCCATGCGGTCTTCGGCGATCCCCCACCGCCAGGCGACCCAGGCGAGGGCGACGGCAAGGACCACCAGCAGGGTGCCGATGGCGATCGCCAGCCGGTGCGGCCTCAGGCGCTCGATCCAGGGCGAAATTTCCGTCGGCATTGACCCGTCTCCGGGGGTGCTTGCGTTTATTCTAGGCATTCAACGCCCCAGGAGGGCCCTGCATGTCGTTGCCTGCCGCACGTTTCAGCCTGCTTTCCGCCGGTGTCCTGCTCGCGCTCGGCGCCGTCGCGGCCGAACCTGAGACTTCGCTCACGGTTTACAGCTCGGCAACGCCCGGCGCGATTCCCGCCGAGTGGTACCGGCCGTTGCCGGGCATGGGTTCGCCCAGCGCGAGCCAGCTGCCGGGCTTCGCGCTGGTGCGCCTCGAGCGCGAACTGCAGATCCCGCGCGGGCGCGGGACGATCCAGTTCTCGGACGTCGCGGCGCTCATCGATCCCACCACGGTGCAGTTCCTCTCGCTCACCGATCCCGAGGGCACGAAGGTGCTGGAGCAGAGTTTCCAGTTCGACCTCGTGAGCCAGGAGAAGCTGCTCTCGCGCTACGTGGACCGGCCGATCAGCGTCGAGCAGCGAAGCGGCGACGGTGTGCAGACGATCGAGGGGACGCTTGTGTCGTCTACCGACGGGCTGGTGATCCGTGGCCACGACGGGCGGATTCACGCGCTGCGCGAATGGAGCAACGTGCGTTTCGACGACCTGCCGGGCGGACTGATCACGCGGCCGACGCTCGAGTGGGACATCGTCTCGGGCCGCGGCGGGCTGCAGGACGCGCGCGTCGCGTACCAGACCGGCGGCATCACCTGGTGGGCGGACTACAACCTGGTGTTCAGCGAGGGCGCGGACGCCAACTCGGGGTTCGTGGACGTGGGCGCGTGGGTGAGCCTCCTGAATCAGTCGGGCGCGAAGTACCAGGACGCGAAGCTCAAGCTGATCGCGGGCGACGTGAACCGGGCGCAGCCGCCGCCGCAGGTGCTACGTCAGAAGGTGTATGAGATGGCCGCCATGGATGCCGCCGCGCCGCCGCCCGGGTTCGAGGAGAAGGCGTTTTTCGAGTACCACCTGTACACGCTCGGCCGCCCGGCGACGATCGCGAACAATTCGACGAAGCAGATCGAGTTGTTTGACGCGGCATCGCGCGTGCCGGCAAAGAAGCAGCTGGTGTACGACGGTGCCGCCGGGATGCAGTTCTACGGCGGCCTGGTGCAGGAGCCGGAGTACGGCCCGGGCGGGAACACGAAGGTGGACGTGTTCCTGAAGTTCAGGAACGACAAGGCTTCAGGGATGGGCATGCCGCTGCCGGCGGGCCGGATCCGCGTCTCGCAGGAGGACCAGGCGGACGGGAGCCTGGAATTCATCGGCGAGGACACGATCCGGCACACGCCGAAGGACGAGGATGTGCGCGTGAAGCTCGGGACCGCCTTCGACGTGGTCGGCGAACGCCGGCAGACGGATTTCATTGTCGACACCAAGGGCCGGACGATGGAGGAGGCGTTCGAGATCAAAGTGCGCAACCACAAGGACCAGCCGGTCGAGGTGCTCGTGCGCGAGAACCTGTACCGCTGGAGCGAGTGGAAGCTCGTCGCGCAGTCGCAGCCGCACGCCAGGAAGGACGCGCAGACCATCGAGTTCCCGGTGAAGGTCGCCGCCGACGGCGAGGCCGTCGTCACCTACCGCGTGCGCTACACCTGGTAACGAAGGGGACGCGCACCTTCATATTCGTGAAAGTGCGCGTCCCCTTCAGGGTCCCCTTCAGGTGATCGTCAGCTCGGCGCCGACGGCGAGTCGCTGCCCGACGCCGGCGTCGATCACGCAGTTCTGCCCGAAGGTGACGCCCTTCAAGACGCGATCGTCCCGGTATGTCTTCAGGGTGCGCAGCGGTTCCAGGTCGGGGTCGCGCGCGCCGGTGCGCTGGTCGGTGGTCGGGATCGCGCAGCGCGTGCAGTGCTTGACCCCGCGCAGCACGACCGGCCCGAATCGGAAGCGCGCCATCGCGTCCTCGGCGTAGGCCGCCACGCCCTCGACCACGACGTTCGGCCGGAAGCGCTCCATGGGGATCGCGCGCGGCAGGCGCCGGTTCAGGTCGGCGAGTGACTCGCGCGAGATCATCAGCACGGGGTAGCCGTCCGCGAACGATACGGGATGCCGCCCGGGGCCGGCGTATGCCGTGCTCGCGAGGCGCGGCAGGGACGGGTCGATGCGCACCAGCCGCAGCGGCTCGCCGAGCACGGCGGCGAGCCAGTCGGCGGCCGTGTCGCCCGCGTCGATGCCACGGCATTCGTCGTTCCAGACCACGACGCGGCGCGAGTCGCCGCCGTGGTCGACCGGCACGACCAGCGCCTCGATGTCGTCTGCCGACAGGCGGAGGTTCCCGCCGCCGATGGCGACGCCGATCCGGGCCATCGACGGGTGCGAGCGCTGCGTGATGAAGCGGCCGTCGGCCGACTTGACGATCATCCAGCGCCGGTCCCACTCGGGCCCGGTCTCGGTGAGCCGGACCGCATCGACGTCGATGCCGCGGCAGGATTTCACCGGATAGACATGAAGGCTCGCGATCCGCGCCATGCTGGCCTCAGCCTTTCGGCGTTTTCAGCGTGAAATCGTAGCTGCCGTAATGCAGGTAGTTGGCCCAGTCGGCGGAGGGCAGGCTGCGGACCGCTGCGCGCGCCGTGTTCAGGGCATTGCCGATCGACTGACCCTTCGCCAGCTCGCGGTACAAGGTCGCCGCGAACGCGGAGGCCGCGTTGTCCGACACCGGCCACCAGGTGCCGATGAAGTTCGCGACGCCGCCGCGCAGGAAGGCCTCGGCGAAGCCGACGCTGCGGTCGAGCTGGCGCAGCGGGTTGACCGTCGCGCGCAGGCGCCCCGATTCGCAGGCGTTGAAGAAAACGAGGGCGGGAACCGAGTCCATGGCGGCCAGGTCCGCGCCCGATAGCACGCGGCCGCCGGCGCAGAGGATGCCGCTGGAGGCGGGCGCCGCGGCATCGAACCAGGCGTGACCCGCGAAGTGGATCGCGTCGTAGTCGCCCGAGCGGAACTCGGCGAGCAACCGCGCGCGCGTCGCATCGCTGCCGCGGATCGCCGTGATGCCCGCGCCTTCGAGCCGCGTGAACATGGCGGCGACCCGCTCGCCTTCCTCGACTGCGCCCGGCAGGTCGCCGGTCGGGTTGATGACGAGCAGCACGTTGAACTCGCGCGCCCGGCGCCGCTGCTCGCGCCACTTCGCGACCGACATGCCTTCCGCGGCGTAGAGCCGCGACAGGCCCCTGTCCGCCGCGGGCGCCCAGCCCTTGAGCGAGAGGGTTTCCCACGGCCAGTGCGCGCTCGCCGTGTCGTGCACGACGACGATCGGCGAGGACTTCACCGACGGCAGGGCCTCGGCGATCTCGGGCGGCAGCAGCAGCTCGCCGAGCCGCTCGCCGAACTCGGCGAGGTCGCCGACCGTCAGGCCCGGGACCAGTCGCGAGTGCTCGCGTTCGAGCAGCCGCAGGTCGAGGCGCCGGTTGGCGACCAGGGCGGTCGCCTTCGGCGCGGGACCGAGCAGGGCGACGCGCTGCTGGGCGGCGCTTTCCTGGACGAACAGCCAGGCCAGCGGCGTCGCCGCCGGTTTCAGGACACGCGCGGGCTTGCGTGCGGCCGGCTTGCGTTGCGGCGCGACGCGCAGCAGCGGCGCGGCCGGATGCAGGCGCAGCAGGTCTTCCGCGACGCGCCGCGCGGTGGCGATGCGCCCGGCGTCGCGCGAGACGACCGTGACCCGCTTCGGTCGCTGTTCCGGCGCGAGGTCGGCCAGCGCGGTCAGGACACCCTCGAGCTGGGCGCGCGCGGCGTCCGCCGCCCCGGCGCCCGAGGCCGTGCCCCACAGGACCATCGCGAAGGATTCGACGCCGGCCAGCGCCAGCGTGCGCGTGACGTTCGCCGCGGCGAGCCGCTGCACGTCGGGCCCGTAGCGCCCGAAATGACCGAGCCCGGCGAACACGACGAGCCGCGCTGCAATCCCGCGCCGGCCGACCGGCAGCACGAAGACCTCGCCGGCCGCCGCGCTGATCGCGCGCCGCCGCGCGAGGTCGCTGATGGCGCCCTGGAGCACCCGGTCGACCGCCAGGGCGGCGCCCGCGGGCTCGACGTTCGCGAAGGCGCCGAGCACGATCGCGGCCGCGCCGCTCTGCGTGATGCTGCCTTCCAGGAAGGCCAGCTCGACCGGCTTGGCCGCGGCTTCGCGCTTCGGGGTGCCCGCGGACGAGGACGGCAGGGTGACGCCCACGAATTCGTGCAGGAACTCGCGCTGCTCGCGCTCCGAGAGGTCGCCCCAGGCGATCTTCGGCGCAGGCGCCGCGCGCAGGTCCTGCTGCCACAAGGTCGGCACGCCGCGTCGCTGCGGCAGCACCCGCGGCAGGGCGGTCGTGGCCTCGCCGCGCGCGAGGTCGGCGACCGCGCGGCCGACCTCGGCGTTGCCGGGTAGCGAGCCGTGGCTCTCCTCGACGTACCAGGACTTGAGGTTCGGCCAGTGCGCGAGCGCGAGCGGCACCGTGCCGTCGCCGGCCGGCCCGCGGCCGAACTCGAGCTTGCGGCCGGAGCGGCGCAGGCCCAGCACCGTGTCCTGGCCGTACCCGGCGATCAGGTGGAAGCGCTCATCGGGCGGCGGCACGGCCGCAATCGATTCGCGCGTCGCCTCGAGCAGGTCGGCGGCAGGCCGCGGCCCTTCGGGCCACTGGTCGGGATCGAACGGATCGAAGTTCTTGCACAGCTGCGCCGCGGGCAGGAGGCCGCAGAGGCCCGGCAGGGTGGTCAGCAGCTTGCGCGCGAGGTCGTCTGCGCTGTGCTTGAGGTCTAGCATCGCGACCCGCCGGACGAGGGGGTAGGTGCCGCGCAGCGCCTGCACCGCGACGAACACGCCCTTGTTCGGCGTGCCGAGCTGGATCACGCGGCTGATGCGCTCGCCGCCCTTGTGCGCGAGCGCGGCCCGCGCGACCAGCCCGCCCGCGCTGTGCCCGACCAGGACGACGTCCTGGCGCTTCTCGCGGAGCAGGCGGTCGGCGAGTTCGCGGCCGTTCCAGCGAATGTCGCGGCGCCAGTCGTAGGGGTGGAAAACCGCGTCGAAGCCGGCGATGCGCAGCACGAGTCGCAGCCGCTCGTAGGCGAACCTCAGGACGCCGACTGCCCAGTAGCGGTTGCCCGCCGGCATGGCGAGTTTCACGAGCTGGCCCTGCGCGATCTCGACCGGGTCGAACCAGGTGATGTCGACGCCGCCGTTCTTGCGCAGGTGGCCGATCGAGGAGCCCATGATGCCGGGCAGGATCAGCAGGCGCGGGCCGCCGCGCATGCCCGCGGCCCGGCGAGCCAGCCGCGAAAGCTCCTGTTCCGTCTCCAGATAGGCCGGCATCGCCAGATTCTAGCGAAAAGGGGACGCTCACCTCGTAAAAGGGGACGCTCACCTTTTCTCCACCTGGTTCATGTCCGCAGTTCGGACTGCGATTGAGAAAAGGTGAGCGTCCCCTTTTCGCTAGAATCCAGCCGTGGACACGTTTGCGAAGGACCGGCTGCCGCCGAAGGATCAGTGGCCGCGGCTGCACTTCGACCTGCCGGAATTGCGGTATCCCGACCGGCTGAACTGCGCGACCGTGCTGCTCGACGACGCCATCGCCGAGGGTCATGGCGACCGGCCCGCGATCCTGAGCGACGCCGGCCCGATCACCTACCGCGACCTCCTGGCGCGCGCCAACCGCATGGCCAACGTCCTCGTCGGCGCGGGCGTAAAGCCCGGAAACCGGGTATTGCTGCGCGGCTACAACGGCCCGGAGCTGTATGCCGCCTGGCTCGCGGTCATGAAGGCGGGCGCGATCGCCGTCACCACGATGCCCATGCTGCGCGCGCCGGAGCTGTCGGCGATCATCGCCAAGGCGAAACCCGCCTTCGCGCTCACGGACCACCGGCTGCTCGCCGAGCTCTCGGCCGTCGCCGCCGCGGGCGGCGTGGACCGCGTGATGACCTGGGGCGACGGCGACCTCGAGGCGCGACTGGCATCCGCCCCCGATCACTTCGCCAGCGTCGACACGACGGCCGACGACGTCTGCCTGCTCGCTTTCACGTCCGGCACGACAGGCCAGCCGAAGGCCTGCGCCCACTTCCACCGCGACGTGCTGGCGATGGCGGACGTGGTTGGCAGGCACCTGCTCGAGACGTCGCCCGGGGACGTCTATGCCGGCAGCCCGCCGCTCGGCTTCACGTTCGGGCTGGGGGCGCTGCTGGTGTTCCCGCTGCGATTCCGCGCGGCGACCGTGCCGATCGAGGCGCCGGCGCCAGCGACCGTGCTCGCCGCCGTCGAGCGGCACGGCGTCACCTGCCTGTTCACCGCACCGATCGCCTACCGCGCGCTCGCGGGCGAGCTCGCCGGCAGCAACCTCGCGTCGCTCAGGCGCTGCGTCTCGGCGGGCGAGTTCCTGCCGAAGGCGGTTTCGGATCTCTGGTTCGAGAAGACCGGCATCCGGATCATCGACGGCATCGGCGCGACCGAGATGATCCACATCTTCATCTCGGCCGCAGGCGACGCGATCCGTCCGGGCTCGACGGGCAGGCCCTTGCCGGGTTACCGCGCCTGCGTGCTGGACGACGACGGGCGCGAGTTGCCGCGCGGCAGCACCGGGCGGCTCGCCGTCACCGGGCCCACGGGATGCCGCTACCTGGACGATCCGCGCCAGCGCGACTACGTCCAGGGCGGCTGGAATGTCACCGGCGACCTGTATCGCGTGGACGAAGACGGATATTTCTGGTTCGTGTCGCGCGCCGACGACCTGATCGTCTCCGCCGGCTACAACATCGCCGGTCCCGAGGTCGAATGGGCGCTGCTCGCGCACCCGGCGGTGCGCGAATGCGCCGTCGTGGGCGCGGCCGACGCCGAGCGCGGCACGGTCGTGAAGGCCTGCATCGTGCTCGCGCCCGGCCGGGCAGGGGACATCGCGCTGGTCAAGGAGCTGCAGGACTTCGTCAAGCAGCGCATCGCGCCCTACAAGTACCCGCGGATCATCGAGTTCCTCGACGTCCTGCCCAAGACCGCCACCGGCAAGCTCCAGCGCAAGGCCCTCCGGAGGGGTCAGACCCCTTGATATTCGCGACTGTGCTCCCGTTCCCGAATATCAAGGGGCCTGACCCCTCCAAACGACCCTTCCAAACGCCAAAGTAGTTGACATCTCAACTATTGAGGTCTGTAATACCCCGATGAAGCGCATCGTCTGCATGGGCGGAGGTCCGGCCGGCCTGTATGCCGCCCTGCTGTTCCGCAAGGCCCTGCCGCGCGCGCGCGTGGAGGTCCATGAGCGCAACCGGCCCGACGACACCTTCGGCTGGGGGGTCGTGTTCTCGGACCGCACGATGGAGAACTTCCGCGCCGCAGATGCGCCCTCGCACGAGGCGATCACGGGTAGCTTCCACCACTGGGACGACATCGACGTCCACTACCGCGGCACGACGACGACCACCGGCGGCCACGGCTTCTGCGGCATCGAGCGCAAGCGGCTGCTTGGGCTGCTGCAGGAACGGGGCCGGGAGCTCGGCGTCGTCCACCACTTCCAGCACGAGGTCGAGGACGACGCGGCCTTCGCCGGCGCCGACCTAGTCGTCGCCGCCGACGGCGTGAACAGCCGCACGCGCAAGCGGCATGAAGCGATCTTCGAGCCCGACATCGACACGCGCGAATGCCGCTACATCTGGCTCGGCACGACGAAGCCCTTCCCGGCCTTTACCTTCGCGTTCGAGGAGACGGAGCACGGCTGGTTCCAGGTCCACGCCTACCAGTTCAGCAAGTCCCTTTCGACCGTGATCGTCGAGACGCGCGAGGAAACCTGGCGCGCGCACGGACTCGACCAGGCCAACCACGACCAGTCGATCGCGTTCTGCACGAAGCTCTTCGCGAGGTACCTCGACGGCTACACGCTCATGAGCAACGCCGCGCACCTGCGCGGTTCGGCCTGGCTCAATTTCCAGCGCGTGCTGTGCAAGCGCTGGCACCACGGCAACCGGGTGCTGATCGGCGACGCCGCGCACACCGCGCACTTCTCCATCGGTTCGGGCACCAAGCTCGCCATGGAGGATGCCATTGCCCTGGTCGCGCGCACGGCGGCGGGCGGCGACGTCCCGGCCGCGCTCGCCGCCTACCAGGAGGAACGCGAGACCGAGGCGCTGAAACTGCAGAGCGCCGCGCGCAATCGCATGCGCTGGTTCGAGAGCGTCGCGCGCTACACGAAGATGGAACCCTGGCAGTTCACATACAGCCTGCTGACCGGCAGCCAGCGCATCGGCCACGCGAACCTGAAACTGCGCGACCCGGGCTTCGTCGCCGGCGTCGAGGCGAAGCTGGCGAAGCGCGCTGGCGCTCCTGGCCCCCGCCCGCCGATGTTCCTGCCACTCACGCTCCGCGGCCTGACGCTCGAGAACCGCATCGTCGTCTCGCCGATGGCCCAGTACTCGGCCGTGGACGGGCTGCCGAACGACTGGCACCTCGTGCACCTCGGCGCGCGTGCGACGGGCGGTGCCGGGCTCGTCTTCACCGAGATGACCTGCGTTTCGCCCGAGGGCCGCATCTCGCTGGGCTGCACGGGTCTCTGGAACGAACCGCAGCGCGACGCCTGGAAGCGGATCGTCGATTTCGCGCACGCGCACGGCCGCGCGAAGCTGTGCCTGCAGCTCGGCCATTCCGGCCGCAAGGGCTCGACCCAGCTTGGCTGGGAGCGCGACGACCATCCGCTGCCTGCCGGCAACTGGGAGACGCTCGCGCCGTCGCCGCTGCCCTACCTCGAGGGCATCAGCGCGAAGCCCCGCGAGATGACGCGCGCCGACATGGACGCGGTGATCGCGCAGTTCGTGAAAAGCACCGGGTACGGCCGCGAGGCAGGCTTCGACCTGCTCGAGCTGCACATGGCGCACGGCTACCTGCTGGCGAGCTTCCTCTCGCCGCTCACCAACCGACGCACCGATGCCTATGGCGGAACGGTCGCGAACCGCCTGCGCTTCCCGCTCGAGGTGCTCGCCGCCGTGCGCGCCGCCTGGCCCGACCGGCCGCTGTCGGTGCGGCTGTCCTCGAGCGACTGGGCGCCCGGCGGGCTCACGGAGGACGAGCTGGTCCTGGTCGCGCGCGCGATGAAGGAAGGCGGCGCGGACCTGCTCGATCTCTCCAGCGGCCAGACCGTGCCCTGGCAGAAGCCGGTGTACGGGCGCATGTGGCAGACGCCGTTCTCGGACCTGGTGCGCAACGTCGTCGACATCCCGACGATCGCGGTCGGCAACATCTACGAGGCGGACCACGCGAACTCGATCGTCGCCTCGGGTCGTGCAGACCTGTGCGCGCTCGCGCGGCCGCACCTCGCCGACCCGGCCTGGACGCTGCGTGCCGCCGCAGAGCAGCACTACGAAGGGCAGTGGTGGCCGCCGCAGTACCGCTCGGCGCAGCGCCAGCTCGAACGCAATCTCGAGCGCGCGGCGCAGGTGACCGGCCCGGTGTGAGGAGATGCGATGACGCAGGCACTGGCAGGACGGCATGCACTGGTCACGGGCGGCGGACGCGGGATCGGCGCGGCCATCGCCGCGGCGCTCGCGGGCGCCGGCGCGCGCGTGACGCTGCTCGGCCGCACGAAGCTGGAACTCGAGGCGACCGCCGCGGCGCTGCCGGGTGGCGCGCTGGCAGTCACCGCCGACGTCACGGACGCCGGGCAGGTGGAACGTGCCTTCGCGCAGGCGCGTGCGGCGGCCGGCGAAGTCGACATCCTCGTCAACAACGCGGGTCTCGCGAAAAGCCGCCCGCTGGCGAAGACCGACGAGGCGTTCTGGCGCCAGGTGCTCGAGGTCAACCTGACCGGAGCCTACCACTGCACGCGCGCGGCGCTGCCGGCGATGCTGGCCGCCAACCGGGGCCGCATCGTCTCGGTCGCGAGCACGGCCGGCCTGCGCGGCTACGCCTACTGCACGGCCTACTGCGCGGCGAAGCACGGCCTGGTCGGCTTCACGCGCGCGCTCGCGCTCGAGGTCGCGAAGACCGGCATCACCGTCAACGCGGTCTGCCCCGGCTACACGGACACCGGCATCGTGCGCGACGCGATCCTCGCGATCAGCGAGAAGACGGCGCGCAGCGAATCCGAGGCGCGCGAGTCCCTGGTCAGCTTCAATCCGCAGCAGCGCCTCGTGCAGCCGGCCGAGGTTGCGGGGGCCGTGCTCTGGCTGTGCAGCCCGGGCAGCGAGAGCAT
>Ga0075306_1000249_pt1 | contig 11567 bp, 13 predicted proteins | sample Joice_CattailNLC_FD_120074 | JGI IMG/M metagenome (GOLD analysis project Ga0075306, IMG submission 120074) | Natural and restored wetland microbial communities from the San Francisco Bay, California, USA, that impact long-term carbon... | ecosystem: Environmental > Terrestrial > Soil > Wetlands ... | reverse complement strand
GGCGTAGGGCCAGTTCCGCTCGAAGAGCGCGTTCCCCCCCTGGAATAAGGCGCGCGCCTCCTCCTCCCTCATATCCGTGTAGGTGTTCGGCGGCGAGATCCCGTATTCGTGGATCAGGTCGCGCATGAAGCCGAGCGCCTTGCGATTCCCGGAGGTGTCCACGACTACCTGGCCGTCGACCGTCTCCACCCCGCCGTCCGCTCCCGCGAACTCCAGGAAGTCGCATACGAGTCCCTCGTACTGCGCTCCCTGCCAGACGAACCCGTAGAACCCGGGACGGTCGCGGCGCTCCCCGCGCTGGACCTTCAGGGCGGCCTCCTTGAGCTGCTCCCAGGTGGCCGGGGGGCCGGGGATGCCGTATTTCCGCAGGAGATCGGTCCGGTAATAGAGGATCCCGCCGTCCACGTACAGCGGCAATGCGACGGTGCGCCCCTTCCATGTATCGGCAAGTTCGAGGATCCGTGGGAAGAAGGCATCCCGCCCGCTGCATCCGTCGCGGCCAAGGTAGGGGTCGAGGGGAGCCAGCCACCCCGAAGCGGCGAATTGCGCCAGCCATGCCACGTCCATGAGAAATACGTCGGGGTCCCTTTCCCGCGCCAGGAGCGCGACGGAAAGGGTCTGGCGGCGAAGGGTCGTGTCGGTGGGCTGGCGCAGCAACTCGACGCGGATCCCCGTCCGGGCCGTGAATTCCCGGAGGAGCTCCTCCCAGTAATCCAGCTCGGAGGGCGCACCCCCAACGGCGAACGCAAGCGTCTTTACGGGCGGGCGCAGACCCGCAGGGTGCGCGTCCCCGGAGGCTCCCAGGAGAAGCACGACGACAAGAAGGAGGATCCGGATCCGCACGCTGCCTCCGGCACGGTTGCGGGCCCATTCGACCCGTCTTGATGCCTCGAATCTTATCCCCGTCCGGTGGTAGCATACAATCGTTCAACGGAGGAAAACCGGATGACTGAATGGATCGAGCCTTTCATCGAACGCCAGGGCGAGAAACGCGGTTTCTGGCTCAGAAAGGCCCGCCCCATCGGCGAAAAGCTGCTGGTCGCGAGGAAAAACCGTCCCCTTCGGATTCCCGGGAGGACGGTCATCCTCCTCGATCCCCGGAGCGCATTCGGCACCGGAGGACACGGCACCACGGAAGGGTGCCTCACCGCGCTCGAAAAGTTCATCAAGGGCGGCGAAACCGTTCTGGATGTCGGGACGGGAACGGGCATCCTCGCGATCGCGGCGCGCAAACTCGGGGCCGGTCGCGTCACCGCGATCGACATCGACCCGGCCGCCTGTGCGGAAACCGTGAAGAACATCGGCTTGAACGGAATCGACCACGGGATCGACGTCATCGAGGGCGGAATCGAATCCGCGAAAGATCGCTACGACGTCGTCGCCGCGAACCTGCGAACTCCCCTCCTCGTCGATCTCATGGACGGGCTGACGGAGCGGCTCGCCGGGGGCGGAGTCGCGATATTCTCGGGAATCACGGAGATGGAACTCCATCCCTTCCTGTCGTTTCTCGAAGGGCGTTGCATGGAGGCCCTGGAAATGGAAAGGATCGGCGGCTGGATGACGGTGGTCTCGAGGAGGAGATTATAGGATATACATAATCCTGATTTTTTCCTCGATCGAGACCCGCAGGGCGTGATCCATTCGGCACACCCTTCGAACTTGCGGAAGATCGGGAACCTTCCGGACCGCAAGAACAAGGATCGCCACCACCGAGAGGAATCCGAGAAGATTGAACGAAGTATCGGCGTTCTCCCGCATCGGTTCGGGTCTGACATAGGTCGGAGACGGTTTGGGGAGCAGCAGGATCCCCATCACGTACGATCCCTGCCACATCAACCGTTCGGAAGGTACCGAGAACAGGACGCAGGCATAGATCACCAGGAGGGCGGCGGCCGCCCCGGCTTTTCTCAAAAACTTCCTCTTCTCGATTTTGGCTTGGGGATCCACGGTTTTCTCCAGTTCTTCCCGGGTATGCTTCGGTACTCGTATATTAGAGTGCCGTCCGGCGAAAAATATTCAACCGCCGGAAAAAATCTCGCCCTCGAGGGTAATGCAGCGGCGTACCTTCTCCACCAGTTCGGGAATATCCGCTTCCGTCTTTCCGCAAACCTCCATCGGTGGAAACACCTGGACGGAAATCACTCCTTTATGGAAGTGGCCCGATCCGCCGGGGGGGCAGACCCGCCGGGCACCTTCGATCCGGAGAGGGACGATCGGGAGACCCGCCTGGATCGCAAGGTGAAACCCCCCCTTCTTCAGCGGGAGAAGACTCCCGTCGCGGCTTACCCACCCTTCCGGGAAGATGACGATGGAGTTGTTCCCCGAGAGTTCCGATATCGATCTGCCGATGGAGGCCCTGGCCTGCTCCGTGTTCCCGCGGTCCACCATGATCTGCCCGAGGGACAGCAGCGTCCAGCCGAATACGGGGATCCGCGCAAGTTCCTTCTTGAACACGAAGTGGAACGGCTGGGGGATGGCGAGCGCCACCGCGAGGGGGTCCGCGATGGACGTATGGTTTCCCATGAAGACGTACGGACGTTGCGGATCGATCTGTTCGACCCCGCGGTGGACGACGCGCACCCGGAACGCGGCGAACAAGACCTTGCAGTAGATATTCGCGAGCGGTCGGGAAAGGCGCCCTTTCCGGCTCAGCCCTTTCCGGAAGAAGCCGAGAATGACGAAGGGGGGGAAGAGAATTACCGTGACCACGCCTGCGAATATCCATTGGGATATCGTCGTTATTCTCAACTGCGATGAATCCCCGGATCGGAAGTTATCTCTCCCACCTCACTGCATCTGCCGGATCCGCACCTCGGTCCCCTTCTGACCCCGAAGGAGTTCGACGATCCTGGAGGTGTCGGTATCGCCGAAATGGTAGGGGTAGAGGATCTTCGGCCGAAGCATGCGGGCGGCGTCGGCCACCATCTCCGGATTGCCTCCATGCGCATGACCCCGATTTGATGTCGATGTGCCGGCCCGGGTTCCAGGTCGAACCTCGTTACCGGGAGACCGTGATTCCTTTGATATCATACATGCAGATTCATAAGATCCGGTCCGGAAGTCGCGGGGACCGATCCCCTCCAGGAAGGAAACCGATGAAGATCGTCGACATTCAGGAGCGTACCGCTTCCATCGCCTCCCCCATCCGGAACGCGTACATCGACTTCAGCAGGATGACGGTATCGGTCGCGGCCGTCGTCACGGATGTGATTCGGGACGGCAAGCCGGTCGTGGGATACGGGTTCAACTCGAACGGCAGGTACGCGCAGGGATGCCTTCTGCGGGAGCGGTTCATCCCTCGGGTGCGCGAAGCCGATCCGTCGACGTATCTGTCCGAAGGAGGGGACAACCTCGACCCCTTCCGGGTTTGGGACATCCTGATGGCCAACGAAAAACCGGGCGGGCACGGAGAGCGGTCGGTGGCGGTGGGCGTCATCGACATGGCAGTCTGGGACGCGGTGGCGAAAATCGAGCGGAAACCCCTTTACCGCCTTCTCGCGGACCGCTACAACGGCGGCGCCGCGGCAAGCCGGGTGTTCGTCTACGCGGCCGGCGGCTACTATTACCCCGGGAAAGGGACTCGGGAGTTGCGGGACGAGATGAGCCGCTACCTGGACGCCGGGTACCGGACGGTGAAGATCAAGATCGGAGGGGCCCCCCTTGCCGAGGACCGGGAAAGGATCGAGTCGGTCCTTTCCCTGGTGGCCGACGGAGACCGCCTTGCCGTCGACGCGAACGGCCGGTTCGACCTCGATACGGCGGTTGCGTACGGAGACGCCCTCGCGCCCTACGGACTGCGATGGTACGAGGAGCCGGGGGACCCCCTCGACTACCAGCTCCACGCGGAACTTGCGACCCGGTACCCAGGCCCGATCGCCACCGGTGAAAACCTCTTTTCCATGCAGGATGCAAGAAACCTGCTGCGCCACGCGGGGCTCCGGAAGGACAGGGACATCCTCCAGATGGACCCGGTCCTTTCCTACGGGCTGGTGGAGTATCTCCGGATGCTCGAGGTGCTGGGCGGGACAGGCTGGTCCCGCGACCGGTGCATCCCCCACGGCGGGCACCAGTTCGCCCTCAACATCGCCGCCGGCCTCGGGCTGGGGGGTAACGAATCCTACCCGGAAATGTTCGCCCCGTTCGGTGGTTTCGCCGATGACACGCCTGTGGAAAACGGGAGGATCGGCATGCCGGAGATCCCGGGCGTCGGCTTCGAGGCAAAGTCGGACCTGATCGATCGCATCCGCTCTCTTTTCGGATGAAACCAAAATTCCCGGCAATCCCTCAAATACGAAAGCGTGAACGAAAGGCGAGGGAGATCCCATGTGGAAACGGTTGCTGAATACTTCCGATAACGTGACGGACGTGATCCTGCGATTGGCGCTGGCGGTCGTCTTCTTCCCTCACGGCGCGCAGAAGGCGTTGGGGTGGTTCGGGGGGTACGGGCTCGCCGGAACCGTGTCGTTTTTCAACGGAAAAATGGGGATCCCGGTGGTGTTCGTGCTCCTGGCGATCGCCGCGGAATTCCTCGGCAGCCTGGGGCTGTTCGTCGGCCTCCTCGCGCGCGTGGCCGCCTTCGGAATCTTCTGCAACATGGCCGTGGCGGTGGCAATGGTCCACAGCAAGATGGGGTTTTTCATGAATTGGTTCGGGCGGATGCCCGCGGGGACCGAAGGGTTCGAGTACCACATCCTCGCCATGGCGCTGGCGTTCGCCGTGATGGTGCGCGGCGCGGGTCCGGCCTCCCTCGACCGCGTCCTGTCCCGGAAGCGATGAACCGAACCGCCCCTGCAACCGTCCAATAAGAAACAGGCGGAAGAGCCCGGCGACAGGAAACGAGCGAATGCATTATATTCCACTACCCCGTCCGTTCTTCTTTGCGCTGTTTCTATTCTTTGTTTTCGTTGTTGTCCTGATCGAGCTTCGAATCCTCGAATACACCTACGAAAAGGTGGGAGTGGATCGGCGGTACGTCTTTTTTCTGCTGCTTTTATCCTTCATGGGAAGCTATATCAACATTCCCATCGCCCAACTTCCGCCGGAACATATGCTAACACCCAGGATCATAGATTTTTTCGGCATGCAGTACGTGGTACCGGTAGCGACCGAGCGGCCGGGGACGGTCATCGCCGTAAACCTTGGCGGTGCGGTGATCCCCGTGGTTCTTTCCATCTACCTCGCCGGGAGAAAAAAGCTCTATCTCCGAAGCGTCCTGGCCGTCGGTATCGTTACGGCTGCGGTCCACATCATGGCGTACCCCGTTCCGGGTGTCGGGATCGCGGAACCGATGTTCATCCCGCCTCTGGTCACGGCGGTCGTGGCCCTCGTGGTGTCCCGGGAGCATGCCGCCCCGCTGGCGTATATCGCCGGGAGCCTGGGGACCCTGATCGGGGCCGACCTGCTCAATCTCGACAGGATTCAAGGTCTGGGCGCACCCGTAGCGTCCATCGGGGGCGCCGGCAAATTCGACGGGATCTTCCTGACCGGGATTATCGCCGTACTGCTCGCGAGCCTTATGAGTCGAAAACGCGAGGGTTCACGATCCCGAAATTCGATCGCTTGATCCGGTCAGGCGGCTTTCTCCCGAGCGATCGAGCATGCCGTCTGGTATATTTCCTCTATCTCGAACCAGTCGTCGGTGTGCTCCTCTTTCACGTGACGCATAAGCCCCTCGATGACGGTTTCCCCCGTTCTCGCCTCGATAACGAAATCACATTCGATCCCCAGTTCCTTGCATCCGATCGAGGTATTCATATCCACCCCCCCCCCGCGATTGACCCGATTCGTCCCGCAAACGGCATTTTGGTGCTGCTTGTTGGATATGCTCCGACCCTTTCGGGGTTTCGTCCGGCGGACAGATTGAGTGGATACGCCGTCAAGGTTGGGTCGAGGAGGACCCTCCCCCGTGTGTTGCCGCATTTGATCGGCGTCGACGCGTCCAGGTGCCGTAGAAGGAGCGCAGGAGGTAGAATCAAGGGAATCGTTGCGAACTGCCGGAGGGTGACCGGCGGGTGTACCGTCCGGGGAGGGACGACGGAATGACGGAACTCGATCTGGCACGCGCACAGATGGCGATGCTGTTCGCCTTCCACATTCTCTTTGCGGTGGCCGGGATGGGGATGCCCGTCCTCATGGTAATCGCAGAGAGGGCGCATCTTCGGACCGGGCATCCGGTCTACTTGGAACTCGCCCGGCGCTGGGCGAAGGGGACAGCGGTCCTCTTCGCGGTGGGCGCGGTCTCCGGAACCGTCCTGTCCTTCGAGCTGGGGCTGTTGTGGCCCAGGTTCATGTCGTTCGCCGGCGGAGTCATCGGGCTCCCCTTCGCTCTGGAAGGATTCGCCTTCTTCACCGAGGCGATCTTCCTCGGCATCTATCTTTACGGCTGGGACCGCGTCTCCCCGCGCCTCCACCTCGCATCCGGCGTTCTCGTGGCCATCGGAGGGGTCCTCTCCGGGATCTTCGTCGTTACTGCAAACGCCTGGATGAACAGTCCGGCGGGCTTCACCCTTGTGGACGGGAGGCCGGTTGACGTTTCCCCGCTCGCAGCGATGCTGAACCCGGCCTCTGCCACCGAGACGATCCACATGACCCTCGCCGCTTTCGCCGCGTCCGGGTTCGCGGTCGCCGGGATCCACGCGTTCCTTCTTCTGAGGAACCGGGAGAACTTCTTCCATCGGAAAGCACTGGAGATCGCCCTCGCGGTCGGGTGTGCGGCCGCGGTGCTCCTGCCGTTCAGCGGCGACATGAATGCGCGCTTCATCGCGCGGAACCAGCCGGTGAAGCTCGCAGCGCTGGAGGGGCAGTTCGAAACCGAGCGAGGGGCGCCGCTTCGGATCGGGGGAATCCCCGACGTCGCATCGCGGACCACGCGGTACGCGATCGAGGTCCCGAAAGGCTTGAGCCTGCTGGCCTACCACGATCCCGACGCCCGGGTGCAGGGGCTCGCCGCATTCCCCCGGGACGAATGGCCCGCGCCCGTCCCGGTGCATCTCGCCTTCCAGACGATGGTGGCCGGTGGTATGGCCATGACTCTCCTCTCCGTCGCGGCGGCCTGGCTTTTCTGGAAGAAACGGGAAGGTATCTTCAGCCGTCGGTTCCTGATCGCCGTCGCCCTCTGCGGACCGGTCGGGCTCCTCTGCGTGGAGGCGGGATGGGGGGTCACCGAAATGGGCCGGCAGCCATGGGTGATCCGTGGAGTCATGAGGACGGCGGAGGCGGTGACCCCCGTCGGAAGCCTTCTCCTCCCCTTCGCATTCTTCTCGCTTCTTTACCTGGGACTTGGTGCGGCCTCGGTCTGGCTGCTGCGGCGCGAAGTCGCCGCGAGCCCCTTCTTCCCCGGCGGCGGCGGCGATGTGGCGGATCCCCCCGACCCCGAAGGAATAGAGTAGGCCATGCCGGATCCCGCAACACTGTCGGCCGGATGCCTCCTGGCATCCCTCGTTCTTTACGCCCTCTTCGGCGGCGCCGATTTCGGGGGAGGCGTCTGGGACCTGCTGGCGCGGAATCCAGGGGCCGCAGACCGGCGGCGACTCATCGCCAGCGCCATCGGCCCCGTGTGGGAGACCAACCACATATGGCTCATCGTGGGCATCGTGATCCTCTTCACCGCGTTTCCCGGAGCGTTCGCCGTCATTTGCACGGCGCTTTTCGTCCCGTTGACGGTCGTTCTCGCCGGGATCGTCCTCCGCGGGGCGGCGTTCGCCTTCCACGCATACCACCTCCACGAGAGTCCGAAGGCGGGGAGGTGGGGGATCGTCTTCGCCACGGCCAGCCTCGTCACCCCGGTCTTCCTCGGGATCGTTTTCGGGGCAATCTCCTCCGGACGGATCCGCGCGACGGAACCGTTGGCGTTCAGGGGGAGCGTGACGGTGTGGCTCTCCCCTTTCCCGATCTCGGTCGGGTTCCTCGTACTGGTCTCCTTTGCCTTCCTCGCCGCGGTATACCTCATCCTCGAAACGAACGAACCGGAACTTCGAGAGAAATTCCGCCGGGACTCCCTCCGGTCCGCAGCCGTGCTCGTCTTCCTTTCAGGGCTGACCATGGCGCTGGCCGCTGTCGACGCGCGTGAGTTCTTCCGGTCCTTCATGGGCAGGTCCTGGTCGATCCCGCTTCTCGCAGCGGAGGTCGCGGCGGCCGCCGGGGCGATCGCCTCTCTCGCGCTGCGCCGCTACCCGCTCGCGCGCGCCTGCGCTGCCGCTCAGGCATCCCTTCTCCTGATCGGCTGGGGGTTGGCCCAGTACCCGTATCTCGTCCGCCCGGACATCACCGTATTCTCCGCGGCCGCATCTCGCGGAACGCTGCGCTTCCTGCTCGGCACGCTCGCCGTTGGGGCCGTCCTCCTCTTCCCGGCGATCTTCCTTCTCCTCCGGGTGTTCAAGTGGGAGGCGATCTCCGGAACCCCCCGCACCCCGTGATTCCGTACTTCCCACAACCCGAGTTCCACCTGTTCGGCCCGGTCACCATCCACGCGTTCGGGGCGATCGTCGCCCTTGCCGTGATCGTCGGCTGGCAGAGGATCGTCGCCCGAACCCGCGCGAAGAGCCTCGACCCCGAACTCGTCCAGGACCTGATGTCGTATGTGGTCCTCTCCGGCTTCGTCGTCGCCCACCTCTATTCCGTCCTCGCCTATTTTCCGCGGGAGGCGATGGAACACCCGCTCCTCCTCCTGAAATTCTGGGAGGACATCAGCTCCTTCGGGGGGTTCGCCGGAGGACTCCTCGGGCTCTGGCTCTTTTTCCGTTTCAAGGCGCGGGATGTCGACGCGACGACCCGGTTGCGCTACCTGGACGCCATCGCGTACGTTTTCCCGTTCGCGTGGGCGATCGGTCGCATCGCCTGTACGGTCGCCCACGACCACCCCGGCACCGTCACGACGTTCCCGCTGGGGATCAGCCTGAAATCCCCGGAGGCGCAGGCCTACATCGCTTTCTTCTACCGGGAGGCCGGACGGCTTGCGGAACTTCCGCCGCCCGCGGTCCTGGCCAAGATGGCGTTCCACGACCTTGGATGGTACGAATTCCTCTACATGGCGAGCCTGATGGTCCCGGCCTTCGTTCTGCTGGACCGGAAACCCCGCCCGCCGGGGTTCTTCCTGGTCGCCTTCCTGCTCCTCTACGTTCCGGCCCGCTTCTTCCTGGATTTCCTGCGGATAAGCGATGCCCGATACTTCGGGCTGACCCCCGGACAGTACGCCGGGATCGCGGTTTTCCTCGCGGCGATCCTCTTCATGGTTCGCATTTACCGTAGGAAAGGGAAGGAGTAGCCATGCCTGGATCGATCCACGCCGAGCAGCACTTCACCGCGTCGGAGTCCGTTCGCGACGTGGTCATCGGAATGGCGGACGGGCTGACCGTCCCGTTCGCCCTGGCCGCCGGCTTATCAGGGGCCGTCAATTCCACCGGTGTGATCGTGGTCGCGGGACTGGCCGAGATCGCCGCGGGTTCGATCGCGATGGGGCTGGGAGGCTACCTCGCCGCACGGACCGACCGGGAGCATTACGCCTCGGAGCGCACGCGGGAGTTCCACGAAATCCAGGAGATGCCGGCGGCGGAGCGGCAGGAGGTCGCCGCGGTCTTCCGCGAGTACGGCCTGGACGATGAACAGGCCGCCCCGGTGGTCTCGGCCATCTGTTCCGACCCGGACCGGTGGGTGGATTTCATGATGCGGTACGAACTGGGGCTCGAAGCGCCCGACCCGGGAAGGGCCGTGAGAAGCGCCCTGACGATCGGCCTGTCCTACGTCGTCGGGGGACTGGTCCCCCTGGTCCCCTACATGACGACCGGCAGCGTTCTCAGGGGCCTCGCAGTCTCCGCGGCGGTCACGCTCCTCGCCCTCTTCGCGTTCGGAGCCGTGAAAGGGGGGCTCACGGGGATCAGGCCGCTGGTCGGCGGTCTCCAGACGGTGGGGATCGGGGGTGTTGCCGCGGCGGCGGCGTTCGGGATCGCGCGATGGATCTCGTGACCGACGGTGCGAACGGTCAATCTGGCGATCGTAGTGTATCCGGTCTGTGAGCTCACAATCCACGGCCGGCCACATTGATGAGGAAATACGAAAAAGACGCGTTCGGGATCCCGGTGCTGCTGTCGGTGGGTCTCGGGACCTTCATGTCCGCCCTCGACGCAAGCGTGGTCAATACCGTGCTCCCCGTGATCCGGGAGGCGTTCCACGCCCCGGTCGAGACGATCCAGTGGGTGGTGACCACCTACCTGCTGGTCATGGGCGGGCTGCTGCTCACCTTCGGGCGGCTGGGGGATCTTCGCGGGCACAAGCGGCTGTATCTGTCCGGGTTCGCGGTGTTCCTTCCGGCGTCGGTTCTGTGCGGGATCGCTCCCACGGAAGGAACGCTGATCGCCGCCCGCGTTCTCCAAGGCGTCGGGGCCGCCATCATCGTCTCCAATGCACCGGCCATCCTGATCGGCAGCGTGCACCCGTCGCGGCTCGGGAAGGCCCTGGGTCTCCAGGCCGCGATGACATCGCTCGGGCTGGCCCTCGGGCCGTCCCTGGGCGGCTGGCTCACGGACCTGTTGGGGTGGCGGGTGATCTTCTTCATCAATCTTCCAGTCGGCGCGGTCGCCTTCCTTCTCGCATTCCGGCATATTGCGGAGGACAGGCACGCGCCGTACCGGATGGAGCCGTTCGACGGGATCGGCGCCGCCCTCTTCCTGGGGGCTTTCTTCGGCCTGCAGTTCGCCCTGAGCCGCGGAAACGCCTGGGGGTGGGGTTCCGCCGCGACCGTAAGCGTGATCGCCGGCAGCGCCGCCCTCGGTTGTCTGTTCGTTCACCGGGAAACGGCCGTTACGTCGCCGATGGTGGATCTCTCGCTTTTCAGGAGCCGCCTTTTTTCGATCGCCGTGGGCAGCGCCCTCGTGAATTACGTCTGCGTGGCGAGCATTCTCTTCCTGGTTCCCTTCTACCTCATCCAGGGACGCGGCCTGTCGGCGGCGAAGGCGGGAATCCTCATGACCGCCCAGTTCCTGGCCATGAGCCTGACCGCCCCCGTCAGCGGGATGATCTCGGATCGCGTAGGCTCCCGCGTGCCCGCCACGGCGGGCATGGCGCTCGTGGCGGGGGGCCTTTTCCTCCTCTCGGCCATGAACCGTGGAACCCCTCTCCATCTCGTGGCGATCAACCTGACGGTCACGGGAGTGGGAGTGGCGATTTTCGTCACTCCCAACAACAGCGCCATGCTCGGGGCCGCCCCGACGGGGAGGAAGGGGATCGCCTCGGGGATCCTCGCCACGTCGCGGCTCCTGGGGATGGCCACGGGCGTCAGCATCGCCGGTGCGATCCTCGTCGCCGTCGTCGGTGGACAGGCGACACACGGTCTTCCCGCGGACAAACTCTTCCGGGCGGTCCATCTCGGATTCCTGGCCGCCGGGATGGTGGCGTCGGCGGGGGTCGCCCTCTCCGCGGCGCGCGGAGACGGGAACTTCACCGGACCTCCACCTCGAAATCCCTCCCCTCCCAGGACCCCGCGTCCGTCCAGAAAAACGTGAAGCGGACCCGGCCGCCCTGTCGCGGCCGGATCTCGATATCCAGGTATTCGATCCCCAGCGCGGTCGGGGTGG
>Ga0075306_1000247_pt1 | contig 11601 bp, 10 predicted proteins | sample Joice_CattailNLC_FD_120074 | JGI IMG/M metagenome (GOLD analysis project Ga0075306, IMG submission 120074) | Natural and restored wetland microbial communities from the San Francisco Bay, California, USA, that impact long-term carbon... | ecosystem: Environmental > Terrestrial > Soil > Wetlands ... | reverse complement strand
CGCGCCGCGCAAACAGGCAACCGTATCGATTACGTCATGCCATGAATAGCCCGCGGGATTCCCGTCGTGCAGTTCGTAGGTGCTGCGCTGACCACGGCCGCAATCCAGCCACCGCACGATTGCATCTACCAGGTCCGTGATGTAAATAAAGGAATACCGTCCCTGGCCGGATCCCAACAAAGGGGCGACCCCTTTGGCCATCCAGCGCAGGACAGGCATCAACTCCCGGTCGCCCGGGCCATATACAGCGGTTGGTCGAAAAATGGTCCAATCCAAATTACCGGACGTTTGCATCAACGCACGTTCACCCTGTTGTTTGCTGGCTGCATACGCAGACAGCTGGGGCTCCCGGGCTGCCAGGGAAGAGATCAATAAAAAGCGCGGCGCCGGCTGCTGTTGGCTGACCAACTGTGCCAAACGCGCTACGCCGTCGGCATTTACGCGGTTAAACTGTTCCCGGGTGGCACCGCGAACCACTCCGGCGCAGTGCACGACCGTATCGGCGCCGCGAACCAGGTGCCTGAGGCTGTCCGCGTCATCAAGATCGCCCTGGATCCACCTGGTAGTCCCATCGAGCGGTTGTTTATGGACCGATGCGGGGCGGATCAAAGCTTGAATCTGCCTGTCGGTGGAAGCCAGCCGCTTGATCAAGGCGCCGCCGATAAATCCCGTGGCACCGGTTATTGCAATTACGTTTTCCATTTTGTTTTCCGGCTGGCCTTTCCTTTAGCCCGGGTTGTCAGATTCGTACCTTTTTTGAAAATAGCCATCCTGTACCGGTAGGTTAAGGTGATTTGACCGGCTGATCGTTCATTTGATAGATGGCAAATGGCTTTAAATTTTAGGCTAGACGGCCCGTTGGCGGAGCGAGGCGGCGTAAGGGTCTCCCTTGGACGCTTCAAACTGTTCGGCGTTAACGCGTTTTAGGTACTCCTTCCGTGCTCCGGAGCGAGATAGCTTTCCAGAAGTCGTTCGGGGTAAGGTGTTTCGAGGTACCAATTCAATCAGGCAGTCAATGCCAAACTCCTGGCGGACCTGACTGTTTAATCGCCCCTGCAAATCGGCGCGTTTGCTTTCATCGGTTTCACGGCACTGGACCATCATAACGGCGTTTTCTTCTCCATCTTGACCCGGTATGGAGAAGGCCGAGGCGTCTCCTGTGCGCACTTCAGGTTGCTTTTCCGCCAGAAACTCCAGGTCCTGCGGCCAGATATTGCGGCCATTGATGATGATCAGATCTTTCGCCCGCCCGGTAATCAAAATGCTGTTGCCAACCCGGTAGGCCAGATCTCCGGTATTCAACCAGCCATCGGGTGACAAAACTTCCCGCGTGGCCTTGAGATCACCAAAGTAGCCGGACATGACGCTGGGGCCACGAACAAAGAGGGTCCCGCAGCAGCGTTCCGGCAATACCCGGCCCTGATCATCTCTTACCTCCGCATCAAATCCCGGCAACGGCGCTCCGCAATTGGTAAACGGACTTGAGGTCGTCGTCGCGTTGTTTCGGGTTGGATGGAGAGGCAGCGCTTTCTGCTCTTCAGCAAGGGCATCACCGTTGACATGATCGACATCAACCCCTTGCCCCAAGGGGGCAAAGCTCACCGCAAGGGAACATTCCGCCATACCGTAACACGGCACAAATGATCGCCGGTCGAATCCACTGGGAACCAAAAGGTCGGCAAACATCTCCAGGGATTCGGTGCGAATGGTTTCAGCTCCGACGCCGGCGATACGCCAGGCGCTGAGATCGAAATTATCGACTTCTTTCTCGCGCACGCGCCGGGCAGCCAGTTCGTAGCCGAACGGCGGGCTGAAGGAAAGAGTGGCTTGATTTTGGGACATCAGTGTCAGCCATAGCCGTGGACGCATGGCAAAGTCGCGGGTATTCAAATAATCCACGGTTATCTGGGCAGCCATCGGTGCCAGTACAAGGCCGACGAGCCCCATATCATGGAAATAAGGCAGCCAGGATACGCCCCGATCCCCCGGCCGAATCTGGATGCCGTATTTAAGGATGGCAAACAGGTTGCTCAACACCGCTTTCTGGGTGATCATCACTCCTCTGGGAAAACGGGTGCTGCCTGAAGTATACTGCAGGTAGGCGATTTCATTGGGTTGCGACGGACGCAACTGTCCATCGGATTCCGGAAGATCGTCGAACTCTTTCGGACTGCCTGAAAAACGCAAGTTCATGTCTGCGGTGGCATCGACCAGGTAGGGCAGAAAATCCCCGGGCGCCATGGCGATGTCGGCCTGGCAAATCGAAAGGAGCCTCTTCAACTGGGAAACGTAGACATCCCGACCTCCCAGGTGAATCGAAGCCGGTAGGGGTACGGGTATTAAGCCTGCGTACTGGCAGGCGAAAAAGAAACGCATGAAGTCCGGCTGGGTATCTGCAACGATTGCAACCCGCGATCCGCGACTGGCTCCCAGTCCGATGAAACGGCGTGCCAGTGCCAGCGCATCTTCCCGAAGTTTTTGATAGGGGAGTGCCGCATACAGCTTGGCGGCACCATTATAATAATTGTAGCCGGTATTACCTTGAGCAGCGTAATCGAGTGCTTCTGCTAGCGTCGAAAAATCTGCAACTCTTAACGGCAGATTATTAGCCGCAGGTGTAGCATCAATAGCAACCATAGCAACTATAGCCTCCTGTGTGTATCAGGTCCGTGCGACCATCCAGCCTCCCCCGGATTTCCGCGCGCATATCGCATCTCACCTCTGGTTTCCCAAAATCTTTGCCATTTTGGAAAAGGCGATTTTGCCGATATTGCCTCTTACCTGATTTAAATATAAATGTCAAATCCCTGATGTTAAAATTGATTATTTTTGATTGTTAGCAAACCCGCAAGGTCGTTGCGCACAGAAGCCGTTTTTTTCGATCAGATGACTTATAAAAATGACAGTGTCTATCTTTGCCTGATTCTGTTCGTTCAACCCTTGCGCCCGGCAATATTTTTCTATCAGCCGGTTTCACCTTATGATTTTCGAGTAATAAAAGCCTAACACGAATTTCACAAACTGTAAAGCTACTGCAACATTTATGTTGATTTTATTTTAACACCCCAAAATGATTTAGTTATTCTATAATCTTGTTTGCAATTCGGTTTTCTATATATTCTGCTTCCTAATTGTTCAGCAGGTTGATCAAATAATAAGTAATCAATTTATGTTGCCAAAAGTTTTTTTTATAAAATCTTCTAATATAAATTATTGAAAATATATTAACGTTTTTAATATTGAAATGTTTTGTTTTTTTCTAATTATAGCCTTATATTTCTCTTTGTCAAGCGTTTCCTTGAAATATAGTTCAGAAAAAAAATATTAAATAATAGAAAAGTTAAAATTATAAAAACTTTACATAATATATATTTTGTAATTTAAATATTTAAATTAAAAAACCATCAAAGGGGAATAGATGATAGAGGTGACAGAAACGATGATTTACGACCTGGCTTTTAGAGTGCGGCTCTACATTGCTTCAAAACCATCAGAAGAAAAGCGGTTAAACGATTTGAGTGAGCGCGGGGCAGGGCAAACGTTTATGGCCCCTGACCGCTGACAGTCCGAAACGTCTATTAAAGAATTAATGTGATCAGACAATTCGCTCGGAAACCAAGTTCGCCCAAAAGAACCTACCCTGGTAAGCTTCAGGTGTAGGATGAATACTCAATTCTGAATTGTCATCTGTCCTCTGTTCTCCGTCTTCTGTTCTCTGACCTCTGACCCGAAACAATCTCCTCCACCAGCTTCCAGTCTTTGACCGAATCCACATCAATGGCTGCTTCCGGAAACGGAATGATCACGGTACCGGCCTTGAATCCGAGACGCTGTGAGACTCGCTCCAGAGCTTCTGCCAGGGAAAGTTGTCCCAGCAGATAGCGCAGCACCGCCATCACACCCAGGACACGGATGACTCGCAGGGGCTTTTTGCGTTGGGTTTCGACCTGGCGCCAGAAATCAGCAGCCAGGCGGGCCCGGGGAGTGAGAAAGGCAAACAGGTTGCAGCCGCAATAGGATCCGTCCTGCAAACGGGTGGCGGTTCTTTGCGTCTGGGGATAGGCTTTTGCCACCACTTCATGGCGGGCAACACCGGCGACAACATCACAACCGGTGTCGCGCGCCTGGGCACAGAAATAATCAACAATACGGGCGCTCAGCATTGCATGATCGGCGGTGGTCAACAAAACCGGTGTTTGTTCCGGCAGAGATTGCAGGACATGAAATGCACTGGTGCTGGGGGTTTGTTGATTTTCCATCCATCCCACATCACCTGATCTGATGCGGGCACCCAGCGCGGGTTCCAGTTCTACAATAGATTGGGGCGGGCCGCAGAGGATCCGTGTGTTTATTTCGGTTGATGCCGAAAGGGCGTCCAGCACGCGAAAGACCATTGGGGCACCGTCGATGGGAGCCATTGATTTGCACCGTGAGCCGGCAGCCCTGGCCACAGGATCATCCGGATCACGGTCCGCAGCCAGCACGACGGCGGTAAACTTTTGTTCGGTCTCGTTCATACGCGGTTAATCTGGATAATGGTGGCTTTCCTCAACCAGGAGCTCCAGCCGGGAATTTGCCGAAAGGTTTCAGGTGTCAGGTTTCAGGTGTCAGGATCCAGATGACGGATAACAGATGGCAATTGACAATTCAGTTGCCCTCTGACGTTGGTTTCCTGTACTCTGACCACTGTCGCCTAACACCTGAAACCTGACACCTGAAACCTTTATTTGAGCTCCTTGCTGTAGATGCGATAGGTTTTATAGACCCGGCCGCTGAGGGCCTCGATAATATTGCGCATTGCCATGTTGTCCTCAAGGATCCAGGAGAGCTCCACTTGTTTTATACCGTGCTTGCTGGCAGGCGCTTGCAAGGAGGCAAACATGGAGAAGGCGAGGGTCGCGCCCAGGATGCTGTCATGGTAACGGCAACGGACGCCCATCAAGGGGATCCTCGCGGTTTTAGGGTATTTCACTTTAAGACGCCAGAGAAGTTTGAGCCACCCGAAAGGCAGCAACCTTCCATTAAGATCCTTGATGGCCTCGTTGATATTCGGCAATATGACCATAAAGGCAGCCGGTTCGCCGTCCAATTCAGCGATTGCTATAAGATCTTCATCCACCAGCATTTTCAGGTCTTTGCCCAGATGCTGGAATTCCGGATCTGTGAAGGGGATAAACCCCCAGTTGTGTGACCAGGCGTCATTAAAAATGTCCCGGATAATGTTTACTTCCTCTTTGAAATCAGATTTTCGTATAGACCGCGTTTTAACACGATTTTTGGCCCTGGCCATAACGGCTTGCATTGCGCGCGAACGCTTAGAATCTACGTCTATGATGTAGGCCAGCAGGTCCTTTTCCTGGCGATACCCATTTTCCTCGATGCGCCCGGCATAGTATGGCCGCGCGTGCCCCATCATGACCACGGGCGGGGTGTCAAAACCCTCCACCAGCAGCCCCAGTTCCTGGTTGATGGACAGGTTATACGGTCCGGCCACCCGGCGCATTCCCTTTTTGCGCAGCCAGTTTTCGGCTGTGGCCAAAAGAGTTTTGAAAGTCTCAGAATTGTCTTCTGATTCCAGCATCCCGAAAAAGCCTGTGGCGTCCTGGTGTTGCTCGAGATGGAGCTGGTCAACCTGAGCGCTGATGCGTCCCACCGGTTTTCCGTCCCGGTAGGCCACCCAGGAGGAAAAGGCGGCATGCTCGAAATAAGGGTTGCTCGGGGCAAGCTGCATGCGCCGATCCAGTATCAACGGCGGCACCCATGCCGGGTCGTCCTTATAGAGTGGCCACAACAGACGAATAAATTCATTGAGGGTTTTTCGATTTTCGACTTGGACAATGTGCAGCGGGCTTGAATTGTTATTCCGGGCTGATTGTTGCTCCTGAGCAGAATTCATGGCAATCGTCTCGCGTAGGTTGTTAGAGGTTTTACAAGCATCCGGGAGTCCCTGGAACAGGATGATACACAGGTTGTTTATTCAGGTCAACACGGAAAACTGCCGCCGCATCGCTCACATTCCGCTGACATGACCCAACCCCAATAACCCGATGATCATCATTGCCCCGACGATTATTTTATTTGAAATATTTTTCATTGCTAAAGCCTCCAGGCGGGCCCTGATATATCAGAGCTTTTCAGGGCAGGAAATAATTTGTCCCTATTTTATTGACAGGCGAGAAAGGTTTTCCTATATTCCAGAGCCAGATATGCACGGGTCGTTATTATCTCTTTGCCACGATCAAGAGGATAAAGAATCCGGGTTTCCGATAGTTCCCTCTTCCTGAGGGAGAGGGTGAGGGGGAATATAATAGGATAATTCCTTTTACATACCCCGACCGCTTGCGGCGGGGTGGTTTGTTTTATAAAAATTACTAAAATTAAATAGTTTTAAAATAGAAATATTATAAAAATTTTAATTTCCTGGAAGACAACTCTTTACAAATCATATTTTTTGTATTATAAATACTTCCGTGAAAATGTATTAGGGATAATTTTAGACCTGCCAAGAGGAGCCGATGAAACATAATACAGAAAAGCTGATTTATGATATGGCTTTTAGGGTGCGGTTGTATATAGCCTCTAAAATTTCAGAACACAAAGTGGGTGACTTAACCGACCGCGAAACTCTGATACTGGAACTTGTGGGCATGAAGGGCGACATGAGCATATCTGAAATAGGAAGCCTTTACCCCACGGTCAGCAACAGTACGATTTCCACGACCATTACCAGGCTATGGAAGGATAAAAAACTCGTTGATAAAAGAATAGTTCCAGAAAATCAAAGAGTTACAACTGTTTCTTTAACTGAAAAAGGTAAAAAAGTGCTGGAAGAAGTAAAACGCACCCAGTCGGAGGTATTCAGCACCGTGACCGTGTCCCTGGGCCTGTCTCCGGATCAAGTCGAATATTTCCAGGAAATTTTGGTTAACGCCATTGGCTTTTTTGACAAAACTCTCGGACTGAGCCTCGATGGCAGTTAAATTTCAGCGCTTGAAAATCGGTTGCATTTTTTATTTGAATAGGCCAATTTGAGGGATACTAACTGAAAAAACGGAAGTTTAATTATGAAAGCCGTAATTCTAAGTGCAGGTCAAGGCAAGCGATTGCTGCCGCTTACCGCCGATCGCCCCAAATGCGTTCTTCCCGTTCAAGGCCGGACCATGATTGAGTGGCAGGTTGATGAACTCGCCAAATGTGGAATCGACCAGGCGACAGTGGTGTTGGGATATGGCGCCGACAAAGTCGAAAAAATTTTGCGCCGGCGCTATGGTTCAAATCGAGTGAAAACCGTCTACAACGCAGCCTACGCCGTATCCGACAACCTGGTCAGCTGCTGGACGGCCCACGATGAGATGAGCTCAGACTTTGTTTTGTTAAACGGCGACACCCTCTTTGAGGCAGCCGTACTGAAACGCCTGCTTGATACTGAGAGCCAGCCGGTGACCGTGGCCGTGAGCCATAAAGATCGGTATGATGCCGACGATATGAAGGTCGAACTGGACGGCCGGCGACTGGTCAAAATAGGAAAGGATCTTTTGCCGGATCAGGTTAACGGCGAGTCCATCGGAATGATCCTGTTTCGTGACCGGGGGCCGAGGCTGTTCCATGATGCGATTGAAAAGGCTTTGCGCGACCCCTCATCACAGTCGAAATGGTATCTGTCGGTGATTGATGAATTGGCCCAGAAAATGCCGGTATGGACCTGCTCGGTTGAGGGCCTGCAGTGGTGTGAGGTCGATTACCCGGCGGATCTCAATTTGGCCGGAGACGTTGTGGCGGCCTGTGATAGCCCCCGCCGGGACGGGGAAGATGAAGACAACTGCCGGGTAACCGAGGTGAATCTTTTATAGCTTCCCACGACCTCCACTGAGGTCAAACCATAACTTGATTACAACCGGAGCAACTGGCTGCCGCTTCGCGTATGCCGGCAGTGGTTTATCGTCCCAAATCCGATGAAGCGTTCTGAGCCCGTGATGCGAAGGAACGCTTTTTTATACCGCTTTTCCGAAATACGTAAGGTTGGTATAAGTGGTTGTAGAAAAAAACGCTCAAAAAGCGGATCGTTTTTTTTAACAACCCTATAAATGGTAAAAAGTTGATTATCGACCGTTACATAATGCGGGAAATCGTAAAACCCACGGTAACCATCTGTGTGGTTTTGATTTTCATTTTTGGATGCTACACCGCCACCCGCTATCTGGCGGATGCCGTCAGCGGTCAGCTTCCGGGCACCACGGTGTTTTTTTTTATTTTGCTTAAAATTGCCATCGCCCTGGAGGTGCTGCTGCCAACCACCCTGTACCTGTCCGTGGTGATCGCTCTCGGACGGATGTACAAAGATTCCGAGATGACCGCTCTGTCTGCCTGCGGCGTGAGCAAGACCCGGGTGCTGCGGCCGGTTTTTTTGGTATCCCTGGTGATTGCGGTGATCGTCTCCTGCCTGTCCCTTTATATCCGCCCCTGGGCCTACAGCCAGTTTTTCCTGTTAAGGTCCCAGGCCAAAGCCAATTTTGATCTCACCCGAATGAAAGGTGGAACTTTTTATGAAATAGAGGACGGTGCGCGGGTTATTTTCGCTGAAAGGGTGGACCAGCAAAAAGATAGAGCCAAGCGGGTCTTTATCCGAACCGAGCGCGACGATAACCTGCAGGTCATTTATGCCGAGAAAGCCAGTCAAGTTACAGAACCAGCCACCGGTAAACAAATCATCGTCTTTACCAATGGTTATTTGTATGAATTTTCCCGCCATGGGGAAAAGGGCCGAATCATACAATTTGAGCAATCCGCCATGCCCCTGGAACCCAATGGGGAAATCAGGCCCGAGTACCGCATCAAGGCGGCCTCAACCGGTTCCCTCGCATTTTCGGATAATAGCGAAAAGATTGCCGAATTGCAGTGGCGGCTGTCCACACCGCTGGCGACCATATTGCTGGCATTGATCGCTGTGCCCCTGAGCCGTTCGTCTCCCCGGCGGGGTAAATACGCCAAAGTGATGACGGCCGTGGTAATTTTTGCTTTGTACTACAACCTGAGTGCCATCGTCAAAAAGTGGGTGGAGCGGGGTGTCCTTGACACCCTTCCCGGCATATGGTGGGTTCAGCTGCTGTTGGCAGGATTGCTGCTGCTGCTGTTATGGCAGCCGCCGCTGGTGTTCCGCCGGCGCCAGAGATAAAGCCCCGGTTCCAATGAAAACTCTTGATCGTTACATAGGCAGCTCCTATTTACGAAGCTTTGGACTGATAATCTGCATTTTGCTGGTGCTGTTCAGTTTCTTTGAGTTGATGGCCCAGCTGGATGACATCGGCAAAGGCAGCTATCAAGTCTTGGATGTGATCGTATTTATCGGTCTGACCCTGCCCCGGCGAATGCTTGATTTAATGCCTGTCAGTGCCTTGCTGGGGGGCATTATCGCGCTGGGTTTGCTGGCGGATAACCGGGAGCTTCTCGCCATGCAGGCCGGTGGCATGTCCGCCCGGCGGATATGCCTGTCGGTGCTGGCCACCGGATCCATCCTGATGCTGGTAACATTGATGCTGGCCGAGTTGGTGGTGCCCCCCATGGATGAGCTGGCCCGTACGCGGCGCGCCCTGGCGCTTTCCGATACCGGTGTCACCGTGACCAAACAGGGCTTCTGGGCCCGCCGGGGGAATTCATACATCCACGTGGGCAAGACCCTTTACGGTGGGGCCGCCGCTGACATAGATATATTCGAAACCGATGCCGGGGGACGACTAAAAAAATTTACCCATGCCCGGGAGGCTAACATCCTGGATAATAGCCAATGGTTGCTCCGGGGAATCACCTTAAAAACCTTTACCGATCAGGGTATTGTGACCCGGGCAATTGCAAGCCTTGCACTGGATTCGTTTTTGAGTTCAGCCCAGGTCGATATTCTGGAACTTCCGGCCAGCAGCCTGTCCGCTGCCGATTTGCACCGTTATATCCGGGCACTCAATGAGAGCGGACAGAATTCAGACCGTTATGCGCTGGCCCTGTGGCGTAAATTGAGCCTGCCGCTGACCACCGGGGCCATGATTTTGCTGGCGCTTCCTTTTATTTTCGGATCAAGCCGCAATGTGACTGCCGGAAAGCGCATCGTAATAGGCTCCTTTGTGGGGATCGCACTTTATTTTGCCGATCAGCTTTCCGCCCACCTGGGGCTGCTGTTGAGCCTGCCTCCGGTTATAACAGCCATGGCACCGGTGTTGCTTATCGCCGGTATAGCCGGGTGGCAGCTGCGCCGCACGCTTAGGGTAGCCGGTTAAACGGATGCCCGTGCTCCGCGATAAATCGATTTTCATCAGGTGAATAAACGCGTACGGCCAGTCGCAAGCGCCAGCCGGAGGTTCGGGGTGTGATGTGATAGGTAAAATACCGCGCCAGGCGCCGCGGCCTGCGACTCAGCGCCGACGCCGACGGTACACCGATGACCGCTGCATGGCCGTCCGGGGTTTTTAGCTGACTCAGGTCGGTTTTATGGGCATGGCCGTGCAGGACCAACTCCGCTCCGCACCGGGCCAGCAGGGACTGCAGTGCGGGTGCATCGGTAAGCCGCTTGCGCCAGCCGACCGCGCCGGGTGTCGGCGGATGGTGGATCAGCAATACTCTGAAAAGATCCTGATCGGCGGTGTTGGCCAGAAGGGTTTCCAGCTTTTGCAGCTGCCGGTCCCCGATGGTTCCCACGGCCAGATGCAATGGCGTGGGCAGAGCGCTGCAGACACCAATCAGGGCAATACGCCCCCGTATGCGCAAACTGGGAAAGATGCTTTCAAGGCTTGACGCGGGGTTGCCTCCGATATCCGCGCCATCCGAGAGCATGTAATCGGTCCAGTGGGCCAGGGTCTGCTGCCAGACGGTTTTGACATAGGTATCGTGGTTGCCGGGGATAACCGTAACTTTGTCAGGAGTTCCCAACGATGCCAGCCATTGGCGGGTTTGGCGAAATTCAGCCGGCAGGCTCAGGTGGGTCAAATCGCCGGTTACCGCAATATGGTCGGGTTTGGTATCCGCCAGGTCGTCTTGCAGCGCCGAGAGTACGCTGACTTGGTGCCCGGCTCCGCGGTGCAGCCGCCATTTCAAATACCCGAAAAATCGTTTGCCCAGAAGTTCCCCAAACCGGATATCGGCGCTACAGGCTATATGCGGATCGGAAATATGGGCCAGCGAAAATGCGGCGCCACCGTCAGGACCACCGGCCATGTCAGCATGATCAAATGTTACCGAAACCATTCGCGGCTAGACCCCGAGTATTTTATAGTTGGTTGAAAATAATAGCATACAAATAGTTCCGAGTTTATGCTACGTCCATGGAATGATGGAATACTGGAAAACTGCAATATTGGGTCAAAAACAGTATACCCAAGCTTTTGTATAAGAATTGTGATTCTATTGCAACACCTTGATGGGATAGCCTGATATGACAATACTGGCGCACTTTATCAAAGATAGTCCGGTGCAACACTGGGGTCTGACGTCCCGTCAGCGTATCCTGCGTGTCCTCAACAGTGCCGGTATTAGGGATATCGTCGATGATATTGCGTCACTGCCGGAAAGCGGCACGGTTATCTTGCTGCGGGGTGATTACCTGTTTGACGATCGGGT
>Ga0075306_1000244_pt1 | contig 11711 bp, 9 predicted proteins | sample Joice_CattailNLC_FD_120074 | JGI IMG/M metagenome (GOLD analysis project Ga0075306, IMG submission 120074) | Natural and restored wetland microbial communities from the San Francisco Bay, California, USA, that impact long-term carbon... | ecosystem: Environmental > Terrestrial > Soil > Wetlands ... | reverse complement strand
GGCGGGCCGCGCGCTCGATGCCGACCACGAGCTCGCGATCGGCGGCGATACGGGCCTGCGCGGATATCCGCTCAGGTTCCAGGCCGGCAGCGGCACGGCGCTGCTGACCCTCGAACAGCGTTACTTCACGAAGTACTCGCTCTGGCGCCTGGCCAACGTGGGCGCCGCGGTGTTCTTCGACATGGGCCGCGCCTGGGGCGAGACGCCGCTCGGCCCGAGCGACAACCACGGGCTCCTCAGGGACGTGGGCTTCGGGCTACGGTTCGGCAGCACGAGCTCGGCGCTCGGCAACGTCCTGCACGTCGACGTCGCCTTCCTCCTCGACGGTCCGCGGGACCTCGACCAGGTGCAGTTCCTGGTGAAGACGAAACGCAGCTTCTGACGCCCGCGCCGGTGGATAATGGGGCGGTGACACGCGACGACACCGGCATCCATGCCATCGAGCGCCTGCTCGCCTGCCCGGCGTGCCGCGACCCCCTCTCCGTCGGCCCGGACTGGATCCGCTGCGAGGGCTGCGATGCCCGTTACCCCATCGAGGACGGCGTCGCCCTGCTCGCGCTGCGCGGCGGCTCCGAAACCTGGGGCGTGTCGCAGGAATCCGAACAGGGCACGCAGTACCAGGACGAATTCCAGGACATCGCGCGGGCCGCCGACTACAACCTCCAGTTCCGCCGCCGGCCGCTCAAGCTCGGCGTCACGCCGCGCGAGTCCGCGCTCATCCGGCGCTGCATCCGGCGCGTGGGCCGCTCACGCGCGATCCTGGAGATTCCCTGCGGCGGCGGCCGGCTGACGCACGCATTCGCCGACGCGACCGACCTGGTCATCGAGGCGGACATCGCCGTCGGGCAGGTGCACTACGGCCGGCAGGCGTCGAAGCTGGACGTTCCGCGCGTGTGGATGACCGCGTCGGCGTTTCACGTCCCGCTCCGGTCCGGGAGCGTGGACGGCGTCGTCTGCGTGCGGCTCTCGCACCACCTGCCGACGCAGGCCGAGCGCGAGCGCTTGTTCGCGGAGCTGCTGCGCGTCTCGCGCCGATTCGCGATCGTCACGTACTTCGACCGCCATTCGCTCAAGCACCTGACCTGGCGGCTGCGTCACCCCTTCAGGCGCGGGCCGCGCAAGCCTGCGATGACGAAGTCCGAAGTCGCAGGGCTCGCGCACGCGCACGGCGCCCGTCTCGTCGCCACGGCGCCGCTCTCCCGATTCGGTTCCGGGCATCGCTATGCGCTGCTGGTGAAGGCAGTCGCCTGACCCGGCGGCGACTCTCAGTCGACCCGGGGCCAGTCCCAGTCCGCGGCAGTCGCGCGGCAGCCGCCGCCCTCCGCGCCCGTCCAGGCCCGCCCGCGCACGAATCGTCCCGGCCGCGCCTCGGTCGGTTCGCCGTTCTCGAGCGCGAGCACGCCGTTCACGATGACGTGCGAGACGCCGGTCGAGTACTGGTGCGGCTCGGCGAAGGTCGCGTGGTCCTGGATCGTCGCGGGGTCGAAAACGACGACGTCCGCGAACCGCCCGGCCTCCAGCCGGCCGCGGTCGTGCAGGTTGAGGACCATCGCCGGGTGCGAGGTCAGGCGGCGGATCGCGTCCTCGAGCGTCGTAAGCTTCTCGTCGCGCACGTAGCGGCCGAGCACGCGCGCGAAGTTGCCGTAGGCGCGCGGGTGGGCCCCGCTCTTCAGGAACGCACCCTCCGCGGACTGGGCCGCGGCGTCGGAGCCGAAGTTCATGTACGGCAGCGCGACCTTGCGCCGCACTTCGTCCTCGGACATCAGGAAGTACACCGTCCCGACCCTTGTCTCGTCCCCGGCCACGAGGTCCATGGCCGCCTCCTCGGGGCTGGTGCCGCGGAGCTTTGCGACTTCGGCCAGCGTCTTGCCCTGGTACCGGGCCTTAAGCTCGGGGTTGCGCAACTCGACGATCAGCACGTTCTCCGCGCCGCCGGCCGCGCGCATGAGGTTCTCCCAGCCGGCCGGATCGGCGCGCATCTCGGCGGCGACACGCTTGCGGACCGCGGGGTCGCGCAGGCGCGCGAACCAGGCCTCGTTGCCGCCCGCCTGCACCCAGGGCGGCATGGCGGCGTCGAGCCCGGTGGCGCCTGCCGGGTAGGCATACATGTCCGTCGTGATGCGCAGCCCCGCCTTGCGCGCCGCCTCGATCCGCGCGAGCGCCCCGTCCATCTTCGGCCAGTACTCGCGGCCTCCCGCCTTCAGGTGGTAGATCTCGGCCGGCGCGCCTGAGCGGCGCGAGATCTCGATGGTTTCGTCGACGGCCTCGAGCAGCCCCGCACCCTCGCTGCGCATGTGGGTCATGTGGATGCCGCCGCAGCGGGCCGCGGTCGAGACGAGCGCGACGAGCTCGTCCGTCTCGGCGAACGTGGCCGGCACATAGATGAGCGAGGTGCCGACGCCGAGCGCGCCCTCCTCCATCGCCTGCCGGACGACGTCCTGCATCGCCTCGAGCTGCCCGGGCGTGGGGTCCACGTCATCCTCGCCGAGCAGCAGGATGCGCGGGTTGACCGCGCCGATGAGCGAAGCGACGTTCATCGACACGCCTTTTCTTTCGAGCGTCTCGAGGTACTCGCCGAGCGTCGTCCACTCGACGGCGTACTTCAGGTCGCCCTGCCGCGCGATCATCTCGTCTTTCATCGCCGAGTTCAGCGGGCCCATGGAAAAGCCCTCGCCCATCACCTGCAGGGTCACGCCCTGGCGCAGGTCGCCCTGGCCGCGGCCGTCGACCAGCAGCGACTCGGTCGACCACGAGAGCATGTTGATGAAGCCCGGCGCGACCGCCTGGCCTGCGGCGTCAATCTCGCGGGTCGCCGAGCCTGGCGCCTTCGGCCCGACGTAGGCGATGCGGTCGCCCTCGATGGCGACGTCACCCGTGAAGCCGGGGCTTCCCGTGCCGTCGAAGACCGTCCCGCCGCGCACCAGCAGGTCGTAGTCGGGCGCGCGCTCGCAGGCGGCGAAGACCGGCAGGACGAGGAGGATCAGCAGTGCGCGCATCAGCGGACCGTGACCGTGATCGGCTTCGACATGACCGGCGGGTCGTGCGGGATGTGCAGGTGGTCGGCGAGCAGGAGCTGCAGCGTGTGCCTGCCCGGCGCGAGCGTCACCTGCGCCTCGGTCTGTCCCTTGCCGAAGTGCACGTGGTTCGCGTCCGCGGGTACCGGCAGGTTGAACGCCGGCGGCGCGGTATCGATCAGCAGGTGATGGTGTCCCGTGTGCTCCATCGCGAGCCCCGCGGGCGCGACGCCCATGCCGCGGAGGCCAAAGCGCACGGTGAGCGGGCTCGTGACGGTGTCCCCGTCCTTCGGCGAGATGAAGTACAGCTCGACGCCTTGCGGCGACGGGCTGCGCGGCAGGTCAGCCGCGGTCGCGGCACCGAACGCGCAGCAGGCCGACAGCGCGAGGAAGACTGCGAAGTGTCTCGTTTGCATGCGGGAGATTATGCACCAACGTGCGCACAGCCCGGCACTTTGCTAGGGTCACGCCGTGGGGGGCCAACGTATCGAAACCGCCGAGTTTTCCGGCCGCGTGCTCATGGTGGGCTGCGGCAGCATCGGCCAGGCCATGCTGCCGTTGCTGCGCCGCCACCTGACGCTGCCCGAGGACGGGCTCACGGTGCTCGAGGCCAGCGAACAGGGCCGCGCGCTCGCAGCCGCGAACCAGGCGAGGTTCGTGCACTGCCACCTGAAGCCCGCCACCTACCACCGCGAGCTGCGCAGGCGGCTCAAGGCCGGCGACCTCCTGCTCAACCTGTCGGTGGACGTCTCGAGCCTCGATCTCGTCGAGTGGTGCACCTCGCACGGCGTGCTCTACGTCGACACCTCGATCGAGCCCTGGCCCGGCGTGTTCGACAATCCGATGCTGACAATGCGCGAGCGCACCAACTACCGGACGCGCGAGGAGATGCTGAAGCTCGGACGGCGCCTCAAGCCTGGCGCGCCCACGGCCGTGGTGGACCATGGCGCGAATCCCGGCCTGGTCTCGCACTTCGTCAAGCAGGCGCTGCTCGACCTTTCCAACGGGCTTGGCAGGGCCGCCGAGACCCCGGCGGACCAGCCGGGCTGGGCGACGCTCGCCCGCGACCTCGGCGTGTCGCTGATCCAGGTCTCCGAGCGCGACACGCAGGCGACCGACCGCCCGAAACGCCCGAACGAGTTCGTGAACACCTGGTCGATCGACGGATTCGTGGACGAGCTGATGCAGCCTTCCGAGCTGTCGCTAGGCACCGCAGAGTCGAAGAGACCGCCCGGGTCGCACCTGCACCGCCCTGGCTCCGGCTCGGTCTACCTGCACCGGCCCGGCGGCGCGACCTACGCGCGCAGCTGGTTGCCCTCGTCCGGCGGCTTCCAGGGCCTGCTGATGACGCACGACGAGGTGTTCTCGATCGCCGATTACCTCTCGCTGCGTCAGGGAGCGCGGTTCGACTACCGGCCGACGGTGATGTTCGTCTACCACCCCTGCGACGACGCGATGCTCTCGACACTCGAACTCGAGGGCCGGGGCTGGTCGCTGCAGCCCACGCGGCGCATCATCCGCGCCGAAATCGTGACCGGCATGGACGAGCTCGGGGTGCTCGTGGCCGGGCACGCGAAGAACGCCTACTGGTTCGGCTCGCAGCTCTCGATCGCCGAAGCGCGCCGCCACGTACCGTACACGAACGCGACCTGCCTGCAGGTCGCCGCCGGCGCGCTGGGCGCGACGATCTGGGCGATCCGTAACCCCGGCGAAGGGCTGCGCGAGGCGGACCAGCTCGATTTCCGCGCAGTGCTGGAAATTGCACGCCCGTATCTCGGTTCGCTCGTCGGCGCCTACACCGACTGGACGCCGCTGCAGGGCCGCGGCGAGCTGTTCAGCGAGAACCTGGTTCCCGACCAGCCCTGGCTGTTGCAGAACGTCTGCGCGCGCCAGTGGCATTCCTGAAACGAGGACACGCATGAGATCGCATGGACTGTTTTTCGCACTCTGGCTCGTCGCCTCCGCGGCTTTCGCCCGGGACGACGCCCCCACGCGGCCGATCACTCACGAGGACGTCTGGCTGATGAAGCGGGTCGGCGCGCCGGTCCTGTCCCCGGACGGACGGCTGGTCGTGGTACCGGTCGCCGAGCCCGCCTACGACGATGCCGCCAAGTCGAGCGACCTCTGGCTCATGCCCGCGGACGGCAGCGCGCCGCCACGCCGTCTCACGCAGTCTGCCGGCCCGGAGTCGGGCATCGCTTGGAGCCCGGATTCGCGGCGCATCGCCTTCTCGGCCAGGCGCGACGGCCAGGACGAGCCGCAGATTCACGTGCTCGACCTCGCCGGCGGCGGCGAGGCCGAGCGCGTGACGCAGGTTTCCACCGGCGCGACCCGCCCCGAGTGGCATCCCGACGGCCAGTCGATCCTGTTCACCAGCATGACGTATCCGGGCGCGATGACCGACGCCGACAACAAGTCGCGCATCGACGAGCTGAAGGCGCGCAAGTACAAGGCGCGCGTGTACGAGCAGTTCCCCATCCGCCACTGGGACCGCTGGCTCGACGAGCGCCGGCCGACGCTGATGATCCAGTCGCTCGGCGACGGTTCCACGGCCCGCGACCTGCTCGCCGGCACGCAGCTGCGCGGCGCGGCGGGATTCGGCGGCGACCTGGAGACCGACGGCGACATCATCGAAACCGCCTGGTCGCCCGACGGCGGCACCATCGTCTTCACCGCGGCCACGGCGCGCGATCAGTCCGCGCGCGCGATCGTGCAGCAGTCGCTGTACGCGATGCCCGCCGGCGGCGGCGAGCCGAGGCGCATCACGGGCGACGAGGCGAGCTACTCGCAGCCGCAGTTCGCGCCGGACGGCTCCGCGCTCTACGCCCGCGCGACGCCGAGGACGAAGTTCGTCTACAACCACGATCGCCTCGTGCGATTCGACTGGGCCGATCCCTCGCCCCGGCCCGTGGCGACTGCATTCGACCGGTCGGTGGCCACGTTCCGCCTGAGCCCGGACGGCGAAACCGTCTACCTGCTCGCCGAGCACGACGGCCGCGTGCACCTGTTCGCCGTGCCCGCGACGGGCGGGGACGTGCGCGAGGTCGGCAGCCTCGAATCCGGGAACCTCTCGGGGCTGCAGGTCGAGGGCGCCGATGACGCGCCCGTGATCGTCGCGAACTGGGGCAGTGCCGTCAGCCCGCCGGAAGTGACGCGCATCGACGCCGCGGACGGCGGGCGCCACGCGCTCTCCGCCTTCAACGCCGAGCGCGTCGCGGCGATCGACTGGCGGCCGATCGAGGAGTTCTGGTTCACGTCGAAGCGCGGTGCGCGGATCCACAACATGATCGCGCTTCCGCCCGGCTTCGACCCGGCGAAGAAGTACCCGCTGTTCGTGCTGATCCACGGCGGCCCGCACCTGATGTACAAGGACGAGTTCTTCGTCCGCTGGAACTACCACCTGCTCGCGGCGCCGGGCTACGTCGTCCTGATGACCAACTACACCGGCTCGACCGGCTTTGGCGAAGCCTTCGCGCAGGCGATCCAGGGTGACCCGCTCAAAGGCCCCGCGGAGGAGATCAACCAGGCGGCGGACGAGGCGATCCGGCGTTTCCCGTACATCGACGCGAGCCGGCAGGCCGCCGGCGGCGCGAGCTACGGCGGGCACCTGTCGAACTGGCTCGCGGTCTCGACCGATCGATACCGTTCGCTGGTGAGCCACGCCGGGCTCTACGACCTCAAGACGCAGTGGAGCACGAGCGACATTGCGTACTCACGCGAGCGGAATCTCGGCGGCCCGCCCTGGGACGGGCAAAGCGCGTGGCGCGACCAGAGCCCGTTCTGGCATTCGAAGAAGCTGAAGACGCCGATCCTCGTGACCTTCGGCGAACTCGATTTCCGCGTGCCCTACAATAACGGCCTGGAATTCTGGACCGTCCTGCAGCGCCAGCAGGTCGAGAGCCGGCTGGTCCTGTTCCCGGACGAGAACCACTGGATCCTGAAAGGCGAGAACAGCCGCTACTTCTACCAGGAAGTCCACGACTGGCTGGGCAAGCACTACCGAAGGGGTCAGACCCCTTGAACTTCAAGGGGTCTGACCCCTCCTGCTCTCCGCCTACGGCAGTTGTATTCCGCCCTTCCCGCCCATCCCCTTGAGCGAGGCCGCGCCGGCCTCGGGGATGACGATCGACGATGAAGCCTGGCGGCGCAGTTCCTGCAACTCGCGTGCGGCCTCCTCGATCGCCTGCTGCGCAGCGGGGCCGAACTGCGATACGGCCTCGGCCAGCGATTTCGCGGGCAGCTCGAAGGACAGCGGCAGCGAACCCATCGGCGTCATGACCGTCGCCTGCCCGACGAAAATGCAGGGGCGCGTCGGGTCGTCGCTGCCGTCCGATTTCACCGGCGTCATGCGCCGCACGGTGCCGACACGCTGGTCGGTGAAGGTTTCCTCGCGGTAGAGCGCATCCGCGCTCATCTGCGCTTCCATGGGTCGTTCGTTGCTCATGCGGCGGATTTTATCCGAATCAGCGCACGACCGCGAAATCGCGGCTGTCGGCGCCCCAGGGCGCCGCGGACTCGATCGCGGGCAGCACGTCCTCCGGCCCGGCGACTACGGTCCACATCGTCGCGTGGCGCGCGTCCAGGAACCGGCCGGCGATCGACGCCTCGAGCTGCGCGAGCAGCGCGTCGTAGTAACCCCGCGTGTTCACGATGACGATCGGGCCGAGATAGAGGCCGAGCCGCTTCAGCGTGATCGCCTCGAACAGTTCCTCGAGCGTGCCCGGGCCGCCCGCCAGCGCGACGACGGCGGAGGCGCGCGTCAGCATCTCGTGCTTGCGCGTGCGCATGTCCTCGACGACGTGCAGCTCGGTGAGGTCGTCGTGCCCCCACTCGAGGTCCACCATGAATTTCGGGATCACGCCGACGATGCGCCCGCCCGCCGCGAGCGCGCCTTCGGCCAGCGCGCCCATCGAGCCCGCGCGGCCGCCGCCGTAGACCACCGTGCAGTCCGCGGCGGCGAGCAGGCCACCGAGCCTGCGCGCAACTTCATGGTACGCGCCGTCGCAGGCCTGGCTGGATGCGCAGTACACGCAGACGCTGCGCCGCGGCGCCGTCATCAGCCGGTCGCCTGCAGCGCGAGCGCGATCCCGGAGACACTCGCCAGCAGCGCTTCGAACAGCGCCGCGTCCGCGCGGCCGCCCGCGCGCCAGCGGCGCAACAGGTCGACCTGCATCAGGTGCATGGGATCGCCGTAGGGCGAGCGCAGCATCGTCGCGCGCTGCAGCGCCGGGCGGCTGTCGAGCAGGTCGGCCTCGCCCCTGAGCTCCGTGACCCAGCGCCTGGTGAGCGCGTGCTCGCTGCGGATCTCGGACACGATGCCGGCGACGTCGCCGGTCGCGAGCTGCTCGTAGTGCGTGGCGATGTCGAGGTCCGCGCGCACCAGGTCGAGCTCGACGTCGTCCAGCAGGTTCCCGAGGAAGGTCCAGTCCTTCAGCGCCGCCTTGAGCGCCTCGCTGCCTTGCTCGCGCGCGGCGGCCTCGAGCCCGGTGCCGACGCCGTACCAGCCGGGCAGCACGTGGCGGCTCTGCATCCAGGCGTAGACCCAGGGCACCGGCCGGACCGCGGCCACGCCGTCGCCCGCGCGGCCGGCCAGTCGCCCGCCGATCTGCATCCGCTCGATCACGTCGACCGGGGTCACCTCGCGGAAGAACTGCTCAAAGCCGGGCCGTTCGTGGACGAGCGCGCGGTAGCGGGCCGCACTCGCCGCGGCGATGCTGCCCATGAGCGCGCGGAGTTCCCGCTCGCGCCCTGTCGGCCGCGGCTGTTCGATGCGGTCCATCGCGACCGCGAACACCGCCTTCTCGAAGCTGCGCAGCGCAATGCGCTTCAGGCCGTAGCTGTTGCTGATGCCCTCGCCCTGCTCGGTCGCGCGCAGGCGCCCGCGCGTCGCGCCGTCGGGCGCGTCTTCGGCCAGCCGCCCGATCGGGCCGCCGCCGCGGCTGGACGGTCCGCCACGGCCATAGAAGAGCGCGAGGTCGATGCCCGCCTCTGCGGCGGCCGCCACCAGCTCGACCTGCGCCTGGTAGATCGCGTGGCGCGAGGCGGCGATGCCGACCGCCTGGTTGCTCTCCGAAAAGCCCAGCAGCACGTTCTGCCGGCCCCCGCGCGCGGCGAGGTGCCGACGGTAGCTGGGCTCGTCCAGCAGCGATTTCAGCACGACGCCGGCCCCTTCGAGGGCCCGCATGGATTCGAGCGCGGGCACGACGTCGAGCGGCACCTCTCCCGTCGTACGGTCGGTGATGTTGGCCCAGCGCGCCAGCAGCAGCACCGACTGGACGTCGTCGGCCGACTCCGTGCCGCTGACGACGTAGTCGCCTACCGCGCGTTCGCCGAACTTGTTGCGGCCCTGGATCATCGCCTCGAACACCGCGAGCGTGCGCCGGCCGGCCGCGTCGAAACCGGCGGTGGGCCCACGGTCGCGCGCGATCGACTCGCACAGCGCCCGGCTGCGCTCGGCGGCTGGCAGGCCCGGCCAGTCCGCGCGGCCGAGTCCCTGCGCGATCACCTCGCGGTGTACTTCGGCATGCTGGCGCACGTCCAGGGTCGCCAGGTGGAACCCGAAGGTCAGCGCCCGGCACAGCAGCCGCTCGACGGGGAAGAGGCCCGCGTGCCGGCCGTGATTGGCCTTGAGGCTCGCCGCGACGAGCTGGATGTCGCGCACGAACTGGTCCGCGGACTCGTAGTGGTTGGGACGGCCTTCGTAGGTGGTCCGGAGTCGCTCGGCCACCTGGGCGAAGAAGATGCGGTACGGCATGCGGTCATGCCGCGTCGATGCGGCTTCGCGCGCCTTGGGCAGCAGGATGTCGTACTCGGCGATGCGCGCCTCCAGCTCGCTGCTCGCGGCTACCCGGCCCGCGCTTTGCGAGAGCTTGTCGGCGAGCGACCGGCATTCCTGGAAGTAGGCCGAGATGACGCGCTGCTGCTGGCGCGCGAGCGTCTCGCGGATCGCCTTCGCGTGCACCTCGGTATTGCCGTCCATGTCGCCGCCCACCCAGCTGCCGAAGCGCAGGATGAGCGGCATGCGCGAAAGCTCCGGCGGCAGGCCGAACACGGTCTGCAACCAGAGCGCGACTTCCTCGTAGAGCGCCGGCACCACGCGGTAGATGACCTCCGCAAGGTAGAACAGCGCGTGCTCGCGCTCGTCCGCGACCGTCAGGCGCTCGCGCGGATGGGACTCGGTCTGCCAGCCCGACGTGACCTCCATGCGGATCCGTTCCCAGAGGGAGCGGCGCTCGAACGGCGTCAGCGTCGGGTCCAGCCGCTCGATCATCATGTCCGCGATCTGCTGGTGCTTGCGCAGGATCGTGCGCCGCATGGACTCCGTCGGGTGCGCGGTGAAGACCGGGTAGATCGTGACGCCGGAGAGCAGGTCCAGCACCTGCTGCGCGTCGTAGCCGGCGCGCTTGAGCTTGTACATGCAGTCGCCGATGCCGCCCGGCTGCGGCCGGTCGTTGCGCAGGAGGTATTCGCGCCGGCGGCGGACGCGATGTACCCGCTCGGCGAGGTTGACGACCTCGAACCAGGCGCTGAAGGCGCGGATAAGGTCGCGCGCCTCGCCCGCCTCGCGGCCTGCGGTGCGCGCGACGAGCAGGGCCGCGCTGTCCGCCCTGCCCTCGCGGCGCCCGATAGCGGCGAGCCGGTCGCCCTCGACCGCGTCGAAGAGCCGCTCGCCGCCCTGGTCGCGCAACACTTCGCCGACCAGCCCGCCGAGGGCGTGCACGTCCTCGCGGAGTGCCGTGTCTTTCTCGGGAAACTGCAGGTCTTGCCGGTGGATCACGCGGTGCCCCGCGGGCAGGGTTCAGTGATGGTGGCCGCCCGGCCCGTGCACGTGCCCGTGCGCGACCTCCTCGTGCGTCGCCTTGCGCACCTCGGCGACTTCGACCGAGAAGTGCAGGGTCTGCCCCGCGAGCGGGTGGTTGCCGTCCACGGTGACGAAGTCCCTTTCGACCTTCGTGACGGTCACGATCCGCGGTCCCTGCGGCCCGTTCGTCCGCAACCGCGTGCCCGGATTGAGCTCGGTGCCGGCGGGAAACCCGCTGCGCGGCAGGATCTGCACCAGGCGTTCGTCGCGTACCCCGTAGCCCTTGTCGGGCTCCACGGTCACGTCGAGCTTGTCGCCGGCGCCCTTGCCGTCGAGCGCCTGCTCGAGGCCCGGGATGATGTTGCCCTTGCCGTGCAGGTAGGCGAGCGGGCCGCGGCCGCTCGACGAATCGATGACCGTGCCCTGCCCGTCACGCAGCGTGTAGTGGATGGAAACGACCTTGTTCCTGGCGATCTGCACGTGGCCTCCCGGGGCGGCTCGCGGAGGCGCATGTTAGCGTTTTGCCGGCGCGCGCGGAACCGCCCGGCGCTGCCTGCCGTCAGTCGAGCGTCGCGGTCAGCGTCACGGCGAAATTGCGCCCGGGCTCGCGATAGAGCGGCAGCAGCGGGTCGGTCGGGGCGAGCCCGCGCACGGCGGCCCATTCGTGGTACGCCTGGTCGGTCAGGTTGAACACGCCAAGGCTCGCAGTCACGCGCCGGTGCGGGCGCCACTGCAGGCGCAGGTCGAGTACCTCGTGGCCCCCCGGCCGGAACAGCGGGCCCTGCGAATCGTCGACGCCATGCTTGGCGCCGGCCACCGTGAACTCCAGGCCGGCGCCGAATGCACCGTCGGGGGCGTCGTAGCGCAGGCCGAAAATGCCGCGCGGCGGGTCGATG
>Ga0075306_1000242_pt1 | contig 11740 bp, 16 predicted proteins | sample Joice_CattailNLC_FD_120074 | JGI IMG/M metagenome (GOLD analysis project Ga0075306, IMG submission 120074) | Natural and restored wetland microbial communities from the San Francisco Bay, California, USA, that impact long-term carbon... | ecosystem: Environmental > Terrestrial > Soil > Wetlands ... | reverse complement strand
GCGCTACTGGCGCGTGCACGCGAAGCAGACGCTGCTCGCGACCGGCGCCATCGAGCAGCCGCTCGTGTTCGAGCGCAACGACCTGCCCGGCGTCATGCTCGCGGGCGCGATCCGCCAGTACGCCAACCGCTACGGCGTGGCCGCCGGCCGACGGATCGTGCTCGCGACCAACAACGATTCCGCCTATCTCGCGGCGCTCGACCTGGTCGCCGCCGGTGCGCCGATCAAGCTCCTGGTCGACAGCCGCGGCGATTCGCCGCCGGACCTCACGAAGTGGCTGCACGCGCAGGGCGTCGAAGTCCGCGCGGGGACGAGCGTGACCGCCGCACTCGGCAGGACACGTCTCGAGCGCGTGAGGCTCAGCACGCAGGAGGAAGTCGCATGTGACGCGCTCGGCATCTCGGCCGGCTGGTTGCCCGCCGTCCACCTCTGGTCCCACGCGCGCGCACCGCTCGCCTGGGACGAGACTTCGCGCGCCTTCCGTCCGAAGGACTCCCGCCCGCCGCTGCTCGCCGTCGGCGCGGTGAACGGCGCGCCGACGCTCGATGCCGCCTTCGCCGACGCCATGAGCGCCGTGCGCCAGGCGCTCGCGCACGCCGGCAAGCCGGATGAACTGCTCGTCGCGCGGCCCGCAGTGCAGGAAGCGCCGCTCTCCGGCGAGGTCGGCGTGCCGGTTCGCGCGGCGGACAGCAGGACCGACCGGCAGTGGATCGACTTCCAGCACGACGTCACCGTCGCAGACGTCGAGATCGCGCTGCAGGAAGGCTACGAGCACGTCGAGCTGCTCAAGCGCTACACGACCTGCGGCATGGCCGTGGACCAGGGCAAGACCAGCAACCTCAACGCATTGCTGACCGTCGCGGAGATGTCCTCGAGAAGCGCGGCCGAAGTCGGCTCGACGACCTTCCGGCCACCGTACACGCCGGTCACGCTCGGCGCCCTCGCCGGTCGCCAGACCGGCGCACGCTATGCGCCGCGCCGGCTCCTGCCCGCGCATGTGGAGCACGAGGCGCTGGGCGCCCAGTGGTGGGAGGCCGGAGGCTGGATGCGTCCCGCGTGCTATCCGAAGAAGGGCGAGACGCTTCACCAGGCCGCGCAGCGCGAGGCCTCCGCCGTGCGATCCGGAGTGGGCCTCTTCGACGCCTCGCCGCTCGGCAAGATCGAGGTCACGGGTCCCGACGCCGCGAAGTTCATCGACCGCTTCTACGTCAACAGCCTCGCGAAGCTGGAGGAAGGCCGCGTCCGCTACGGCCTGATGCTCAACGAAAACGGCGTGATCATCGACGACGGCACGGTCGCCCGGCTCGGCCGTGATCACTTCCTCGTCACGACCACGAGCGGCGGCGCTTCCCGCATCGCCGCCTGGCTGGAGGAATGGCGCCAGTGCGAGTGGCCCGACCTCGAGGTCTTCGTCACGCCGGTCACGACGCAGTGGGCGACGTACGCGATCGCGGGGCCGCGGGCGCGCCAGCTGCTCGCGCGCTTTCGCACCGACATCGCCTTCGACTGGCGTTCCATGCCGCACATGAGCCTGCGCCAGGGACAGTTCGCCGGCGTGCCTGCGCGCCTCTACCGCGTCAGCTTCTCGGGCGAACTCGGTTACGAGATCAACGTTCCCGCGCGTTACGGCGCGACGCTCTGGGCCGAGCTCATCAAGACCGGCGCGGACTTCGGCGTGACGCCCTACGGCCTGGAAGCGCTGCTGCTGCTGCGCCTCGAGAAGGGTTACCTGCACCTCGGGGCCGACACCGACGGCACGACGACGCCCGCCGACGTCGGCTGGGGCGAGGCCGCGGCCAAGAAGAAGGCAGACTTCATCGGCAAGCGCTCGCTCGCGCGACCCGACAATCAGCGTGCGGACCGGCTGCAACTCGTAGGGCTCGCGTCCGGCGACGCCCGCACGCTCGTACCGGGCGCGCACCTGCGCCTGCCCGGCACCGCCGAGGGCAGCGACGGCTGGGTGACTTCCGCCGCGCACTCCCCCGCGCTCGGCCGAACGGTGGCGCTGGCAATGCTGCGCGGCGGCCGCGCACGCCTCGGACAGACCCTGTTCGTGCACGACCTCGAGCGCAAGGGCGAAGCGACCGTCGTGTCGCCCGCGTTCCTCGACCCGGAAGGCAAACGCCTGCATGCCTGACCCGATCGCCACGCTGCTTGCAAAGTCCAGCCTGCCGGCCGGCGGGCGCGTGATCTCCGACGCGCTCAGCCTGTCGGTGCTGCCGCTGCGCACCATCCTGCGCCTGCAGCTCGGCACGCGGTCGCAGAAGACTGTCGCGGCACTGCGCATTGCGGGACGCTCGCTGCCGGTCGCGATGAACACCTGGATGGGCGAGGATCCGGTGTTCATGCGCATCGCGCCGGACAGCTGGCTCGTCGAATCCGCGCTGCACGAGGCCGCCGACCTCGTGGCCGCGGTCCGCGCGGGATGCGGGCGCCGCTCCTACGCGGTGACGGACGTCTCCGACACCTTCGTGACGATCGCCGTCGAGGGTACGTTGGCTGCCGCCCTGCTCGCGCGCGGCTGCGGGCTCGACCTCTCGCACGGGGCCTTCGGCAGCGCCGCCTGCGCGCGCACGCGACTCGCGCAGCTGCCTGTCGTCCTGCGGCGCGTGAATTCCGAACGCTTCGAATGCCTCGTGGACAGCTCGGCGGCGCAGTGGCTGTCGGGGTGGATGGAGGATGCGGCGGAGGGACTCTAGGAGTCGGGGACCTGGAACCGCAGGGCCAGGGGCGATGTTCCAGGCGAACTTTGCGACGCCGATGGCCACATCATTTGCAGCCCGGATGGCGGCCTCGCCGGAGCTGGAGATTGGAAATACCTGGACTTCTTCGACAAGCGTACCGATGAGCTACCATTGTGGCGAAACTCTCGAGCCAGGTAATCGTCGTGACGCCTGACTAAGCGCAAACGAGGTTCATTCATGGCCGCCTGGCTGGTACCGGCACTCAAGGTTGTCCTGCCCCATCTCGGAACGATCGTGTCGGCCGTGGCACCGGTCTTTACGCGCAAGATGACTGGCGCCGCCGCGAACCAGGCGCAACTGCAGCAAGACCAGATCGCGGAACTTCAGTCAGCCGCATCGCAGAACGCGACGCACATCAAGGAGCTGGCGACACAGCTCCAGACCACCGTGACGGCCCTCGAACAGGCGGCTTTGGTTGCCGAGGCCCGGATCAGGCGTGCCGTCCGGATCTCCGTCGCTGCAGCGGCCTTCGCGGTCATCGGTCTGGCCATGGCGGCGTTCCTCTTGTTCATGCAATGAGTGTTTCCCGGAGCAGCAAATGCCTGTCAGCTATTCGAATCCTGCAGGCGTGCATGCGCCGCTCGGCCTCTATAGCCACACGGTGACAGTGCCCCAAGGCACGGAGCTCATCTTCCTTTCGGGGCAACTGGGAGTGCGGCCTGATGGATCATTGCCCACAACCATTGGGGCGCAGGCGGATCAGCTGTTTGGAAACATCGTCGCCTTGTTGAGGGCGCATGGACTCGAAGCCACCAGCATCGTGAAGCTGACGACGTTCATGGTTGCAGGCCAGGATGGAAATGCGGTTCGGACGGCAAGGCTCAAGCACCTTGGCGCGCATCGACCGGCATCGACGGCGGTCTTCGTTTCGCAGCTCGTCGACCCGTCCTGGTTTGTCGAAGTCGAAGCCATTGCGGCGAGGCCGCAGGACGCGCGCGGCACCGGCTGACGATGCAGTTCGCGATCAAGACACTCGGCCCGCGCGACGTCGAGCCGATGCGCGCGATGCTCGCAATGTTTGGCGAGGCTTTCGCCGAAGGCGACATCTACGACCTGGCCGACCGGGAGGACGAGCCGGCGGTCCGCCTTTACACGAAACTCGGCAGGCGCGAGGACGTGCTTCACTTCGATATCCAGCCCCCGAAGCACGCCGACGGTTGACCGGATGCGCGAAGGACTCGCTGCCGATCTCGTGCTGCTGTCGCACTTCCTGTTCGCGGCATTTGCCGTGTTCGGCGGTCTGCTGCTGCTCGACAGTCCTCGTTGGGCCTGGCTGCACTTGCCTGCGGTCCTCTGGTCGGCGATCGTCAACCTCATGGGCTGGACCTGCCCATTGACTCCGATCGAGAAGAAGCTGCGCAGCCGCGCCGGCCAGGCCGGGTACTCAGGCGGATTCATCCAGCACTACATTGGCCGTGCGGTATACCCGCGGGGCATGCCGCGCCGGATGGAGCTGATCGCCGGCATCTCGATCCTCGCCGGCAATGCGCTGGTCTACGCCGGCATCCTGGCCTGGGCATGATCATCCAGATCAAGGTCAAGCCGCGCTCCCGGACATGCGCGCTCGAGCAGCTGCCTGACGGGACCTGGATCGCCCGCCTGAAGTCACCCCCCATCGACGGGAAAGCCAACGCAGAACTCGTTAAATTAGTCGCAGGGCACTTCCGTTGCCGGAAGGCCGCCGTGTCGATCCGCGCCGGCGCATCGAGCCGGCTGAAGATCGTCCGCTTGGACACGAGGAGATAGATATGCCCGCAGAACCGAAGATCCGGGTGACGCTGATCGCGGCAGCCCTGCTGTTCGGCGCATTCGGGTACGCGGCCGACGCGCCGCCGGCCACGGTGCTGTTCGAGAACGTGCGCGTGTTCGACGGCAAGGGGGGCGGTCTTTCCGCGCCCGCCAACGTCCTGGTGCGCGGCAACCTCATCGAGCGCATCTCGACCGCGCCGATTCCCGTCGACCGGCGCGCCGACACGCGCATCGTCGCCGGCGGCGGGCGCACATTGATGCCGGGCCTCATCGACGCCCACTGGCACGCCGCGATGGCGGCGACCCCCATGCTCGTGCTGCTGACCGGAGACCTCGGCTACCTCAACCTGATCGCGGGCCAGCAGGCAGAGGCGACGCTGATGCGCGGCTTCACCAGCGTGCGCGACCTCAGCGGTCCGACCTTCGGCCTCAAGCGCGCCATCGACGAGGGAGTCGTCGCCGGGCCGCGCATCTGGCCGTCCGGGGCGATGATTTCCCAGACCGGCGGCCACGGCGACTTCCGCATGCCCTACGAGGTGCCAGCAGCGGCAAATGCACCCTTGAGCCGCGGCGAAGCGATCGGCGGCGGCATGATCGCCGACAGCCCGGACGAGGTGCGCAAGCGCGTGCGCGAGCAGCTCATGCTCGGCGCGAGCCAGATCAAGCTCGCGGCAGGCGGCGGCGTGTCCTCGATGTACGACCCGATCGACGTCAGCCAGTACACCGAAGCGGAGTTCCGCGCCGCCGTCGAGGCGGCGGAGAACTGGGGCACCTACGTCACCGTGCACGCCTACACGCCGAGCGCGATCCAGGCGGCGATCCGCGCCGGCGTGAAATGCATTGACCACGGCCAGCTCATGGACGAGGCGACCGCGAAGATGATGGCCGAGAAGGGCGTATGGCTCAGCCTGCAGCCATTCCTGGACAACGAGTTTGCAAGCCCGCAGACGAATCCCGCGAATCGCGTGAAGCAGCTCGAGGTATTCGCCGGCACCGACAACGCCTTTGCACTCGCAAGGAAGTACCGGCTGAAGACCGCCTGGGGCACCGACATCCTGTTCGACCCGAACTTGCCCGCGACCCAGGGCGCCCAGCTCGCCTCGCTCACGCGCTGGTACTCGCCGCCGGAGATCCTGCAGATGGCGACCGGCACGAATGCCGAGCTGCTCGCGCTTTCGGGTCCGCGCAACCCCTACCCGGGCCGGCTCGGTGTCATCGAGGAAGGTGCGCTGGCGGATCTCCTGCTGGTGGACGGCGACCCGACGGCAGACATCAACCTGGTCGCGGACCCGGACCGGAACTTCCTGGTGATCATGAAGGACGGGAAGATCTACAAGGACGCTTTGCCGCGCTGAGCCGGGATGCCCCGCACCATCGCTCTGTTCGCAAGCGCCCGCCGCCACGGCAACACCGGCGCGTTCATGGATCGCATCGCGGCGGAACTCGGCATCGAAGTCGTCGACCTGGGCGCGCTGCAGATCGCGCCGTATGACTACGGCCACAGCCACCGCGGCGACGACTTCGAGCCGCTGCTGCGGCGCGTGCTCGATTTCGACCGCCTGATCTTCGCCTCGCCGGTGTACTGCTACGCGGTCGCCTCCCCCATGAAGGCGTTCTTCGACCGCATCGTGGACTTCCTCGACCTGCCGGAACTGCAGGACGAGGCCCGTCGCCTGCGCGGCAAGACGGGGTATGTCGTCTGCACGTCGATCTATGATGAACCGCCCGCCTCGTTCGTCGGCGCGTTCCGCGACAACTTCGAGTATTACGGCATGCGCTTCGGCGGCATCGTGAACGCCAACTGCAGCGACGGCTACGATCCGGCGCGGCACGAGACCGCGGCCCTGGCCTTCGCGCGGCGGGTCACGGGCGGATCCTGAATCCCGCACTCGCCTTCCGCCCCGTGCCCCAGATCGGCATGGGATATGCGATTCTTGGCCATGGCCGCCACGAAGCCTCCGAAGCCTGCACACGCGACGCCCGCCGACACCACGGAGGCGGTCGACGCGTTCATGAAGCGCCTCGTTCACCCCCACAGTGCCGCGATCGAGGACATGCGCCGCATCATCCTCGGCGCCGCGCCAGGCATCCGCGAAGGCATCAAGTGGAATGCGCCGAGCTTCCGTACCGACGAGTACTTCGCGACCACGAACCTGCGCGAGAAGGCCGGCATCGGCCTGATCCTCCACCTCGGCGCCAAGGTCAAGTCACTGCCGGCGAAGGGGATCGCCGTCGCCGATCCCGCAAGACTGCTCGAGTGGCTCGGGAAGGACCGGGCCATGATCGTCTTCCGCGACCAGCACGACCTCGCGGGCCGCAAGAAGCCGCTGGCCACGCTGATAAAGGCCTGGATCGCTTACGTCTGACCTGCGGCAAATCTGCGACAGATTCCCGCTGGAAATCATTGATAAGGCTGCTATTCTTGGCGCCCTTTTTCGGGCCCGGAGTCCGGTCTTGTCCCAGCACGACGAACACCAGTTCTATGACCTCGCGCAGGAGCACCTGCGCGTCGCCAACGAGCAGCTGACGGGCGTGCCCCACGGCCGGGTCAGCGCTTCGATGATGTACGCCTGTGCCCGCTTCAATGCCTGGGTGAGCGCGACCAACCGCGAGTCCGCCAAGGATCTCAAGGGCGCCTACGGCGAGACGATCGAATATTTCGTCGACCAGTACCGCAAGATGCTCGTCAAGAATCTCGACGACTTCGTCGCGAACTTCGGCGAGTACATGCAGCCGCCCGCCGACCGGAAATCCTGAACCCGCGGCTGCTCGCAGGGCCGTGGACTTCCGACGCTTCGATACCGGCCAGCTGCCGGAGCTGATGACCTGGTTCCCGGACGCGCACGCCTTGCGCACCTGGGGCGGGCCGGAGTTCCGCTTTCCATTCTCGGCCGCGACCTTCCGCGAGGACGCGAAGGTCGACGGCATCGACAGCTTCGCGCTGCTTGCGGAGGACGGTGCGCTCGCCGCCTTCGGCCAGTGTTACCTGCGGATCGAACGTTGCCACTTTGGTCGCGTGGGCGTCGCGCCGCGCCGGCGCGGCCAGGGGCTCGGCACGCTGCTGCTGGCGGCGATGGCGGGATGGGGCCAGGCGAGTTTCGGTCCCCGGGAACTGTCGCTATTCGTGAAGCACGACAACGAGGCCGCGCATCGCCTCTACCGGCGGCTGGGCTTCCGCGAAACCCCCTACCCGGACCCTGCATTCATGCCCGATGCCCATTACATGATCGCGGACGCATCGGCGCTTAGAATGTCCCGCATGCCACGGACGCCGACCACACGCCAGTGACGCTTGCGGAAGCGCGCGCCGTGGCGATGAACCTGCACGGTTCGACGGAGTCGCCGCACCACCGCTACACCTCGTTCCGCGTGCGTGGCCGCATCTACGCGACGGCGCCGAAGGAAGGCGGCTTTCTGCACGTTTTCGTGGAAGAAGAAGACCGCGAGCGCATGGTCCGCCTCGAACCGCAGACTTACGAGAAGCTCGGCTGGGGCCGGAAGGTCGTCGGCCTGCGCGTGGACCTCGGGCGCGCGCGGCGCGAGGACGTGGAATCGCTGCTGCACACGGCCTGGCAGCGCAAGCTCCCGGCGGGACCATGAACGCCGAGATCCGCCCCGCCGCTGCGAGCGACATTCCGGTGCTGCTGCCGCTGGTCGAGCAGTACTGGCTGTTCGAGGACATCGCGGGCTTCGAACCCGCACGGGTCGGCCGCGAACTCGCGCGGGCCTTCGCCGATCCCGGGCTCGCGAGCGGCTGGATCGCAATCGCGCGCAACGAAGCGGTCGGCTACCTGCTCGCCGTGTACGTCTTCAGCCTGGAACACCTCGGCCTCACCGCCGAGATCGACGAGTTCTTCGTGCTGCCCTCGGCGCGCGGCAGGGGCATCGGCGATGCGCTCCTGCGGATGGCCGAAGCGGAGTTTGTCCGGCGCGGCTGCACGAATGTCGCGCTGCAGCTCGGCCGCGGCAATGATGGCGCGCGCGCTTTCTACCGCCGCCACGGCTACGACGAGCGCGCGGGATTCGAACTGCTCGACAAGATGCTGCTGAATGGGGAGAACGTACCATGACCCAGGTGAAGACGCGGCGCGCCGAAGCGCGCGACCTCGACGCGGTCGCCGCCCTCTTCGACGCCTACCGGCAGTTCTACGAGATGCCGGCGGACCTCGCGCTCGCGCGCCGATACCTCGACGAACGATTCCACCGCAACGAATCGGTGATCCTGGTCGCGGAAGGCGCGAACGGCGATCTCACCGGCTTCACGCAGCTCTACCCAGCGTTCTGCTCGGTCGCCGCCGACCGCACTTTCGTGCTCTACGACCTCTTCGTCACGCCCGCCGCGCGCGGCACGGGCGCGGGCCGCGCGCTCATGGAGGCGGCCGAGGCGCATGCGCGCGCAGCCGGCGCCGCGAGGCTCGAGCTGCAGACGGCGAAGACGAACAAGGTCGGCCAGTCGCTTTACGAGTCCTGCGGGTGGAAGCGGGACGAGCTCTTCTACGTCTATGCGAAGGCGCTGAGGCCCGAGTAGCCGAGCTTCTCCGCCCAGCGCTCGAGGGCCGGCAGCACGGGCGCAAGCCCGGCGGAAAAGCGGCGCCATTGGCCAGTCGCCGTCCGGTACACGGGCTGGATCACCTGCGTCGCGCTTGGCGTCAGCACGACGCGACGGCTCGCGGTTTCAGCATGACGCCGCACGCCGTCATCCCGGGCCAAACCCAGGAAGGCCAGCAAGCCTGCGGATTCGCCGCGCGGGTCCGCGACGAGATCCTCGTAACGCAGGACGTGCAGCGCGAGCGGCACCCGCTGGCGTGCAGTCTCCGCCGATCCCATCACGGCATCGTAATAATGCGTTGCGGCATCCAGCGACAGTAGCCGGTACATCGCGGCATTCATCGTGAACCGGTTGCGAAAGCAGCTCAGTATCACGTCGCGGGGATCGCGCAGCAGCAGGATGATCTTTGCGCCGGGGAACAGCAGCTGCAGGAGCGGGAGCAAGGCGAGGTTCAACGGCAGCTTGTCCAGGTACACGCGGCCCGGCTCCGGGCGCGGCATCCGTGCCTCGACTCGTCCCCAGTAGGCCCGGCGAAAGCCGGACAGCTCGGCAGCCGTCATCGTGGTCCAGCGATCGAACGCGCCTGGCGCGAGCAGCAGCGGGCCATGCGCGTCGCGCAGGTTCTCCTGCTCCTCCAGCGTCGCGACGGACGGGTGGCTTGCCAGCATCTGCTGCAGCAGGGTCGTCCCGGAGCGCGGAAACCCCACCAGGAAGACCGGGTCCGGCAAGCCGTCGGTCGCGGGCTTCGTCCATTGGTCCGGGTCCGTCGCACGGACGAAGCCCCCGAGCCGCGCCAGGGTGGCCGGCGAAGCCGCGAATTCCGCGTCCGCCAGGCGCGCTGCGTAGGTCGCGCGATCGATGTCGTTCGCCCGCGTGAATTCGGCAAAAGCCTCGTCGAAGCGGCCAAGGCCTTCCAGCGCCCGGCCAAGCAGGTTGCGTGCGGTCGCCTCGGTCCCCGGGCGCAGCGACACCGCCAGCAGGCCACGCATGGCCGAGTCCACCGCGGCGTAATCACCACTCCGCCGGTCGAGTTCGGCGAGCACGATGCGCGCGGCGGGGAAGCCCGGCGCGAGCACCAGGGCGCGCCCGGCGAGCGATCGCGCGTCGGCAAGCCGTCCTTCCTTCTCGGCCAGGTCTGCAAGCGCAGCGACGGTCTCGACGTGACGCGGGTCCGTGGCCAGCGCCCGCTCGAAGCAGCGGCGCGCGCCGGCACGATCACCGGCCTCCATCAGGATCCCGCCGAGGTTCTGCAGGGCCCAGGGAAATCCCGGGTCGATGTCCAGCGCCGCCACGAGCGCTTCGCGTGCCTCATTGAGCCGGCCATTCGCCGCGTACACGCCGCCGAGGCTGTTGAGCACGTAAATGCTGCCGGGGTTCGCGGCACGCGCACGCTCCAGCAGCGGCTCGGCGCCGCGGGTGTCGCCCGATCGGGCGCGGATGTTGCCGAGGATCTGGAGCGCGTCGGCCTGACGCGGGTCGGCGTCCAGCAGTTCGTTGCAGGCGGCCTCGGCTTCGGCCCAGGCGCCGGACTCATAGGCCTCGATCGCGCGGCGAAGCGCGGGCGTTTCCACGGTTCAGTCGTGCCCGCTCTCGGCGAAATGCGCCAGCCGCTTCATGTTCGTGATGGTGATCGAGCGATAGCCGCGCTTGACCCATCCGGACTTCTCGAAGCGCTGCAGCGCTGCGTTCACGGTCTTGCGCGAGGCATTCGAAAGGATGCCGAGCGCCGCCTGCGCGAGCGGGATGGGCGTGTTCTCGAGCGGCATGATGCGCCGCAGCGCGCGCGCGATGCGCCGGTGCTCGTCGGGATCCTGCAGGTCGTAGGACGCGCGCAGCACGATGTCGAGGTTGAGGATCAGGATCTGCACGAAGTTGCGGATCACCTGCGGATCCCGCGCGGCCATGTGGTCCATCGCCTCCAGCGGCAGGTACACCGCCTGCGTGTCGAGCGCGGCCCGCAGCTCGAGCCGGCGCGGCTCGCGGCTGAGGAAGGGCCCTTCGCCGGTCCAGCCGCCGGGCGTCAGGACATGGAGGATGTGCGGGATCGATCGCCCCGGCGCCATGCTGGCGATGACGGCGCCGCTCACGACGCCGTAAATGCCGCCGAGCGGATCGCCGAGCCGGTAGATGACGTCGCCGGCGGCGTAACGCACCGGCACCGCGCGCCGGAACGCTTCGTCCTGGAATGCCTCGGGCTGACGCGACAGCCAGCCCACGCTCGACAGGATGTCGCGAGCCCGAGATGGACCGACCAAGTCTTCCTCCCCATCCACCGGCAGACCAGCCCATGGCGGCGTTGCCGAAATTGCAGCTTTGGCGTTGCGGGCCATTGTGGGCCCAACGATCCCCGAAAATTGTGCCCGAAATTGTCCCGTCCGATACAGTTACGTCACGAATGTCAGGTAGGCTTGCGGGGCTTTGCGGGGCCCGCGGCGCGCCGCAACAAGAAACAAGCGGAGGAATGGCTCATGAAGGGAATTCGTTTTCTCGCCCTCGTGGCGCTGGCGGCGATACCGCTGCTTGCGACGGCCCAGGGCAGCAAGCCGAACGTGCTCGTCATCTGGGGTGACGACATCGGCACCTGGAACATCAGCCACAACAGCCGCGGCATGATGGGTTACACCACGCCCAACGTCGATCGCATTGCGGCCGAAGGCGTGGCATTCACCGATTACTATGCACAGCAAAGTTGCACGGC
>Ga0075306_1000241_pt1 | contig 11763 bp, 7 predicted proteins | sample Joice_CattailNLC_FD_120074 | JGI IMG/M metagenome (GOLD analysis project Ga0075306, IMG submission 120074) | Natural and restored wetland microbial communities from the San Francisco Bay, California, USA, that impact long-term carbon... | ecosystem: Environmental > Terrestrial > Soil > Wetlands ... | reverse complement strand
TTTCATTCAGAAGCATCGGTCCTGCTGTAACTGGTGGGAGAGTAGTCGATATTGCCGTAAACCCATTCAAGCATAGTGAATATTTTGTTGCTTCGGGGCACGGCTCATTATGGAAAACAACAAACGCTGGAATAACCTTCTCCCCTGTTTTCGATGGCAACAAAGCTTATGCAATCGGCTCGGTAGTGATTGACCCTACAAACACCAATATAGTTTGGGTGGGAACGGGTGAAAATAATAATCAAAATAATGTTATTCCCGGAGATGGAATTTATAAAAGTGAAGACGGTGGTAAAAACTGGAATAATATGGGTTTAAGTTATTCTGATCAGATTGGTGGAATTGCTATTGATTATAACAACTCAGACATAGTTTATGTTGCAGCTTATGGTTCATCAAGAAATGCCGGTGGTGATAGAGGAATTTTTAAAACAACAGATGGCGGAAAATCCTGGGAGAATGTTTTAAAGATTAGTGAATTCACAGGTTGTTACCAGGTTCATATGGATCCAAGATTTTCGAATATTTTGTATGCTGTTGCTCATCAAAGAATGAGAAATTTATATACAGGAGTTTATGGGGGACCCGAAAGCGGAATATACCGCAGTCTTGATTACGGTGTTACATGGGATAAACTCGAACAAGGTCTACCAACTGAAGATGTTGGAAGGATTGGGATGGCAATTTCACCGGTTAATCCTGATTATTTATACGCTATTGTTGAAGCCACACCTGATGATAAAGGAGTTTACCGCAGTACAGATCGCGGTGCCAGCTGGACAAAACAAAACAGTTACACCGCAACTGCTCCTTTTTACTATCACGAATTGTATTGTGACCCAATTGACATTGACAGAGTTTACAGTAATGATACTTTTATACATGTTACAATTGACGGCGGAAAAACCTGGACCAATCTTGGTGATAATTTAAAGCATGTTGATAATCATGCATTGTGGATTGATCCGACCAATAACAAACACATTCTTGCAGGCTGCGATGGCGGTGTCTATGAAACTTACGATATGGCTGCGAATTGGGGGTTTAAAGCAAACCTTCCAATAACTGAAATCTATAAGATCACGGCAGATAATGATAAACCTTTTTATAACGTTTACATCGGAACGCAGGATAATAATAGTTTAGGAGGACCTTCACGAACAATTAACTCGAGCGGAATAATGAACCAGGATTGGTTATTCACAAATTCCGGTGATGGATTTGAAACCCAGGTTGATTGGAGTGATCCTAATATTATTTATTCACAGTCACAGTTTGGTGGGTTGGTTAGGTTTGATAAAAAGAGTGGTGAAAATTTATTTATAAAACCGCAGGATTTTGCCGATTCTGCTTATCGGTTTGATTGGGATGCAGGATTTATTTTATCATCTCACGATAATAAAAGATTATATTTCGGAGGAAATAAGTTACTGCGCAGTGACGATCAGGGAAGTACCTGGACTGAGATAAGCCCCGATCTTACGCGTGGAGTTCCACAAGAAATGCAAAAGCTGATGGGACAAAGCTGGAGCATCGATGAGCTTACCCGTAAAGGATCTATGGCACAGATAGTTACAATTGCAGAATCTCCAATCGATGAAAAAATATTATTAGTTGGCTCAGGTGATGGTCTGATTCATTTTACAACTGACGCCGGGACAAGCTGGAATAAATCTTCAATACCGGGATTACCTGAGTATGCAAGGATTCACCAGATAATTGCATCACAATTTGAAAAGCTGGTTGCTTTTGCTGCCTGCCATAATTTCGTGGGTGGTGATTATAAACCATATCTATATAAAACTACAAACGGTGGAAAGTCCTGGTTTTCAATTAATAATAATTTGCCGGAACACGGCAGCACCTATACAATTGCAGAAGATAATGTTGATAAAAATTTATTGTTTATAGGAACTCAATTCGGAGTTTACTTTACAAATAGCGGTGGCGAGGAGTGGATTCCATTAAAAAATGGTATGCCTCCGGCTACTGTAATGGATCTTGAGATTCAGAAGAGAGAGAATGATCTTGTTGTGTCGACTTTCGGAAGAGCAGTTTTCATTTTAGATAATTACACCCCGCTAAGGTATTTATTAAAGGAAACATTAAAGAAGGATGCAGAAATTTTTCCAATTAAAGATGCATTGATGTTTATTGAAGCAAATCCTTTTGGTTTTAGAGGAACGGCATTCCAGGGAGCAAGTTTTTATTCTGCTCCTAATCCTAAAGTTGGTGCTGTGTTCACATATTATATAAAGGATGAGTTTAAAACACTAAAAGTAAAAAGAAGAGAAGAAGAGAAAGAAAAAAAGAAAAAAGGAGAAGATATAAAGTTTCCATCCTATCAAACATTAAATAAGGAAATGTTAGAACCTGAGTCTTACTTACTTTTTACAATTTCGGATGACCAGGGAAATATCGTTCGCAAATTGAAAACAGAAGTTAAAAAAGGTGTCAACAGAATTGTTTGGGATTTCAGATCTACACCTTTTACACCCGTTTCCCTTGAACCATTTGATTATTCTGTACCGTGGATTGAACCTGACAGAGGTTTTATGGTTGTTCCGGGAAAATATTTTGTGTCTCTATCAAAATTTGAAGATGGAACAATTACCGAACTTGTTTCCGCAAAAGAATTCAATTGTAAGCAATTAAATAATACATCTCTTCCTGCAGCGGATAAGCTGGCATTGGATACTTTTAACAAAAAAGTTGCTGAGTTAACAAGAGCAGTTACTGCTGCAGATGCTTATAGAAAGGAACTGGTTGATAAATTAGAATATATTAAAAAAGCTATAATTGATGGTGCACACGTTGGCATAATTGAATTAGAAAAAGTTGAAGATATTGAAGTGGAGTTAACAGAATTAAACAAAAAATTAAATGGTGATAATTTACGATCTAATTATGAATATGTAGCTCCTTCATCCATTAAAGATAGAATAAATTTGATAACCGGAGCTTTGTGGTATACAACTGCGGCACCAACCACTACATTTATTAAATCTTATGATGATGCTGCTGGTAAATTTGATGATATACTTGTCACGCTGAAATTAGTAGATGACGAGATTAAACTAGTTGAGGACGAATTGGAAAAATCAGGTGCTCCATATACACCGGGAAGATTTCCTGAGTGGAGGAAGAATTAGTAGAACCGAATACTAAATTGATTAATCATAGTTGAACATTTTTAATTTTAATTCAAATTTGAAAATTCAAATCAACATACTTCACGCTACTCTTACATTAGACAGTTTAGGAACAATGATTTGAATTAATAAAAGATGAACACTGATAGATGATTCAAATAATTAGAACAAATTCTGAGAATAAAGATTTTATAGAACTTGTTAAACATCTCGATATTGAATTAGCCGAAAGAGATGGAGAAGATCATCCATACTATGCTCAATTCAACAAAATTGATAAAATAAAATTTGTTGTGATTGCTTATGAAAATGAAAAACCGGTTGGTTGTGGTGCAATTAAACAATATGAACCACGTACAATGGAAATAAAACGAATGTATGTCTTACCTGAAAATAGAGGGAGAGGAATAGCCAATAAAATTTTATCCGAATTGGAAACCTGGACAACCGAATTATCATTTAAAAAATGTATACTGGAAACGGGTAAAAAACAACCGGAGGCTATTCGTCTCTATAAAAAGAACGGATATATTTTAATTCGGAATTATGGACAATATGCTCAAGTTGAAAACAGTGTTTGCTTTGAAAAAGAAATGAAATAATAAGAGGCACGCACTTGGCGATTCTTCGTCTGTCCATTGAACCTTGCTAACCCTTCAAGAAAAAAAGTTTGATGCCCATAGTACCATCGAATCGTTAATTGCAAGTCGAAAAATAAAATTATGAGTAATCAAGAATATATAATAAGAAATGCGAAACCAAATGAGTTTGAAGAGATCGGGAAATTGATGGTCCGGGTCTATTCTCAACTGGAAGGATTCCCAAAAGAATCTGAACAGCCGGAATATTATAATATGCTTGCAAATATTGGAGAGCTTACAAAAAAACCAAATACAGAACTTTTAATAGCTGTTTCATCTGAAGGAAAGATAGGCGGTGCAGTTGTATATTTTAGTGATATGAAATTCTATGGTTCCGGAGGAACAGCCACCAGGGAACAAAATGCTTCAGGATTTCGATTATTGGCTGTAGATCCTTCTGTCAGAGGACAAGGTATTGGTAAACTACTTAGTATTGAGTGCATCAGAAAAGCTAAGGAGCATCAGAATAGTCAAGTAGTTATTCATACAACAAAGGCTATGCAGGTAGCCTGGAAAATGTACGAAAATCTTGGTTTCAAAAGATCAAAAGATTTGGATTTTATGCAGGAAGAGCTTCCCGTTTTTGGATTTAGATTAATTCTTTAATAAAAATGGAAATAGGTATCAGGAAATTACTATCCTGTAACAAGATTATATAAAAATTAAAATCCAATTATTATTTTTCAACTTCGGCGTGCTCGCAAACTCATCACATTAATTTCTTATCCTCCGGCAACTCCTTTAACAGTAACTTTCTTAAAAGTATCGGTCATTTTTAATTACCTGATACATTTCTGTGATTGTTTTGTGATGAACTTAATTTATATTTATAAAGAATGATAACCGACAATTTTAGAAGTTGGAAAATGAAAGCAATTATTTATGCGGGTATATTTTTTGTTCTGCTGGTAGGATGTTCTAAAGAAGAAAATACGCCGACTCAGCCTGATTCTTTGCATGACGCACGTTACATATTAGCATTTAACTCGGTCTGGAGTGTACAAACTCACCCAAATGAATTCCCATCGTCAGCGCATTTTTCCGGACTTATTGGAATGACACATAATAGCACTACAATGCTTTTCACTAAAGGTGATACAGCTTCAGACGGAATTAAAAATATGGCAGAGTTAGGAAGTAAAAATCCATTGCAGACTGAAATACAAAATTTTATTTCTGCTGGAACTGGCAATACTTTAATTAGTGGTGGCGGAATTAGCTCCTCCCCAGGTGAGATTAGTCTGGAATTTGATATTGCATCTTCTCATTCTTTGGTAAGTGTAGTTTCAATGTTAGCACCCAGCCCGGATTGGTTTATTGCGGTAAGTAATGTTAATTTAATTGAGAATAATGAGTGGGTAACGAGTAAAACTATCTCAGTAGATATTTATGATGCCGGAACTGATAATGGAGCAACTTTTTTATCTATCGACTTACCTTCTCCTATGAGAATGGCAATAGTTGAAATCACAACACCTCCGCTCGCGGTTAACGGTATTGTAGCTCCGCTAGGATCAATAACTTTTACCAAACTTGATTAGATAATACGAGAGATCCTTAGATAAGTCAAAAATTATATCTTAATTCAATAGTCATCATATTAACCCATCTATTATCCATTTAATTTATCATTCTTCAAACTAAACTTCTTTGCAAACTCATTACTAAAATTTTTTATCATTCCAGCAGCATCATTGTTGTTAGTTGATCTTCCAAAAGTATCAGCCATTTTTATTAGTATTTGATGAAAGTGTACCTGCATTTCCTCTACAGTCATTTCTTTTATCCAAAGATCAATTCCATATGTAACATTATCCTGTTCATCCCATAAAGATAGCATTAATGTTTTCGCCGTTTTCTTCCCTTTAAAACCTGCATCGGTGGCTTCCCATTCAATCTTCATTGGCATTTTGTTGTCATCCAGTTCAACAGTTATTTTTATATCTGATTTTCCATTCATACTTGTTCCTCTGTTTAATCTTTTTTAATTCTTATTTGCTTATTTAAATCCATATTTCAAAGGTATTTGGAATTATTTATCATCTAAATATGTAGTACCATCAAAAGGAAATAACTTTTGCGTTCTAATTCTTAAGTGAAAACATCATTTATTACCTTTATCTTAGAATTCATATTAATAAGTTACCATAAACTTTCTGCAGAAGTTATATGAAATATTCCTTTCAAGCAATTAAAGCACTCCGAGTAATAATATTATTTTTATTACTAAGTACTTTTTCATATTCTCAGCTAAGATTCAGTGCCGGAGGTTATTTGGGTGGAGGCACTATAAATGGAAACTCTCCTTCAATAGGTGCATTTACGGCTTCAGCTTTCATCGAAACAAATACAAGTTTGTTTTTAGAGGTTACACCCAGATTGAGTTACTTCTATGCTAAAGATTTTAATGCAATAATTCCCAATACCAGTCAACCTTACAATCCATATATACAGGGAGTTAATATTAAAGGAATAACTACACAATATTTTAAGGATAAAATGTTTCTTGAAGAAGGAGTTGGTTTGCTTGCATTAAACGATCGAACTTTTAGTGATACCAATGTCTGGAGTTATGGTATTGTATTATCAATTTCCGGCGGATGGGATTTACGGGGGTTTTATCTTAGTGGCTTTAAACTCGGCGGAGGTGTTGAGTTTGGAATAACATTTAATAATACGCTTGCAAGGTACTCCGTTTTGTACCTAATCTTTAACTACACATTTTGAACACTATAGATACCTGAATGATTGAACGAAAGAATATATGATAAAGGTTTATTCCCGTAATCCGAAATCAAAAGTGTTAATTCATTTCAGTTGATATAAATCATTCTATAATCAGATACTTATCAGGCATTTCATTCTTAGGTTTGTCTGATTTCAAATAATAATCAAACCATCTTATTGTTCTTAAACTGTAATCCAATCTGGATGTATTTTTTCTATTGCCATGTTTTTCTCCGGGATATCTAACCAATCTAACAGGGGCTTTGCTATGCAGCTTTAGAGCCCGATAGATTTCCAAACTTTGTGAAGGATGAACACGTGTATCTTTTGTACCACCCAGCACTAACGCAGCAGTCTTACTGTCTTTAGCATATCTAACAGGACTACGCTCCCACATAAGCTTTTCATTTTCATATATCCATTTTCCCCAGTGAACATAGTATTCTTCGTATGGAATATCTGTTGTTAACATTTTCGAGTACTGGTCAACTGATCCTACAAAAATAACAGCTGCTGCAAATCTATCCGTATATTTTGTTGCTCCCCAGGCAGAAAAAAATCCCCCATAGGATCCACCTCCAATACCAACTCTGTCTTTATCAACATAGCGTTGAGAAATCAAATAATCTATGCCATCAATAACATCCGTAAATTCTTTTCCAGCAAGTTTTCCAAAACCTTCCATTGTGTATTCGATTCCCCTGCCAGAGCTTGACCTGTAATTAGGCATAAATAAGAAGAATTCCTGCCCGCATGCAATTTGACCCCAGGTATTATAGTAAGTCTGCCAGCCGTTTGTACGCATGCTTTCAGGTCCACCGTGAATATGCACTATTAATGGATATTTTTTTAATTCGTTGTAGTTAATGGGATAAAAAAGTATCCCCTGTACTTCAATACTGTCTCTTGCGCTGTATGATATTTTTTCTTGTTTCCCAAACTGAATTTCATCCAGCCACGGATTTAATTCAGTAAGCCTTGAAAGTTTTTTATCGACTAAAGTAAACGTAAATAATTCGTTCGGATGCTGTGCTGTATTTCCAACAAATGAAAGCATGTCATCACCGATTGTAAACTTGTTAAAAACCACCCTGCCCGGTTCAATTAATATACGTCTTTCTAAATCATTAATTCCCTGCTCATTTAATGTTATGTCAACTCCTTCCTCAGCCATAAACAGAACTGTGTTTGAATCTTTCCAAACTACCTCCCTTATGGAGCCCTCAAAGTTTGCTGCATAGTTTCTTAGCTTATCAAATTTTTTATCGTTCGGAACTTCTGTTATAAACATACTCCCAGCCACCGCATCGTGTAAACCGGATGAAGCTATAAATGCAATATGTTTGCTATCTGTACTCCAGGCCATCTCATCAATCTTACCTGGATTTTCAAGATGGAGTATTCTCTCACCGGATGTCGGATCAATCAGATAAACCCGCTTAAACATATAGCTATAATCAACAAGATTTTTCTCAGCAATAAAAGCGGCTATCTGCTTACCGTCGTGACTCCATTTAAAATCAAAGACACTAACACCTGTTGTTAAATTTCGGGGTGCAGCGGATGCGGATTTTAAATTAATCAGATAAAGCGTTCGATCGCGATACTCCTCTTCATATATTTCAGCATCAAATCCCTGTTCAAGTAAATCAATTTTTCTGGTATCCTCTTGTTCCTCACAAACATATGCAAGATCATAACCATTAGAGTTCAATTCATATTGTAACACAGAACTTAGAGTATTGGTTAATCTTTCAGGATCACCACCATCTTTAGGTACCTTATAAACCTGTATGAACATATCTTCACCAAGTTTCGCGCGGAATGTTATATACTCTGAATCAGTTGTCCATCCAATAGAATTTACAATAACTTTGTTTCCCAGAACACCGTAAGACTTGCTTTCTTCAAGATCGTAAACAAAAAGATATTTATAGTGTATGCCTGGACCATCTGAGAGTTGTCTGGGAGTATGCACAGTGTATGCAATATACTTTCCATTTGGTGAAATAGATGTTTCTATCGCATACTTCATCCTTAACAGATCATATGAGGTAAAAACATTTTCTTGAGAGAATATAGGAATGTAATTTAGTAGGACTATTAGGGTTAATATCTGAAAATATAATCTTCGCATTTTTTAACTCCGTATTTATATTTAGTTCCCCATAATTATGATTGTTTCCGAAGGATTAGATTTTAATCTTCAGTGTTCCATCACTAAATTTCTAAATATTCTTTCTGATATACAATCTTTTCCCAGTACCAACGAATTCCAGACCAATATTTTGAGGAATGATTCTCAAATCGTCTATAGTCTCACTTGCTATCTCCATTTACGCGATGAATCTTTATTCTGTGATTTTACCGTTTTCCAATTCCTTAGCCAATCGATTAAACTTATACACTTTTTTCAATGCCTCAAGTATACCTTCGGAATGAACTGCTACATTTCTATTCTCCTCAATCCTATAAATAAAATTTCCGGGAAGTCCTTGAATGTTTCCGTCGAAAGCCACACCAACAACTTCAGCATTTTCATTTAATACCGGGCTGCCTGAACTCCCACCTGTGGCATCATTTGTTGTAACAAAATTAAAACGAGTTGAAAGATCAAAATCTTCCGGAGGTTCACTCCATCTTTCCGGCAAACTCCAGGGAAATTCTTTATCAAATGAATAGTATCTGTCGTACATTCCGTAAAAAGTTGTAAATGGAGGCGCAATAGTTCCATTATATGGAAACCCTTTAACTATACCATCAGACAATCTAAGTGTAAATGTTGCATCAGGTGGAATAGATGTACCATATACTTCAAATAGAGCTTTACCCAATTCTTCATCATATTTATATTCCAATTCTGTGAGCTCATCTACTCTTGCATCCAATTCATCACTTGTTTGGGTTGTTGAGAGGACAAAATAAATAAATGGATCACTACCGCTAAGGATTGATTCCGGTCCCTTATCAACTAAGTTTTTAATATCTGTAAGATTCGTAAGAGAAGAATTTGATAGAATATAATCAACAGCAGCGTCACCATAATTTCCTCCTGTCATTGTGTTAAGCATTTCATCATCATCACCTAGATACTGATAAAGAATATCAATTTTTTTTCTTAATAATTTGTTGTTCAATTCATAATTAAAATCATCGGGCATTAGATCTGAAATAGTGTATTCCAGTTCATCACCGACATAATATTCATTTCTTTCACTTTCAGGCAGCAACAGTTCATTTGCAATATTTATCATTTCCTCCGCAATAAAAAAATACTCGGGAGTAGATACGTCATTTAAACTTAATGCATATCGAATATTAGAAATCTCGATTAGTTCATTATCTATGTCTTCAATCTCATTCCACAATTCACCATATTTTTCATTCAGCTTTTCATCGGTTTGTACAGCAGATTTAAATGTGTCTTCGAAATCTCTTTTCCTCTGCATCAAAATTGGGTTTCTTAATCCTTTAAGCATTCCAGTATAGGCTTTCCTTGAGTTTTCAAATGAGTGAAGTTTATCAATCAATTCAAGTTTATTATCAGGATCAGTTTCTATTATGGAGTTGTAGATCTCAATAACACCATCGAGCAATTCCAATGTACGCGGATAAGAAATATCTCTCAAATATTCCAGTTGCGAAACTGTACTCAACCTGTTTGTCGAACCGGGATTACCAACAGTAAAAACAAGCTCATTCACTTCTGCACCGTTTTCGCTCCAGGTAAAAAAATGATCAGTTTTTAATGGTTTTTTATCTTCATCATAAACTCTAAAAAACGCACAATCGAGATTGTATCGCGGATAAGTGAAATTATCCATATCACCTCCAAATGAACCTAATTGATCTTCCGGCGAAAATACTAACCTGACATCCTTATATCTCTTATAACCGTATGCTGAATACCTTCCTTCGTTATACAAAGGGGTAACAGTTACTTCTAATCCGGTTTCATCACTTATTCTCTTCTCAATCTCCTCAATTATCTTCGATTTAGCTTCAAGTTTGTCCTCTTCAGATTCAGCTCTATCTATAGTTTTTTGAATATCCTCCGTCACATCCTGAATTAAAACTAATTGGTCTACAAACAGTTCCGGTACGCGTCTTTCATCCTCGAGGTTTTCTGCTATAAAACCGTTTGCATGATGATCTTCACCCTTCCATGTAACCTTTGTTACACTTTCTCTTGAGCAATGATGATTTGTCATCACAAGTCCGTCTTCAGATACAAAAGAAGCGGAACAATATGTTGCAAATCTAAGGGCTCCTAATCTGAGATGATCAAACCATTCTTCGTCCGGTGTAAAACCATATTCCTCTTCAAAATACTCAATTGGCGGATATTCGAATGTCCACATTTTACCCGTATCGAATCGACCAGCTTTAACCGTGTCCAGATTATAATCATAATCAATTGGTTGAGCTGAAAGAATTGAAACATATGCAGATATAAGAAAGGAGAAGGTTACAAGTTTTTTCATTTTATAATGAATGATTCAGTGAGTGATAAATCAGTATACTTTCGTTAATAATTGCAATACAGAATATTACTCTCTTTCCGATTAAAACAAAAGAAAAATAAAAGGGATAGTATAATTCGATGGTCGAAAATCATGCAGATTAATTTCCAACACACTCGATTGAATTTCGCAGCAATCGGTTAGGGCAAATAAATCCCCCTATTCTAAAATAAGTTAGGAATTTAATTCTTATCAGCCCTCAAATTTGCACGGATTGCAAATACTAAATGTATGAATCCCGCTGATACAGCGGTTCGATCTCCCATTCATCTTCAACGGTACCAATGCAATGAGAACATTTTGGTACATTGAAAACAACTTTTTCCTCGTTGGGAGCAGCCCTTACAAAATTTAATATTGTTCTGCAGCTTGAACATTGAACCACATGTGAGGTCGTTGTTTTTGTACTGCATTCAGGACAAATATAACCCAAATCACCCGGAGATTCTGCTGGATTAACCAGGAAGATGGAGTTACATTTAGAATTGTTGCATTTTGCGAAGTGCCACTTTACAGTATCGGTATTTTCGATATCTCTCTCTCCACAATTTATTAGTAGCTGCAATGTAAATAGTAATTAATAAAAAGTCCATTGCAAAAAAAGTCTCTTATTTGTTTTTTTCTCAAATAGTGTATCATTATTTTTCCACCTCAAATTTTTGAGGAAGTGAACATACAATTTTCAACGTAAGTGTGAAATACAAATTGTAATACCTGATT
>Ga0075306_1000239_pt1 | contig 11812 bp, 10 predicted proteins | sample Joice_CattailNLC_FD_120074 | JGI IMG/M metagenome (GOLD analysis project Ga0075306, IMG submission 120074) | Natural and restored wetland microbial communities from the San Francisco Bay, California, USA, that impact long-term carbon... | ecosystem: Environmental > Terrestrial > Soil > Wetlands ... | reverse complement strand
TTAGCTACTCTGATTTTATCTGCAAACTTTGAACCCCACCATTTTTTGATAATAGCAATGTTAGTGATTTTCATCTGTGGATTTTTTATTGATTTTATTGAAATAACTTATATTGTTGTACCGGTAATCGCTCCCATCTTTCACAAATTTGGAATAGATTTTATTTGGCTGGGAATTTTGATTGCAATGAATTTACAAACTTCATTTTTAACACCTCCGTTCGGATTTTCTATTTTTTATTTGAAAGGAGTAGCTCCTAAAGAAGTAACCACATCTCAGCTATACAAGGGAGTGGTCCCCTACGTGGTGATACAGCTAATCGCGTTATTGCTCATAGCATCGATCCCTAAGCTTGCTTTATGGCTTCCTGGAATTTTGGGTGAATGATTGGGCAGGTCTTATCCGGAAGATTGTAGTGGTGTTGCATTCCCTCGAAAAAAGGGAACCTGAAACCATTTTTATAAAGGAGATTTCCATTTACGAAGGAATGACAAAAAAGTAAAGCTTTTTAAGCCACCTTAAAACCAAAGCTAAACGTAGTCCTTCTCAGAAATTTCAAACCAGCTATGTAGTCTTTTTTTAAATTTTGAATATGAATCATAAGCTTTTTTACTCATCGGGTCTTTCTTAACAATGTCATTTACTACTTCATAGGTCAACTTGTTCAATCTAATTAATACATCTGTAGGGAACTCCCTGAATATCACATTCTCTTCATCTTTTAGTTTAAAGTAGTACTCTGTATTCTTAGCATCAAAAGCTGATAAGGTCAATGTGTTTGAAGCATTTGCAGCAGTATTAATAATTGCTTTTAAATCTTCGGGTAGCTCCATATATGCATCTTTGTTTACAATAAACTCCAGGTTCGAAGAAGGTTCTTGCCATCCCGGATAATAATAATATTTTGAAATCTTATAGAAACCCATTAAATAATCGTGATAAGGCCCAACCCATTCTAAAGCGTCTATAACTCCTCTCTCCAGATTTGTATATGCTTCACTACCAGGTGAAAGTACCGAAGTAGCACCTGCTTTTGTTATCACATTTCCACCCAGGCCGGGCATCCTGATTTTCAATCCTTTTAAATCATTAATTGATAAAATCTCTTTATTAAACCAGCCACCCATTTGTCCGCCAGTGTTTCCACACGTGAAGGGATAGAGATTGAAATCGGCATAAAGTTCCCTCCAAATTTCTAAGCCACCACCAAAGTACAACCAGGAATTCATTTGTCTTGCATTCATTCCAAAAGGAACAGACGAAAAAAATTGAGCAGCTGGTACTTTACCTGCCCAGTAATAGGGTGCACAATGCCCCATTTCCGATACACCAAACGAAACAGCATCAAATACTTCCAAAGCTGGTACAAGTTCACCACCACCATAAACCTGGATCTTTAATCTTCCACCTGACATCTCACCAATCCAATCAGCCATTTTTTGTGCATACTCTCCAAGAATAGGATATTTTGGAGGCCAGGACGTTACCATCTTCCATTCATACAATTTATTGGTGTTAATTCCGACAGTTTTTACATCATCTTTTTTATTACAGCCCGCTATTGCACCTGCTGAAGCCGCTATTGCAGCAACCGATGCTGTTTTAAGAAAGTCTCTTCTTAGGAATTTTTTCATATATTTTTTTCCTATCCGCATTTGTTAGAATCCTAATTCAAAATATTAAATTATTGAAATTATTACTACGTATTTAGGAAAGAATACGCATATTATTATGGATGGTAGAATAATTTATATTCACAACCATTTTCACTATTTTTGTTCAACAATATCGCACTAACAATTTATATTTAATAACAGATATATTTGTTCCTATGTTGATTTCCAGAATAGATAATTTTGTAACAGTATCTCAACTAAGACTTAATAATTTTTTTGAGACACTTGCAGGATTGTTTCTATTCTCAGTAAGATTCTTCAAAGAAGTTTTCATCATGCCATATGAAATAGAAGAGGTAAAAAAACATATGGTGGAGCTTGGTATGAAGACGTTACCTATTGTTGGTGTTACAGGCTTTATTATTGGTCTTGTTATTACTATGCAAATGCAGCCGGTTATGCAAAGATTTGGTGCTGAAGCATTTCTCCCCGGTTCTGTAGGCATATCTATTGTTCGTGAACTTGGTCCCGTTATTACTGCTCTGATTTTCGCCGGAAGGGTAAGCTCTGGTATTGGAGCTGAACTGGGATCAATGCGCGTAACGGAACAGATTGATGCTATGGAAGTATCGGGAGTTAATCCATTTAAGTTTTTGGTTGTAACCAGAATACTTGCTACAACTTTTATTCTCCCAATCCTTACAGTTTATGTAATTTTTATCGCATTAATTGGAAGTTATATAGCAGTTGTGTTAGTACAGAATATGACCTGGGAATATTATGTGGGTAGGGTCATATTCTCAGTTGAATTTGGCGATGCAATTCCAGGTGTTTCAAAAACTTTTGTTTTTGGTTATATAGTAGGTTTAGTTGGTTCCTATCTCGGATTCAATGCAAAGAACGGGACTGAAGGTGTTGGTAGAGCATCAACCACTTCTGTGGTTATTGCTTCTTTACTAATACTTATTTTTGATATGATCCTTGTTAAATTAACATTGTGGCTTTGGCCTACCACAACATAATAAAATGGTTGAGATAAAAAAGCTGCACAAATCTTTTGATGGAATGACGGTACTCGATGGAGTTTCGGTGTACGTTGAAAACGGACAGAATATGGTTGTATTTGGTAGAAGTGGAACAGGTAAAAGTGTATTACTAAAGTGCCTCATTCGCTTGATGGAACCTGACTCCGGTGAGATTTATGTTGATGGACTGGATGTAAGAAGCCTTGATAACAAAAGCTTGAATGAGCTTAGAAAAGATATGGGGTTCTTATTTCAGGGCGCTGCTTTATACGATTCGATGAGTGTGAGAGAGAATCTGGAATTTCCGCTAATCAGAAATTATGAGCTTACCCAGAGAGAAATGAATGAAAGAGTAAATAGTGTTCTTGAAGCAGTCTCACTAGAAGAGGCAATTGATAAAATGCCTTCAGAGTTATCCGGTGGAATGAGGAAACGTATCGGATTGGCACGTTCCATTATTACAAAACCAAAGTTAATGCTGTACGATGAGCCAACAACCGGACTGGATCCTATAACCGCAAAAGAAATAAGCAGCTTAATATTGGAACTACAAAATCAATATAATATGACTTCGATTGTTGTTACCCACGATTTACTATGTGCTAAAATTATAGCCGATTATGCTATTGTGTTAAATGAGGGTCATATTATACACTCTGGTCGTATTTCCGAACTTGTTTCTTCGAAAGATGAGTTTTTACAAAATTTCTTTAATGATGAAGTAATAAATCCAAATGGGAGAGACTGATGGCTAAAAAGCTGACAGGTGCAAAACTTGGTTTATTTCTATTTCTGGGCAGTACGTTACTTGTAATAGGAATCTTCGTTCTTGGAAACAAAGAAGCACTTTTTAAACCTACGTTCACAGTTAAAGCATATTTTCAAAAGGTTGAAGGTTTACGGGACGGTGCTCCTGTAAGGCTAAGTGGGGTTGATGTAGGCGCTGTAAAAAGCATTACTATTGTTGGTGAAAAGGCTAGCTCTATTGAGGTATCCATGAGACTTCTGTCAGATGTTAAAAAATTCATTCGAGCGGATACAGAAGCAGGTATAGAAACAGAAGGACTTGTAGGTTATAAATTCATATCTTTGAATATAAAGGAGAGTGATGCGGAACCTGTTTCGGATGGGGGAACTATTTTAGCAAAAGAACCTGTAAGTTTTGCTGATGTTATTGAAGAAACACAGGGAATAATGGCGTACACAAAAGATATGACAAAAAATCTTTCTGAAATAGTTGCAAAGATAAACGCTGGGGAAGGCACACTCGGGAAAATATTAAATGATGAGGAACTTTATTATACTGCAACCGAAATAACAAAATCAGCGAGTACAAGTATGGATTCTATTACAACTGATTTGAGGAATGTAGTTGGAATATTTGATGAAATGGGTTTGAGAATGAACAATGTAGTTACACGCGTAAACAGTGCAGTAGCCAGTCTGGATACAATACTATTTAATGTAAGAAAAGGTAAGGGTGTAATTGGATCTTTATTGGTTGAAGGTAATCCTGAAGATACTACAATATCATCGATAATAAAGAACATTAAATTAATAACGGATGAAGCTAAACTTGCAACATCAAAATTAAATGAAAATATGGAAGCTCTTAAACATAACTGGCTCTTCAAAAGCTACTTCGAAGAAAGAGGTTATTGGGATGTGGTTGAGTATGAAAAAGATATCGATAAAAAAACTCAGGAGTTGAATGAAAAAATAAAGGAAATTGAAGATAAAATTATTGAATTGAAGTCTTTGGAAGCTAAGGCAAACTAACAAAAGTTTATTGTCACTTTTATAACTGATCTTGGAGATAATTACTACCCTATTTTTACCCTTCCTTTATATATAAATTCTTAAATTTAAAGTTCGGATTATTAATCTTCCTTTTTTTAGAATTCAAGATTCATCAGTGATTAACTATGCCCAATAAAGCAGGAAATACTAACAGCAAGAAAATAGTTGTTAAAGGCGCTCGGGAACATAATCTCAAGAATCTTAGCTTTGAGATTCCCCGTAACAAGCTTGTGGTGTTTACGGGCGTAAGCGGCAGCGGAAAATCTTCTTTGGTATTTGATACAATTTATGCTGAAGGACAGCGGAGATATGTTGAGAGTCTTTCTTCTTATGCACGCCAGTTTCTGGAAAGAATGAATAAACCCGATGTCGATTTCATTCAGGGTATAAGTCCCGCAGTTGCCATTGAACAGAAGAAAGGTATCAGAAACTCACGCTCCACAGTTGGAACAACGACAGAAGTTTATGATTATTTACGTCTTCTTTGGGCCAGAGTAGGAAAAACTATTTGCTTTCAGTGTGGAAAGATTGTTAAGAAGGATGATACTGGTACAGTCGCGGATTGGCTAAATCATAAGCCGGAAGCAACAAAATTTTATCTTGGTTTCCCGTTATTTGAACATGAAGGTCATTCAATAAATGAAGAGATAGACTCAATAAAGAAACGTGGATTCTTTAGAGTATTTTATAGCGGGAAGTTGATTGACCTCAATGATGAAGAATTTTTGCCTGAGGAGAAAAAGGGAATATATATTGTCGTTGAAAGAATAAAGGTTTCAAAGGGAGATATCCGCGAAAAATTATCAGATTCGATAGAAGTAACATTTAAGGAAGGAGAGGACAGACTTGTTCTTATTAATTCAGATACAAAAAAGATAAAGGAATTTAACAAGTATTACGAATGCTGCGGAATCAGATATGAAGAACCGGAACCGAGATTCTTCTCTTTCAATAATCCTTTTGGTGCCTGTCCCGTGTGTCAGGGATTCAGTAAGACAATCGGTATCGATATGAACCTTGTAGTTCCCGATCCAAATTTAAGTATAATGGATGGAGCCATTGCACCTTTCAGGTCTGCGAAATATAGCTTTAATCTTCGTTCTCTCGTTCAGAATGCAAAAACACAAAATATACCGCTAAATATTCCATTTAAAGAATTATCTGAGGATCAGTTAAAACTTATTCGAAGCGGCTTCGGAAAGTATAAAGGAATTGACAAGTTTTTTGAAGAGCTTGAAGCCAAGACCTATAAAATGCACATAAGAGTTCTGCTAAGTCGTTACAGGGGATACACTACCTGTACTGCATGTAAAGGTTCACGATTAAGAAGAGAAGCTCTACAGGTAAAGCTTGAAGATAGATCGATCCACGATATCGTTCAGCTTCCTATAGAGCAATCACTTGAGTTTTTTAAAAAGTTAAAGTTGAGTGACTATGAACAAATTGTTGCTGATAGAATTCTCAAAGAAATAATTAAAAGACTTACATTTTTGGATAATGTAGGAATTGGATACTTGACGATGGACAGGTTAAGCAGCACACTTTCCGGTGGTGAGACACAACGAATAAATCTTGCAACTTCTATTGGCTCTTCACTCGTTGGAACTTTATATGTACTTGATGAACCAACAATCGGGCTACATCCGCGGGATAACTCGAAATTAATAAATCTACTGAAAAACCTTAGAGATATCGGCAATACTGTATTAGTTGTTGAACATGATCCGGAGATGATGCTTGAATCAGATATCATTTATGATCTTGGACCCAGAGCGGGAACAGAAGGTGGCAATATAGTTGCAGTTGGTACCTACAATGAACTAAAGAGTAACAAACAATCGCTTACTGCAAAATATTTATCGGGAAAACTGAAAATCCCATTGCCGCAAAAAAGAAATAAAAAAGACAATAACTCAATAGAAATCATCGGAGCGCGTGAAAACAATCTTAAAAATCTTTATGTGAAAATTCCGCTAAATAAGTTTGTAGTGGTAACAGGAGTTAGCGGTTCTGGTAAAAGTACATTAATCCATGATGTACTATACGCTGGAGTTGCAAAATACTTTGGTATGGCGCCGTCACATATTGGCAAACATGATAATATTATTGGGACAAAATACATTGACGAAATTGAAATAGTTGATCAATCACCAATTGGAAAATCACCAAGGTCAAATCCTATAAGTTATGTAAAGGCATTTGAGCACATTAGAGAATTATTCGCATCAACACATCAGTCAAAAGCACATGGGTTCAAACCAGGTTACTTTTCTTTCAACGTTCCCGGTGGAAGATGCGAGACTTGTCAGGGTGATGGATTTATTAAGGTTGAGATGCAGTTTCTTGCAGATCTTTATCTGACTTGTGATGATTGTGATGGAACAAGATTTAAGAAAGAAATTAGAGAAATTACATACAGGGGCAAAAATCTTGTTGATGTTTTAACAATGACAGTGAATGAGGCACTGGAATTTTTTAAAGGCAATCCCAAAATTCTAAAATACATACAAGTACTGGCTGATATTGGTTTAGGTTATATAAAACTCGGTCAGCCTTCAAACACATTATCCGGCGGTGAGGCACAGAGGGTTAAACTTGCCTCTCATCTGACTTCTCATCGTGATAAGAAACATACTCTGTTTATTTTTGATGAACCAACTACAGGTCTGCACTTTGATGATATCTCAAAACTGTTAGAATGTTTTAATCTTTTGCTTAAGAGAAATAATAGCATTGTTATTATCGAGCATAATTTGGAGGTAATTAAATGTGCAGATTATGTAATTGATCTTGGTCCGGAAGCCGGAGAAAAAGGTGGAGAAGTTGTAGCAACGGGAACTCCCGAGGAAGTTGCCAAAATAGAAAGCAGCTGGACTGGTAAGTATTTAAAACCATATTTAAATGGAAATTAATCTAACCCATGAAGAATATTATAAGAGTTAAAATCTGCTGCATTTCATCCAGTGATGAGGCAAGATTAGCAGTAGCATTCGGTGCTTCTGCAATTGGGTTGGTCTCAGAAATGCCAAGTGGTCCGGGTGTGATTAATGAAAAACTTATTGCAGAGATTGCAAGTAACGTACCTCCTGCTATTTCAACTTTTTTATTAACTAGTAAGACAGATGCAGACTCTATTATCACTCAACAAAGAAGATGTAAAACAAATACAATTCAGATTGTGGATAGAGTCAGCAGCGATGTATATGGAAGATTGAGAGACAAATTACCGGGAATAAAAATTGTGCAAGTTATTCATGTTAGCGGTGAAGAATCAGTTAATGAAGCAAAGACTGTTTCTCAGTCTGTAGATGCTATACTTCTTGATTCTGGAAATCAAAAATTAAAGGTAAAGGAACTTGGTGGAACGGGTAGAACTCACGATTGGAGGATAAGTAAAATAATTTGTGATTCTGTTAATGTTCCGATATTTCTCGCGGGTGGTATAAAGCCGGAAAACGTAAGGGAAGCGATTGAAACCGTTAATCCGTTTGGAATCGATCTTTGTAGTGGAGTTAGGGTAGATAGTAAATTAAATAAGGAGTTGTTATCAAAATTATTCAAAGAGATAAATGATAAGAACAATTCATAATACCAAACTTATTAATTGTAATAATATTCATCTTATTCTCATTTTAATGGATTGTTTTGAATATAAGTGCGAATACGATGCAGGTCATTTTCGTTTCTTATTATATGATCATAAAAACCGGGTTGCCAACCGAAATTTGTACGACCATTTTTTCTAATTCTTTTTGTAACCACGGATTTGAATTGTCCAATGATGGAACTCAATGAATTTGGTTTTAATGTTGTAGAGACGGCTTGCTGAGCCGTCTCACTATTTGAGAATATTGGGGTATCTTTTTTTAAGACGTCCCGACGGGACGTCTCTACACTCTCAATAATTAATATTCCGTGAAAATGATTTGGCATAACAACGTAATAATCGAGATCTACATTTGAACGTATTGATCTTGTAAGTAACCATTCTTCTTCAACGATTTTCCCACATACATTTAACATCATTCTACTATGCTTAACAATTCCAAACCAACACTTCATGTTTTTCGTACAGATTGTAATGTAATACCACCACGGTGTGGAATAATCCCAATCTTTTAATCTCGCTGATTCTACTCTGAATTTATTTTTATATAAAGCCATAGCTAAAAGACTAATGATAAAGTAAAAATCTATATTTTTATAATCACCTTTCCAATCGTTTTACCCGATTGAAAATGTTTTAAGGCAACGGACAACTCATCAAAATTAAATGTTGCTCCCACATATGGCTTCTTCAAATTATAATTTTTAATTACCTCTAATATTCTTCTCATGTAATCTGGTTTATCCCATAAATATATAAGGTTAAAACCCATAACTGATCTGTTTGTATCAGAGAGAGAAAGAGGGTCAACTTTTGGTCGTGTTAAGTATTTATAAGCCACTTTTGGATAACTTGGCCTGGAACTCTTTGACATGTAGTGTGCGGCTCCATAAATAATTATTCTTCCTGTTGAAGAAAGAAGATCAAAACTGTCTTTAAATATCTTACCGCCAATGGATTCAAGAACGATATTTAATTCTCTGCCAGCCAGACTTTGTTTTAATTTTTCTTTAAACTGATCATCACGCACGATTACATCATCGTATCCTTCCTTTTTCAGGAAATCAATTTTCGAATTATTGCCAACTGTACCGATTGTATATGCTTTATATTTCTTTGCAATCCGGTTTGCATAAATTCCAACACCTCCCGCAGCACTATGGACCAGGACAGTGTGGTTTTCTTTTATGTTTCCCAGTTCAACTAATGCATAATATGCTGTTAATGAATGAATAAGAAATGAAGCACCTTCTTCGTATATCCATTCAGCGGGTAACTTTTGAATATAGCGATAGTCGATGTTTAGGTGAGTAGTATAACCACCGAATCGCACAACACCCATCACTTTTTCATTTACTTTCAGATTAGTAATACCTGAGCCTATTTTAACAACTTTTCCGGAATACTCAAGTCCGGGAATAAAACTGCCTTTTGGTGTAGCACTGTAAAGTCCCTGTATTGCAAAGAGATCAGCAAAGTTTAATCCAATTGCTTTTAGTTCAATGGTTACTTCATTCTCTGCAGGTTCAGAAAGTACTTCCTCAATCAATTTTAAATTATTAATGGAACCTGCTTTTTTAATCCTGTATGCTTTTCTTTTCATCATTTCAATTAAAAAATCCTCTAATCATTTCTAATTCTATTTTCATTCCACATCATTCAGCTTTTATAACAGTACCAATTTTAGCAGCTTCGTTAAACAGTTCCTCAGTCAAAATAATGTTATCATTTATATTCACACCTGCTTGCTTTAATCCTTTTGCGAGCCAGGTATTGCAAGTGTTAAAAAGATAGTACTCACCGTTGGCTTTAAAGAATTTTACTCTGCCTAGTCCGCTTCCACTTAATAAAACATGATTTCCATTACTTTCTCTGTATATAGTATTACTGATGAATATTAATATCTCATCCAATTGCTTTTGTGTTATTGCTATTTTGATTACGATTTCTGAGATATCAAAATATGATTCTTTAGAAATACCAATCCCTTCTATCCTTAGAGTACTTGGTGTACAGTAAAATAATGCTTTAAAAGCTAAACCAGCATCGAAATCAGGATATTGATAAAATTCTTCATCCCCCCACCCGAAATCAATAATATTAAATTTGTTGAACAACGTTACTTCCGGTAATATTAAGGAGTCTATATCACCTCTATTTATAACAATGGCAGTGTGCCAGTATTGTTTGATAAGATAAATAGCTAGAGAATCTTTATCCGTTTTTTCAATTTCCCTCTCAGCGATTAACGGCGGAGAGGTATGTAAAAAGAAGAATATAACCGGAAAGATTACTAAGTTGAGCATAAGTAATTCAACTCATTGTTAGTGTTAAATTTAAGGTGATTAAAATTGAAAATCATTTCAATTATTACACTATTTTTTCTATTCTCTAATTACAATAACAACACTGATACATTTGCTCAGTCGAATGGAAGATATACAATAGTAATTCATGGAGGGGCAGGGTATATTTCACCTGATATATCAAAGGAAGTTAAGGATGCGTATTTAAATTCATTAATTAGAGCTCTTGTTGTAGGAAAGCAAATTTTAATTGATGGTGGAACAAGTTTAGATGCCGTTGAACAGGTGATAAGATTTTTTGAAAATGATACACTGTTTAATGCCGGTAAGGGTGCTGTCTTTACATCAATTGGTACACATGAGTTAGATGCATCGATTATGAATGGAAGTGATCTTTCCACGGGAGCAGTTGCAGGAGTTAAAATAATAAAAAATCCAATTTCACTTGCCAGACTTGTGATGGAAAGAACCCCACATGTATTATTTGCTGGTGAAGGTGCAGATAACCTGGGGATGAAGTTTGAAGTGGAAATTGTAGATAATGCTTATTTTGATGTTTTTAAGCGTTACCAGCAATGGAAATTAAAACAACAAGAAGTAATTAAAGGTACAGTAGGCTGTGTTGCAATTGATAGTTTTGGAAATATTGCAGCAGGCACTTCTACCGGGGGATTGACCGGGAAATGGCCCGGCAGAGTTGGCGATTCTCCTCTTATTAATGCCGGAACATATGCAGATAATAATACGTGCGGTGTTTCAGGAACAGGGCAGGGTGAATTGTTTATTCGCAATACTGTTGCATACAATATCTCAGCTTTAATGAAGTTTAAAAATTATACATTAGAAGAAGCTGCACAAGAAATTGTATTTAACGTGCTTCCTGAAGGAAGTGGTGGTATTATAGCTGTAGATAAAGATGGGAACTTTTCACTTACCTTTAATACAACAAGCATGCTTCGGGGAGTTGCAAACTCCGAAGGTATTTTTGAAACAGCAATCTGGAAATAAAAGTGAAAGGAGTTATATGAGACCGGAACGTGGTGATTACCCGGAATATTATGATCGTTATATGGTAATGGTTGAAAGCGGAGATATAGTTAAAGTGATGGAAAATCAATTACAAACTACTGGAAATTTTTTTAACTCTATAACGGAAGAGCAGGGAGACATTGCTTACGCTGAGGGTAAATGGACTGTTAAAGAAGTAATCGGACACGTAAATGATACGGAGAGGATTATGGCATATCGTGCACTGGCAATTGCCAGGGGTGAAAAAAAATCATTGCCAGGGTTTGAACAGGATGACTACGTTGCAAACGCTGGATTTACAAAAAGAAAATTATCGGATCTGATTGAGGAATATAAAACACTAAGGGCTTCAAATATTATTTTGTTTAACTCGTTCACCGAGAATGAATTAAGTAAAAAAGGATATGCGAATGAAAGTGAAATATCTGT
>Ga0075306_1000233_pt1 | contig 11960 bp, 7 predicted proteins | sample Joice_CattailNLC_FD_120074 | JGI IMG/M metagenome (GOLD analysis project Ga0075306, IMG submission 120074) | Natural and restored wetland microbial communities from the San Francisco Bay, California, USA, that impact long-term carbon... | ecosystem: Environmental > Terrestrial > Soil > Wetlands ... | reverse complement strand
GGTTATAAAGTAAATACCATCGGCGTTAGCCGTAAGGAAAAGTGATTTTGAATCCATCAAATCCGAAAAAATAATTACATCATTGTCCTTTGCCCCTAGACTATAAAAACCTTCGCCAAATGCATAGGTAGAAGCACCCTGATAAGTATTTAAAAATACATTTTGTGCATGCAGGAAATCTAGATTATCGTAAAGCATTTGAACGGTTTTTGCATCGGGTGCACCGTCTTTAAAATTGAGTGTCCCGATTGAAGTTTCTAATTTGTCTGGTATCAGCAGTGACTTTGGCGGTGGTTCGTATTGTGCCAAAACAATATTGCACGCAAACATGCTCATCAGTGCATATTTCAAAATGGATTTTGATTTCATGTGATTATGACCTCTTCAGTTAATTAATAAATCAAATAATTTATTTATAGGTTGGTGATATCTTAGTCAACAGCAGCAGATGGATGAATTACGAAAGCAGATTTTTCACGAAATATTCTCCAACAATTTTTATGATGTTGAATAGTCTTAGAAGATATTACATATATACAAACATAATCAAATAATAATGGATTTCAAGTTAAGGAAATATTAAATATTTGCCCCGCAGTGTAACATATTTTGACAATTACAATTTTATTTTGCTTTCTAAGCTCAATTAAAAAAGTTTAACACCCAAATTCCTAATAATATTTTTCTGTAAAGAACTAATGAATGAAATTCAATGTATAGGATGGGTCGGAAAAATTTACATTTCTCATTCATCATTTTCTGATTCAGGGAAGAGTACTACCTGAACAAGATTTTCTCCCAAGTATTTATTTGCAACATTTTTAATGTCGTTATCTGTTAAATCATTTATCCACTGATCATAATTTAACATCTCAATCGGGTTCTCATTATTTTGAATATAATCTGTTAATGTATTTTGCCAAAAACTATTTTTTTCAAGATTTAATTCCCGCTTTCTTCTTTGAGTTTCTTTAACCTTTGTCATCACAATATTATCGGGTCCAAAAGTCTTAATTGAATCTAGCACATCGTAAAAATCCCTAACCAGTTCTTTAACTCTTTCAGGATTACAGCCAAATCCGAAATTTATACTGTAATGACTTTGTGGGAACCTGTAAATATTTTTATATGCATATACTCCGTATGTTCCTCCTTTATCTTCCCTGAGAGACTCTCTTAGTTTGATATCAAGCACATCTACTAATGATTGCATAGTATATTCATTTTCCCTGCTCCATTCCATATCACCAACATATGCGATAGCAACCTGACTTTTGGGCTCAATGCCTTTGTGTAATTCTTTGGACACAAAACCCCTAACATCTTTATAGTTCAGATCAACAGGTTTTTCATTAGGACCAAATGAAGGAAGACTACCAAGATACGTTTCTACTAGAGGTTTAAATATTACTGAGTCAATATTACCGACAAACACAAATGTGAAATCACCTGCATTGCTAAACCGATCATTTAAAATGTTAAGTGATATCTCAGGATTAATTTCACTTAACATTTCTATAGTTATTGGTCTGGATCGGAAGTGATAATTAGATAAAGTTACCTGTAGTGTGTCCTGAAAAGCGTATTGTGGATTGTTGCTTTTATTTTCAAGAAATGATTTCATTTTAGATTTGAATGTAAGATAGCCAATTGAATCAATCCTTGGAGCAGTGAAATAACTATATATTAGCTGGAAAAGTGTTTCCAGATCTTTCGGACTGGCATGTCCGTTCATACCTTCATAATAATTATCTATGTATGGAGTAACTGTGGCAATTTTACCGGACATATATTTATCCAACTCGGTTTTAGAAAACCCATCGAGTCCTGATTCTTCTTCGAGTGCTGATGCAAATTCCGCTGAAAGAAAATTGTCATTTTTTATCAGCGAAGATCCTCCCGGGCTAAATGCTTTAAAAAGAATCTGGTCATTTTTAAAATCTGTCGGTTTGAAAACTACCTTTAATCCATTCGCGAGCACCCACTCAGTTACGCCTATTTCCTCCATAGCAAAGGATGATACTACCGGTGCTGGAGAAGGTAAGTTTTCAACTAGAGGTTTCTCAGAGACTTTATCTTCATAAGCAGTTATTTCTTCTGAATTGACTTCTGTAATGGTGGCAGATAATTCTTCTTCAGTAGGAATATGCAATCCTTCTTTTTCCGGAGAGTTTACTAAAACTACCCTGTTATTCTGTTTTAATAATTCAGATGAAACATTGTTTACTTCTTCCAAAGTTATTTGAGGAAGTAATTCCTCTGTAAGCTTGAATTGATCTTCGATAGAAATTATCGGGTCGCCATAAATATAATTTGAGCCAAACTCGCCAACAATTTTTGAGGATTCGGTTTTGTCTTTTTCTGCCAGTCTTTGTTCTGCGGCTCTTAAAAGACTTGTCTTCTGTCTTTCAAATTCCGTTTCAGTGAATCCATATAGGTTCACTCTTTTAGCTTCACGCAGAAGTGCTTTAAAGCCGGTGTCAATTTTTCCTTCCTGCACCATTGCAACAAGGAAACTCACATCCGCAGATTTGGCAAATCTTGAGTTTCCAGTATAGGCATATGAAAAGGGAGGGTTGGGCGATGATATAAGTTCAGTTAACCTGTCATTTAAGATTCCGTAAGAGATACTGTGTATCAGCTTATTTTTATAGTCATTCACAAACTCCACTTTTTTTGGTTCCTGAAGAATGTATAAAGCCACAGTAGAGTATTGTGCTTCTTTGTCTGATGCAATTGCAAAGTATGTTTCCCTATGATCAGGGATATCGTAATCTTTTCTATCTCTTTCATTTTCAGGTGGTTTAATATTGCTGAAATGTTTTTTAATGTAACCTTCAATTTCCTGAGCATTAAAATCTCCGACTGCAGCAACCGCAATAAGATCGGGTCTATACCAATCGTAGTAAAAACTCCTTATGGTTTCATAATTAGCATTTTCAATTATCTCCTTTTTCCCAATAGGAAGTCTTACTGCATAACGTGAATTTTTAAATAATATCGGCAATTGCTTATCTAACATTCGCATATTGGCACCACGGCCCAAACGCCATTCTTCGATGACTACACCTCTCTCTTTATCAATTTCAACCGGATCAAAAGAAAGATTGTGTGCCCAGTCTTCAAGTACTAAAAAGCCGTTTTCAAGAATATCATTACTGTCAGTTGGTACTGTAAGCATATAAACTGTCTGGTCAAAGCTTGTGTATGCATTTAATTCAGGACCAAATTCAATTCCGAGCTTTTCAAGGTAGTTGACTAATTCATTCTTTGCAAAATGCTCTGTACCGTTAAATGCCATATGTTCAACAAAGTGAGCAATTCCGCGTTGGTCATCATTTTCCAAAACTGAACCCGCGTTAACGAACAAACGTAGCTCAGCTCTGTTTTGTGGTTTCTTGTTTTGCTTTATATAATACTTAACTCCATTTTCCAGTGTACCGGTTATTAATGTCTTATCAACGGGTAAAGGCTGGTTCTGCGTCATCACCAGAGTACTGAATAAAATTATGTTTAATGCTATAATTACAAGTAAGCGGTTCATTTTGTCTCCCTTTAAAAATTATTAGTAATTAACTTAAGTAAAAATCAGCTTAATAGCCGGGAAAGGGGGATTAGTGTTAAGTAACTTTTGAATGGTGATCACTAAAGTGTGAGTAGTGCAGAGTAATTAAGATCAAAACATTAGCACTACCAAAAGAATTTCTAAAATCAAAGTTCATAATTTCCAAACCGGTAAATTTTATCTTGAATTCAAGATGTACAGGTAACGTCTGAAGATGGAACTCCGCAAACACCATAATGAAATAAAAAGGTCGGTAATTTAAGCCGACCCATCATCATGGTGTCACGGTAAAAGCGTAACATCCTTTATTACTCAAAACTTTATTTCTTTTCGTTTCTTCATTGAGTAATTGTAAAGGTTATCTTATAAATACTGTCTGTGAATGGAAATTCACCTTGAGACTTATACACAGGATCAACTGGTGTATCCGAACCCTGTCCAACATCGAAGGGTTCCAATCCATGACGGAAAAGTGTTCTGGTTAATTTTCCTTCACCTGCAAGTTTATCATTGACATATATTTTAAGTGTTCCTCTCCCTTCAGGTTTTCCATCTGAAATAAACTCTGTTTTTAATCCAACATCTCCGACCGGTATACTTATCGTTCCTGGTATTGTTAAATCAGCGATATCAAAACATGTATAATGAAAAACAGGTTTGTTGTTCATTATGTAGAGTGTCCATCCGGCAGAGAAAGCACCTGCGCATGCAATAACGCCTTCTGCTCCTTTTTCGGGAATTGTTAATTGTGCAACCAAACTAAAACTTCTTGGAAAAAGTTGCGGACCAACTGGTTCAGGCAATTGGACGTTATTTCCATAATAAGTCCACTCTGTTTTTGGCGGACCTGCTGCTCGGAGTTTCGGATCCAGTCTCTCAGACATTCGTCCGTCCAAAGGTAACACATTATATTTTTTGGCTTCAACCATAAAAGCATCCTGAAGTTCTTTTAATTTTTCAGGTTTGCTTTCTGCAAGATCATTTGCTTCACTAAAATCCTCCGCAACGTGATACAGCTCCCATTTTGCATTTGCCAACTGATCAATAGATTTACCTGCGATTTCCCATGGTATTTCAAAACGGGCTGCAGCTAACCAACCGTCCTCATAAATTCCACGGTTGCCCATAATTTCAAAATACTGAACTGAATGCCGGCCCTTAGCATTTGCATCTTTTGTAGCCAACAAGTATTGTGAGCCCACCCTCGTAAGTCTCATACACATTGCCGGTGTAATACCTGTATATCCGTTGAAAAATAAAGTTCTTGAATTAAGTGTTCTCGCACCAGTTGGAGGGAATGGTTTAAAACCATCTTTTGTCAACATAGGGGGTGGTGTTTCAAATAGATAACCTCCAACAAATAACATATTTGTCCATTGGGATCCTTCATAGTAGTTTATCCCTTCAGATTCACGAGGACTAAAATTAAGCATACGTGCTGTTGCGTTTCCGACATTGGCAGCATCAGTAAGGATTTTTTTCATTCTTGCATCGGGATTAAAAGGTTTTCCTTTAACAATTCCAATAGCTGCAATCTGGCCCATCAACTCTGGGTCGAGTGTTCCCAATGGTTCTTCCTGTACTAGTTTATTTATGACTTCATAGAATGTATAATCCGAAGGTGGAATTGTATTGAATGATTTACCACTTACTTCTATAAATTTAGTCGGGGGAACTGGTGAATCCTTAGCAAGCATCACTTCGCCGGTTAGTGCTTGTGCGATACTTGTACCATATCCTCCCGATGTGTAAGGATAAATCTTCATTGTTTTTTTAATTAAATCTGCTGCTGGTTTTGGATCGTTATTAACCATAAATGCACGGCCGAAATAAAGAACACGCATCGTAAGTGAATGACCGATGAAATATCCACCTTCAGGTAATGATCCATCATAATCCGGAGGTACTATAAGGTATTTGCCGCCTTCTCCGCGGTCAGGACCCGGAAAACCTGCATCGATAATCCAACAAAGGTTGCTCCTGAAAGTTTTAATGGAATAACATATTCAGGTGATAATTTATTGGTTAATATGCCCCCTAATTCTGTTGTTGTTCTGGAATTGACTGAATTGTAATAAAATTTTTTTAAGCAAGAATGAAACTAAACAGGGATATTATTCAGGCTGATCGAAGAAGCAAACCACAAACAACGGTACCAGGCGGGCGCGTAAAGCAGTAGTTCCATTCAAAATATGCTTTTTAACTTTGACGAGTAGGTAGTTACAAAAAAATGGGTGTGCCTAAGCACACCCATTTATTACTAAGGAGATGAGCAATTTTACTTCATCAAAACCAGCTTCCTTGTTTCAACAAAGGAGACTGCATTTATCTGATAGAAATAAATTCCAGAAGTCAATCCAGTGGCATCAAAATTAACTTCGTAAACCCCTGTATCGTGGTACCCAGTAATAAGTGTTTGAATTTCCTTTCCTAAAGCATCATAAATAACTATTTCAACATCACCACTTTCAGGAATTGAATATCTAATAGTCGTACTTGGATTAAATGGATTTGGATAATTTTGTTCCAGTTTGTATCCATCAGGGATAGAATTAATCTGCTTTTCAACAGACACTGCTAAAGTATCCATTCCAAGTTTTGCCATTTGATATTTTGTTAAAGGCGTGGCATAGAGCAATTGAAATCCATCTGCTTCGTCTTTTACATATGACCAGTTATTTGATGGAGCAACCGGGTCTCCCGGATCCCCATTGTAAGTAATAAAATCCATCTTAAATGAATATCTATAATCGATGGGTAACGGAACAACACCGTGCAGATAGCTCAGAGTACTATCGCTTTCATTCCAGGTAGCAAACTTCATCCCACCGCCATTATTATAATCATCTATTGCCGGAATATTACCACCAAAATTAGCATGACAGTCACTACATGTTCTCGCATTGTCTTTTGTTATACTATGAGCAACCGAAGGCCCCATAGCGATCCAGGTATTGCCTTGATAGGAAAGAGACTGAAATGTCGCAGGGTGTACTTTCCCATCTTTAGTTCGGTTAACCAGAATTATAAAATCAGTCAATTGAGAATAAGCTCTTTTGAGATGATCTTCTACCTGACTTTCAAAATGACAATTGTAGCAAGTCAGATTGGTGGAAGCATGACACGAAGTACAATGGATATTTGAAAGGTGCTGATTATGTGCAGAATTTGATGCAACCGATTCATGACAGCCACTCTGCTGGCAATCAGTTTCTATTGCGCCTGTATCAAACATAGAACTATATTCAACTCCATCATCACCGTGTAGCTCTTCCTTCTTATGACAATCTTTGCAAACAAATGGAGTGGATGCATCTCTGTGTACATCCGGAATTCCTTTATTAATTATAGCAGCTTCTCTTGAATGGCAGCCCAAACAATCATTTTGTGTTACAGCCCAGGTGCTATTTGTAGCATGGCAATCAACACAATCAGGTGAGTATCCTGTTGCCGGATATGGATCACCATTTGCGTCGTTAGCATCATGACATTCAACACAGCCTAATTCTTCTATTGGAACACTCGTAAGTGTTTCGAATCCTCCTTTTTCAGAATCATACCATGTTGGTTTTCCGTTCCTGGTTTTGTGCAGGCTGGTATTAAAATTACCTTGCCCTAATGAAGGCAAAACGTAACCTATCACAAAACAAATAGTTATCAGTATTGTTATTTTCTTCATGAGTATCTCCATTAATATTTATTTAATGAGTTAGTGGGTTATTTGAGTTTAATTTTATTTCGATTAAAGAAATTATTTCCTGAATCCTTAAATTTTCCGGATCTTCAACCAGTATTTGTTTGAAAAAATTCAGTGATTGGTTTACACTACAGTACAGCCAGAGCATTGCCAGCATTAACTTTAAATCTGATGATTCTTTTTGATAAGGAAATACATTACCATACTTTTCTGTTAACTCGGCACAAGGGCAATCATCTGCAATCATGTCAGTATCTATTATAAATTCGATATCTTCTTTTACCAGCAAATAAAAATTTTCAAAGGCTTCCCGGATTTTACCAATCTGGGTATAACAGATTATTATTTTTTTTCTTGCTGATTTATTAACAGGATCTGAATTTAGAGTTGCCTGAAAATTTAATGCGGCGTTCTCATAATTCCTTGCTAAAAAATGTTTGTTACCCAGCATTTCACTGTAAATCATACACAACAGTTGCAATTAATACACCAGCTAATAGTTGCGTAGATAGAGCAATGGAAATGATTTTAATGAAACACTACGTTTCGCTTGAAACATAATCTTTGTATTTAATGTGGTTAAAGGTATGATTAGTAAGAGGTTAGGGAATTATGAAACACTATGTTTCATCGAGAGGAATGAAACATTGAATTCAATTATCAATTTTTTTAAGAAGTCTCCAGAGAGTTGTTCTTCCTATTCCTAGTTCAGCGGCAACTTTGGTTTTATTCCATTTATGTTTATGAAGTAATTGAACAAGTTCTGATGTGTTTTCTTTTTTGAACTCAGAAACAGTTTTATTTGATTCGAGTTCAGGCTTTATTATTGAGGGTAAGTTGTTCAGTTTGATAATATTTTCTTTTGAGCGAACCACCATAAACTCAATTACATTCTCAAGTTCTCTTACATTACCCGGCCAGGGATACTTAATAAGCACTTCGAGAACATTGTCATCAACATCATTGATTACCTTATTATATACTTTGGAATACTCTTTAATAAATATTTTAATTAAATGAGGAATGTCTTCAGTTCTTTCACGCAAAGGGGGAATAATTATTGGAATAACATTTAATCTATAATAAAGATCTTCTCTTAATTTGTTGCTTTTCAACGCCTCTGCGATGTTTAGATTTGTTGCTGCAATTACCCGGACATCAGTTTTTCTTTGAATTGATTCACCAACTCTTTCAAAAGTTCCTTCCTGAAGAACCCTAAGCAATTGAACCTGTGTTTGCAAGGGCATTTCGGCAATTTCATCCAGAAAGATCGTTCCTCCATTTGCTAATTCAAATCTGCCCGGACGATTCTTAATCGCATCTGTAAAAGCACCTTTAATATGTCCAAAAAGTTCGCTGGCTAAAAGTGTTTCAGGAAATACTGCACAATTTATTTTAACAAATGGCTTACTCTTTCTCCTGCTGGTAGCCTGGATAGCATTGGCAACCATTTCTTTACCAGTACCCGATTCTCCCTGGATCAGGACTGCAGCATCAGAGTCAGCAATTTCCTGAACTAATCCAAAGATCTCCTGCATCATTTTACCGTGACCAATAATTCCAAAAAAATTTCCTGATGAAATTAATTCTTTTCTTATGGTTTCGATTTCAGATAGATCCCTGAACGAAATTACTCCTCCGGTTGGTTCATCAGAATCATTTTTTAGAATAGCTGCATTTAATTTAATTGGTTTCCGGGTTCCGTCTTTAATCTCCATACTTGACCGGAAGTCATAGATTGGATTACCAGATTCTAAAATCAAACCTATCGGACATTTTGATTCGCAAAGTTCACATTTAAAAACATTTTTACAGTATTGATCCAGTACTTCTTCACGATTGTAGCCGGTAATATGTTCAGCAGCACGATTGAAAAAATTTATTTTAAAATTTTTATCAACAGTGAGTAATCCCTCGGCAATTGAGTCAAGTATTTCGTCGTGAAAAGTTTTCGGGTCGGGCATTTGTTATATGGTATAAAAAATCAATTTTAGTTCCCCCTAAAGGTGTCGAACTACCGCCTAAAATTTTAGGACACTTCTGCTCTATCCACCGAGTTAAGGGGCATTTTCAATTAACGATTAAGAATGTATAATTAATAATTCATATTGCAAATTTAACAAATCTTGAATTTTTAAATAATTGAATGTTTTGGTTAGAAACTCAACAAGACCTTATATAAAATATAAAAACAGTTAATGCAGTTAGCTAATAGTAGAAAAAAGCGAGTTGGTTTTTGAAGTACCTTTCTCTATCATCCTGACGGTACACCTAAAGCAAATACAAGAAAACAGACTAATGTAAGAAAAGCAAATGTGAACAATCGAAATCCTCGTTTAGGTAATTGCTTCGTTTGAAGTGCAACAATAAATGCAACTATACATTGTAAAGCATAGTATAGTGCGAAGGCACGGGATGCAAAAGCAATAATCTGGTTAACATCAGTTTCCCAGGTGATTACAAGTGTAACCAATATAATCAGCAGATATGCATAACGGACTTTCAATTTGTGATGCGTAATATCTTCAATCAATCCTCCGGCACCCTCACTATCTGCGACGGAGGCACTGAACTGGCTTCCAATAGCGGCAACTGAAAGCAGAATTGGAAGAACCATTGCGACTGGCATGGTCATTGAAATAACACCTGTAACATCCGCACCCATGTTTGGCTGGAACAAAACAGTTACAAACCCAATAAACAGCAGATAAATAATTCCCGAGACAATTTGAGCAGAACGCATCGAAGAAATTCGAATATTTGCCGGATGTTCGTCACCGAGGTAGCGGGACGTTTCAAAACCCTGCACAACTATAAGTAATCCAAGTAAAACTCTGGCTCCGTGAAAATCAATTTCACTTGGAATTGATGGAAGCTTCCATTGACCACCTGTAAATAACTCTGCATTATAGATTATCAAAGAAACAACAAGTGCACCAATCATTCCAAGGTTTAGTGCAATGGTATATTTTTCCAATCTCTCAAGCATTCCCAATCCTCGCCACATACCAACGCCACCAATAATAATCAACAACGAAGATGTAACAAAATGGGCGGCTACTTGATTGTGGGAATCGAAAGCATTCAGAGCAAATGCAGCCAGAAGCTGAAGATAATATGTTACTGAAATGAAGTATGCACCTATCAGTACAGCACGAGAGAGAAATGCAATGTCTTGCGCAATACCGGTTCCAGAATTTTCAATTGGTTCAAAGTGTTTGATGTTGAAACGTATTGCACCACCGACAAAGTAAGCAAGTACCAGAAGTACAGCCATAAAAATAACAGCGAGATTGCCAACTGTTGCACCAAGTAGCGGAGCACTAACAAGAAATCCGCTTCCCATAATTGAGGCGAGGGGAGTAGCCATTGCTTTCCAATAGGTGGATTTTCCCATTCGTTTTGAAAACGCAAGAAATCCAGCAAGCGATAAGGCAATAACTATTATTAATATGTTAAGAAGCATTTAACTTTGAATTAACAGTTATAATATTTATCCAATTCCCATTTGAGGGGGTTGTTTAAAATATATTGTCTGATGTTATACAGGTCAAGTTCGTTTCTAATAATATGTTCATAATAATTTCTTTGCCAGACAATTAATTTTGGATCACCGGATAATTTGCGTAATCTTTTTGTAACCGTTGACTTAAACTGACCAATTATTGAACCTAGAGAATTTGGTATCAATGTTTCTTTTGTAGGGGCGATTCGTTGAATCGCCTTCTCTTCTTTATCTCGGGCGACCCAGCGGGTCGCCCCTACATTTTCTTTTATTTGTGATGACCTCTCACCATTACCTTTGGGCGAATTCAATTCGCCCCTACCATTTAGGATGATGATCCCGTGTAAATGATTGGGCATAATTATATAATAGTCCAAGTCAACATTCTTTCTAATTTCTTTTGTCTTTGTCCATTCTTCTTCAACTATTTTCCCGATATTATTGAGCGTTACATTGCCATTCTTAATTTTTCCAAACAAATTATTTTTTCCGTGCGCACATATAGTAACGTAATAACAACCAGGGAAGGAGTAATCGTATTCTTTTAACCTAATAGATTTACGATTATGCTTTTGCTGATTGTATTTCATTTCTCCGGATAAATTACTATCCAATCATTTTTCATATCAACAACAGTCAAGTCGTTTGAATTGGCTTCTTCCATAAGTGAATTTGAAAAAGTACCAATTTTAGAATCAGGACCGTAAGCCCATTCTCTTTCTGCGTCGGTATGGTGGACCAAGCCTTTGAAAGTTTTTCCTGTATTGCTTTGTGTCCATTCCAGCATCTGCCGATCACCGTCTGAATTACCAAAAGCGAATATTGGTTTTTTACCTATGTGAGAATTTAGTCCAACGGGTTTGCCTTCCTTATCATCTATAAAATTAATTTTTGGTAAACGAATTAATACCGGCTTACCATCAACCATCTCAAATTTTGTTTCTATACTGCTGCCAACGACTTGTTCTGGTGGAATACCATAAACTCCCTCAGCCCACGGACGCATAAACTCTATTCCGCCACCGGAAACTATGAATGTCTTAAATTCATTTGTTCTTAAATAAGCTAGAAGTTCAAGCATTGGCTGAAAGACCATATCTTTATAAAGCATATGCTTCGTTGGATGTTTAGCAGTATCAATCCATGAGACTACAATTTTTTCAAAATCATCTGTGGACATCCCTGCATGTGTT
>Ga0075306_1000231_pt1 | contig 11979 bp, 8 predicted proteins | sample Joice_CattailNLC_FD_120074 | JGI IMG/M metagenome (GOLD analysis project Ga0075306, IMG submission 120074) | Natural and restored wetland microbial communities from the San Francisco Bay, California, USA, that impact long-term carbon... | ecosystem: Environmental > Terrestrial > Soil > Wetlands ... | reverse complement strand
TTTGATTTGTACTCATTTTTGTCCGATTCGTAACAGCCCGATCATAATATCCAAAAAACATTGAAATTTGCCACAAATCCCGGATGATTTTCATTGGATTAGATGGATTAATTGCATTACTTTGTTATCAACCTTCTCTATATTGAGCCGTGAATTTGAGTACCCATATTTGTTCCTTCCAGACTAAATAATAAATTCTTTATTACATTTCTGTAAATTTGGACACGAATAATTACTATTTGTGAATATGATGAATAATAAAAAAGTAATAATAATTGGTGCGGGAATTTCCAGATTAACTACTGCTTATCTGCTTCATAAAGAGGGCTTTAATGTTACGGTTTTAGAAAAGAATAATCGGGTTGGTGGCTCAATTGAAACTGTAACTGAGGGAAGTTTTCTTTTTGATCGCGGACCGAACAGCGCTTTGGAAACTACACCAATTATTTCTCAGCTCGTTGAGGAATTAAATCTTAGGGACGAGTTGGTTTATGCAAACAAGGAAGGGAATACTAGATATATTCTTCGTAAGAACCGGTTGCTGGCTTTACCAATGTCTCCTCAAGCTTTTCTCAAATCAAACCTGTTTTCAATTCGGGCTAAGTTAAGATTAATGGCCGAGCCTTTTATCAGAAAATCACATGATGGCTACTATCAGAGTATTGCTGAGTTTGTAAAACGGAGACTTGGCCAGGAATTTTTAGATTATGCAGTAAACCCTTTTGTTGCAGGTGTATATGCAGGAAAACCTGAAGACCTAAGTGTTAAGTCTGCATTCCCAAAACTCTATGCCCTTGAGGAAGAATATGGCGGATTAATTCTAGGAACTATAAGGAGTGTTCGTAAAAGAAAAAAACGAAAGGAGCAATCAAAGCAGAGCGCCAAAATGTTATCCTTCAAAAACGGAATGAAAGTTTTGCCAGAAGCAATTGCAAAACATCTGAGCAACCGTATAAAGCTTTCGGCTAATGTTGTTTCTATAAAAAAAACTGGTGAGGGCAAATTTGGTGTTGCTTACAAAGTTGGAGATCAAAACTTAACTCTGCTAGCGGATATTGTGACCTTAACCACTCCGGCTTATAATTCTTCAGAATTATTAGGACATCTCGATGGCGAATTGAAAAATCATTTGGATAATGTTTACTACCCTCCCGTACTTGTTTTATATTTGGTTTACAATAAGGTCGATATCGGACAACCCTTGGACGGTTTTGGTTTTCTTATTCCATCAAAAGAAAATAAATCCTTTCTTGGGGCTATTTGGAGTTCTGTAATATTTCCAAACAGAACAAACGAGGATACTGAGTCATTTACATTATTTATAGGTGGTTCACGATACCCTGGTTTTGTAAACGAAAATGAAGATGATATAATTCGTAGCGCAAAAAATGAGTTTGAAGATATAATGAAAATTAAAGGCTCAACCGTTTATACAAAAAAACAGTTTTGGCCGAAATCAATTCCTCAGTACTCACTGGGCTATGTAGAACACGAAAATTATTTTGACCATTTTGAAATTAATAACAAAGGAATATTCCTAAGTGGAAATTACCGAGGGGGTATTTCTATTGGTGATTGTATGATGAACGCAGAAAACGTGGTTGAAAAAATTAAAAACTTGCAATAAATAATTAACCGGTGTGGAGATTTAAATGAAAAAGAATAATTATAATTTTAAACGATTTAGAAGATTAAGATATAATCCTATAGTTCGTGATATGATTCGTGAAACAGAAGTTTCAAAAAATGATTTGATCTATCCTCTTTTTGTTATGCCGGGAAATAAAATAAAAAATCCGGTAAAGTCAATGCCGGGAGTGTTTCAGTTTTCAATCGATTCTTTAGTAGAAGAATGCAAAGAAGTAAGAGATTTGGGGATTCCCGCTGTTATTCTGTTTGGAATCCCTGAAAAAAAGGATGAGCAAGGCTCCGGTGCATACGACCCGAACGGTATCGTACAAAAAGGAATAAGGGCAATTAAGCAAAAAGTAACTGATCTACTAATCATAACAGATGTCTGCATGTGTGAATACACCTCCCATGGACATTGTGGTATTTTAGACGGGGAGGAGATTTTAAATGATGAAACAATTTCTCTTCTTGCGAAAGAAGCACTCTCTCATGCGGATGCCGGTGCGGATATGGTTGCACCATCGGATATGATGGATGGAAGAGTTTATGCTATTCGGCAGGCACTTGATTATAAAGGTTATAACAAAATTCCTATTATGAGTTACGCTGCAAAATATTCATCCGGATATTATGGTCCATTCAGAGACGCCGCGGAATCGACACCTGCCTTTGGTGATAGAAAATCTCACCAGATGGACATTGGCAATATAGAAGAAGCTTTGAGAGAAGTAGAAACCGATATAGATGAGGGTGCTGATATTGTTATGGTTAAACCTGCAGGTCCTTATCTCGATGTGATCAGAGAAGTCAAACAAACTTTTAATATGCCAACTGCGGCTTATCAGGTTAGTGGCGAGTATGCTATGATAAAGGCTGCAGGACAGAATGGCTGGATAGACGAAGAAAGAGTAATGATCGAATCGCTAATGGCAATTAAGCGTGCCGGGGCAGATATGTTTCTTACTTATTTTGCAAAAGATATGGCAAGGTGGATTGATAAGAATAGGAAATAAATTTGACTATGCCATTGTGGTGTGCAACACTATGAAGCAATCTCAAAATATTTTTTCTGTCGAGAGATTAGAGTTAAAACATGAAATATAGAAAACTTGGAAAATCAGATGTAGAGGTTTCAGAAATAAGTTTGGGCTGCTGGACAATGGGTGGTCTGAATTGGGTAAACGGAGATCCAAATGGTTGGGCTAATGTTGATGAAGAAGAAGTTACCACCGCAATTAATTATGCGATTGATCATGGTGTGAACCATTTCGATAACGCTGATGTTTACGGTAATGGACGTGCTGAGAGGATGCTCTCAAGAGTTCTTGGCAAAAGTACAAATAACTTTATCATCGCCACAAAGGTAGGGTGGTATCCTGGCACTGCGGCTCATGCATTTGAAGCGGTACACATAAGGCATCAGTGCGAACAATCATTAATAAACCTGAACAGGGATTATATAGATATTTATTATTTTCATCACGGGCACTTTGGTGATAAGGATGAATATCTTGATGATGCAATCGAAGTAATGTACAAATTACGTGATGAAGGAAAGGTTAGATTGGTTGGTCAATCAGCCTATTCAAATAAAGATTTTCAAAAACTTATTCCCAAAGTTAAACCGGATGTGATTCAAAGCTTTGCAAATGCAATGGAGAAAAATTTTATTGATGAAAATTCACCAACCAGAAAATTAGTAGAAGAAAACAAAATATCCTTTATTGCCTTCAGGCCGCTTGGGCAGGGATTACTTTTACATAAATATAAAAAAATCTCTCCCCCAAATTTTGAAGATGGTGATCATCGAAAAGGGTTGGATAGATTTTCTCCTGAAAAGCTTGCACAACTTGAGCCTAAGCTTGAAAAGCTAAAGGAACAGTTTGGTTCTTCTGTTGAAGACCTTGCCCGAATGTCTCTTCAATATTTACTTCATTACGCATTTATGGGTGCGGTTATTCCTGGATTTAGGAATTTAAATCAAGTTAAAATTAATTTGTCTGCAATGGATAAACCACTTACAAATGAAGAGTTTAATTTCGTGAAAAAAGTGTTTTCAGAATGATGAATTTTGTAGAGACGAATTAATTTGGCGGCATCTTTAAATGAGTTGTGGATTGTAATCCTGTAGAAACTTCCGGCAATATTCCCATTTTAATATAAACCGGTCTTATATACTCTCTGAGAGACGGTAAATTTTTCGCAAAAACAAGAGCCCCCGTTAGACAAATTAATCCGCTTGATAAAATTGTTAATGGTGCCCCGATAATGCTTGCCAACGTGCCCGCCATTATACTTCCGAATGGCGCGGTTCCCATAAATGCCATCACATAAAGGCTCATCACCCTGCCACGCTTATCATCATCAACCAGGGTTTGAAGTAACGTGTTTGTAGAAGCCATTTGCATCATCATACCAAATCCCGTAAAAAGCATAAGAGCAATAGACAAATACAGATTTCTTGAAAAGGAAAAGAATAGTAGACCGAGCGAAAAAATAGTTGCAGCTTTTGCTATCCATCTTCCCAAACCCAAAACTGTTTTTCTTGAAGCTAGATATAGTGCCCCTATAAATGCCCCGGCACCAACTGACCCGAATAAAAAACCGAGTGTGTGAGCGTTTCCATGTAAAACATCCCTTGCAAATACTGGCATTAAAACCGTATAAGGCATTCCCGTTAAGCTTACCAATCCTATCAAAAGAAGAAGCACCCGGATTGGTTTAAATTTATATGCATAATTAATTCCTTCTTTTAATCCTTCCAATACCTTTTCATTTTTTGTGTTATTAACCAGTGGCGAAATTTTCATTAATAATAACGCAGTAATAACAGCTAAGTAGCTTACAGCATTAATTAAAAAACATAGCCCTTCACCAAGTGAAAAAATCAAAAATCCAGCTGCAGTAGGACCAATCAATCTTGCGGCATTAAACATTGATGAGTTGAGAGCAATTGCATTAGGTAAATCATTCCTGTCTTCAACCATTTCAATTACAAAACTTTGTCTGGTAGGCATATCGAATGCATTTATCAATCCGGAGAATAAACTAAGCAATAGAATATGCCATATCTGAATTGTATTGGTTAGTGTGAGTACAGCGAGAATAAACGCCTGAAGCATCGCAAGGGTTTGTGTGGTAATTATAATTCTATGCTTACTGTGTCTGTCAGCCATCACTCCTGCAAAGGCGGCTAAAGCAAAGGTGGGAACCTGAGATGAAAATCCTACTAATCCCAGCAGAAATGCTGAATCGGTTAGCCTGTATACGAGCCATCCGAGCGCAATCTGCTGCATCCAAGTGCCCATAAGAGAAAAACTTTGTCCGCCGAAAAAAAGCCTGTAATTTCTATGTTTAAACGCTCGTAAAGTCTGGTGGAGAAATTCTGACTGCATGCAGTAATTTGATTATTAGTGTGTCCCGAACTTAATTAAAAATATTGTTGTTACGAATTTACTTTAAATGGATAACACACTTACCAAAGTAGACATTGAGTTAATAAGTTAGGGGATTTTATTTTACATTTATTGCAGTATAAAACGACAAACCCTTTACAAAATCCTAAAACAAACTCCCTTCGGTACTACCCATCATTTCTGTTCTGACTAAAACAATAGGTGGTCCGCCATAAGAAAGGAATTCATCATGAAAATCTTTTAATGTTTTATCGGGGTTAGCGATTAACCAGTCCGATCGCAATTTCATTATAATAAGTTTACCCATTGTATAATTTAAATAAGCCGGATCGAATGTGCCCCGTGCGGCTTGCTGTTTTGCTTCTCCTGGATTTATAAATCCCTTATTAATAAACATTTTCTCAGATTCTTCAACAGTCATATCTTCTGTATGTAATCCTATCGAAGATAAAAATCGGATATCCCTTAGCAGTGCATATGTTAATTGTCCAATCTTATATTCCGGGGCAAAATTACCAAGCACCTCATTGTACATCATTTCTTCAGAATAGTGTGCCCAACCTTCGCCATAAGCATAGCCCCAAAACACTTTGCCTATTTTATACTTTGACTTGTTTCTATGTAACGATTGTAAAAAATGTCCAGGCCATACTTCATGTGCGGATACAAATAACAATTCGGTTTTGCCTGGAATATACCTCCTTTGCATTTCGCGTGACCAACTTGGATCAGGAGGTGCAATGTAATAGACAGATGGGAGCCTGTCTTCATAAACACCGGGAATACTTATATAAGCAAAATTCCATCTATTATAGGGAGGAGCTTCTTCAACTAATATTTCTTCTTCACCTGGAATACTAACTACATTATTTTTAACTACAAATTCTTTTAACAATGATAATTGCTTTGCAGCTCCCTCTACTGCCCCGCCCTCCGGTTTGTTGCTATGTACCTTCTCGATACACTCTTTTATGGATTTGTCCGGAGCAAACTCTTGACAGGACTGTTTTAATGCAGCAAGGTTTCTCTCAAGATCAACTTCACCAATTATTTTTAAGTCTTCGATAGAAATATCAATTTTTTCTGTTGCCCATAGCATCTCTTTAAATCTTTCAGAACCTAAGGCATAGGTGCCATTACTTTTAGGCAGGATTCTTTCAAACCAGTCGTGCAGTTCTTTGACGGACTCTATTGCTAATTCATTTGCTATAGCAAGTTCCTGCTGAAGTTCTTCATTATCAACTGAAGAAAAAACCAACGGAAGATCATTATTAAAAAAATTAACATATCCTTTAAACACATTTCTTCCCAGCTCTGCGAAAGTAAATGGTAATGGCAGCTGAAGATTTGCTTTCATTTGCATTAATGCTTCGGGGAGATTGTTTTCGTATGTAATCAACGCTTTCATCCTAACATCAGGAGGGGCATACTTCCTTGTCAGATAAACACTTGGAGAGATTGCATCTAAATAAAAACTTGGATTTGTGAATGGTGTTTTTACGGTCTCTAACCAAAATAATTTTTTATCAATAATAGCTTTCAGATATTGCTTCTCAAATTGTTGTTTCTTTTCGCGGGTGTCGAACATATACTGCTCTAAACTATCTTTTTGAACGTGCAGCCAATCAACAAGTGTCTGAATTCCATCTGATGACCAATCTGGGAACTCTCCGTCATATTCGTGTAATCCAGCATCAACAGCTTCGGTTGGGTTTAACTCAAGATAGACTGCAATAAAATTATCAACAAAAGTATCCCAATCGACAACCTGTTTTCTTTCTTCACAGCTAACAAACAAAAAGGATAAAATTACTATAGTTATGATTGGATAAAATTTTTTCATTTGGAGCTGTTTCCTTTAAATACGCTATTATTTAATAAAATTAAATTGAAGATAATTTCACATGAACTTAAAAATTAGGTTGTTTTATTAGCAAAATTCTACCTTATATTAAAACATATCAAAATATATACTAATATTTGAAAGATGCATAAAGTATATTTTAGATTTTACGAGGAGTTGAACGATTTTCTACCTGAGTCCAAAAAGAAAAAACACTTTGAGCACTATTATACTGATCTGGCTTCCGTAAAAGATATGATTGAAGCCTTTGGCATTCCGCACACTGAGATTGATCTAATACTTGTTAACGGTAAATCGGTTGATTTTAATTATGTTATTAACGACGGCGACAATGTTTCAGTATATCCGGTATTCGAATCACTTGATATATCAGATGTCCAACATCTAAGACCAAAACCATTACGTAAACCAAAATTTATTTTAGATGTACATCTGGGGAAACTCGCCAGATCATTACGGATGCTAGGCTTCGATGTCCTGTATCATAACAGTTACGAAGATAACGAGATTGTTGACATTTCAATAAATGAAAAGCGTACAATACTAACAAGAGACAAAGGTATTCTAAAGCAGACAAAAGTTACTCGTGGCTATTATATAAGAAACGAAGAGGTATTGAATCAAACACAAGAAGTTGTAAGGAGGTTTCATCTGCTAAAAGAGATAAAAGAATTTACACGGTGTTTGTTATGCAATGGATTGCTTCGACCTATTAAAAAGGAAGTTGTAATTAATCAGATTCCGCCCAAAGTTGCTGCGTGGCAGGATAAGTTTTTCAGATGTATGAACTGCAATAAAATTTACTGGCAAGGAACCCATCATCAGAAAATGAACTCGTTCATCCATTCCATAAAGAATATTGAATTATAATTCATAATTTGTAACCTGTTATTTAAAAAGTTATAGATTTAAAGCAATTCTTTATGTGGATAATTGTGAGACTGTTGATTGGATTAGTGATACTTGTAGTTGTTGAGTATTATTTCATAAAGAAAACCTCACTGGCCCTGAAATATCTTGTCCCATCATTTTACAAAGATAAATTCAAAATCTTGAAAAGGATATTTTTTGTTTGGATGAATATGTATCCTATAGTTCTGGTCATTGTTTACGTTTATTTTGCGATTACTTCAGAGTACATGACTATGCCGGAAAGTCGGATATTCGATTACTTGTTTATATACCCTTTCTGGATATTTTTTATTCTTACAATACAGGTTGGTATTTATTTTTTGGTCATTGATATTTTTAAATTGCTGTTATTCCCTTTTTACAAAAAACACAAGGACATACTTTTAAAAACCCAATCTGTATTAGTATTTATACTAACGGGATTTTTTATCGTTTATATCCCGGCAAGGATTATCTATGACTACAATGAGGTTTCTGTAAGACCTGTTGAGTATAAAAAGTCTGGTTTGCCGGACGCTCTGAATAATTTCAGAATTGCATTTATTTCAGACCTTCAGGCAGATCATTACACTGATGAGGGCAGACTAAAAGATTATATAGATAAAGTAAATGCACTTGATACGGATTTGATATTAGTTGCTGGTGATTTTATTACTACCGGACCGAAGTATATAGATATTAGTGCAAATCTTATAGGTACGCTTCATTCGCGTTATGGTATTTTTTCATGCATAGGCGATCATGATAACTGGGCATACCGCGGAGATGTAACTAGAAGTCTGACAGAAGTAAAAAATGCTTTGAATAAAAATAATGTCGAAATGATTGATAACTCATTCCGAATGATTAAAGTTGATAGTGCTACAATAGATATTACATTTATTACTTATACTTATGTTGGAAAAATTCAAAACTCAACACTGGATAGCCTGGTAAAAACCGGATCGGGTGACTTAAAAATTTTTCTAACGCATCAACCCCGGCAACATTTAATAGATGCAGCAACAAAAAACAACTATAATCTTTTTCTTGCTGGTCATACTCATGGGGGACAAATCACCTTTTTATTCCCTTTTATTTGGCTTACACCAACGCTTTTTGAGACGAGCTATATACGTGGTGACTTTTGGTTCAATGATATGCTTGTGATTGTAACACGCGGTTTGGGAATGTCACTTGCTCCTTTACGATACAATTCAACACCAGAGATAACCTTAATAACCATTAAAAATTAATATTTTTATTAGACTTTCCAAGTTACTAGAACACACAAGATATCTGCCTTATTTATGATTAAATTGCGCTTATTATAAAAATCAATTTATCCAGACTGAAAAGACAGATACTAAAAGAAAAAAGGATTACTACAATCTAATGAAGGTGATGAAATTTGGCGGCTCATCTATTGGAACACCGGAAAGAGCCAAAGATGTAATAAATATTATTAAGGAAGTATCAAGCGAAAATGCCAATTTTGCCGTAATACTTTCCGCATTCGGAAATTCAACAGATCAGCTAATTGAAATTAGCAACATTGCCAGATTGGGTAATAATCAATATAAGGTGTTGCTACAAAATTTTATCAATTTTCATTCGCAATTTATTTCTGTTCTGATCAAACAAAATCAATCGAGAGTACAAAAAACTGTAAATCAATCCTTTGAAGAGTTGAAAGATATATTGCACGGAATCTTTTTGGTGAAAGAATTATCTGCAAGAACTCTTGATTTTGTTATGAGTTTTGGTGAAAGACTGTCTTGTTTTATAGTTAGTGAAAGTTTAAAAGACAGTTTAGAGAAAGTACATTATCTTGACGCCCGTAATGTTATAAGAACAGATAAGAACTTTGGGGCGGCAAGAGTAAATTTTATGGTGTCCAACAAGAACCTAAAAGATTACTTTAAATCTCATTCCGGGTTAACTGTCATTACAGGATTTTTAGGTTTTACAGAAAGTTCTGAAACCACCACTCTTGGCAGAGGTGGTTCTGATTATACCGCATCAATTATTGCTGCCGCATTAAATGCCAAGGAAATTGAAATTTGGACAGATGTAAATGGTGTTATGACAGCTGATCCAAGAAAAGTTCCCAAGGCTTTTTCCATTAACAGACTGACTTATGAAGAAGCAATGGAAATGTCCCTTTTCGGAGCTAATGTTATTCATCCCCCTACAATGCAACCAGCATTGAACGAGAAAATACCAATAATAATTCGAAATACCTTTAATAAAGATTTTTCCGGTACAATAATTAGTGATGAAATTTCCCATGTTGCTTATTTAATTAAATCTGTTACTTCGATCCCGGAGATTGCTTTGTTTCGTGTTCAGGGTAGTGGGATGTTTGGTGTAACCGGAACGGCTATGCGCGTTTTTGGCACTCTTGCAAAAGAAAGAATTAATATAATATTAATAACCCAGGCATCTTCCGAACACTCAATATGTTTTGCCGTTGCACCGAGTGATTCCGAAAAGGCAAAAAATATAATCGAAGAAGAATTTAGTCTTGAAATTGAAACCAAACAAATCGACCCTCCGATTGTTGAAACTAACTTGTCTGTTATTGCTGTTGTTGGAGAAAATATGCGCAAGACACCGGGAATATCTGGACGTCTTTTTCAAGCACTTGGTAATAACGGAATTAATGTAGTAACAATTGCGCAGGGTTCTTCGGAACTCAATATTTCTGTTGCCGTTCCAAAACAAGATGAGGTAAAAGCACTTAATGCAATTCACGATTCCTTCTTTTTGTCTGAGACAAGATCATTAAACCTCTTTTTTGTTGGTACCGGTCTTGTAGGTGGTACATTGCTTAATCAATTGAATGACCATTACCATTTTTTAAAAACTGAAAGACAAATTGAAATTAAACTTGTTGCATTAACCAACACTCGAAAAAATGTTTTTGATGCAAATGGGATAAAACTTGAAAAGTGGCAAGAACAACTAGATGAATCAGTCGCTAGTGTTGATCTGAACTCATTCATAGATAATATGATTGCTCAGAATTTACCAAACAGTGTTTTTATAGATTGTACTTCCAGTGATGAAATTATCGATTATTATAAAAAAATTTTTGATGCAAGCATCTCTATCGTTACTGCAAATAAAAAGGCAAATTCAGAAAGTTTTGATTTATATAGCAAATTAAAAAAGGCGGCATCACGAAGTGGTTCAAGATTTCTATATGAAACAAACGTCGGTGCGGGTCTTCCAATAATTAGTACATTGAATGATCTACGAGGAAGTGGAGATAAGATTTTGAAAATAGAAGCAATTCTGTCTGGTACATTAAGCTATATTTTTAATTCTTTTGGTAAAGAAAAATCTTTCAGCGAAGTCGTATATATGGCTATGAAAACCGGATATACTGAGCCAGATCCGCGTGATGATTTAAATGGCCTGGATGTGGCACGCAAACTACTGATATTAGGAAGGGAAATAGGAATTCCTCTGGAATTAAATGACATAAAAGTAGAAAACCTGGTACCTGAAAATTGTAGTGGCACACCATCGATTGAAAAATTTTTTGAGGAATTCGAAAAATCTAATTCGGAGTTTGAAAAACGTCGTGTTGCTGCGGAAAAAAAAGGGAAGGTTTTAAGATATATTGCTGTACTGGAAAATGGTAATGCACAGGTAACGCTTCAGGCTGTTGAATCAACCCATCCGTTTTATAATTTATCCGGAAGTGATAACATCATCTCGTTTACAACTGATCGTTATAACGATCGCCCTCTTGTAATTAAAGGTCCCGGTGCCGGTGCCGAGGTGACTGCTGCGGGTTTGTTTGCTGATATTATCAGAATACTTAATTGAAATCTTTGATTAACTGTTATTCCATGTTAGGAGATTATTAATGCCGCGTGAAGTTAGCGTGTTCGCGCCTGCAACAGTATCAAATGTTGCATGTGGTTTTGATGTAATGGGATTCGCTGTTCACGAACCCGGCGATATAGCTACTGTAAGGAAAATTGAAAAGCCAGGTGTGTTTTTAAAGATAGTGGGTGGTGGTGACGACAGGTTACCCAGGGAGTCTTCCAAAAATACAGCAGGTATAGCCGTAATTGAATTTTTAAAAAAAATGAAAGTGGCTACGGGAATTGAAATTGAGCTGCATAAAAAAATGCCAATGGGAAGCGGGCTTGGATCAAG
>Ga0075306_1000227_pt1 | contig 12125 bp, 9 predicted proteins | sample Joice_CattailNLC_FD_120074 | JGI IMG/M metagenome (GOLD analysis project Ga0075306, IMG submission 120074) | Natural and restored wetland microbial communities from the San Francisco Bay, California, USA, that impact long-term carbon... | ecosystem: Environmental > Terrestrial > Soil > Wetlands ... | reverse complement strand
TATCGTGCCGACAAGAAGAGGTACCCGGAATCGGTCCCTGACCTCCGGGGACGCGACCTCAAGGCCTATGGGCGGCAGTACCTCGAGGAAACGGCGGCGTTCCGCTCGACCGGACGGCCGTTCTTCACCGACAAGATGCCGAACAACTTCTCGCACGTCGGCCTGATCCACCTGATCCTCCCGAACGCGAAGGTCATCAACGCACGACGGCATCCATTCGACAGCTGCCTCGGCGGCTTCAAGCAGCTGTTCGCCAAGGGGCAGCATTTTACGTACGACATGTCAGAACTCGCCGCCTACTACCGCCAGTACGACGCCACGATGAAGTACTGGCACCAGGTCCTGCCGGGCAAGGTGCTCGACGTGCACTACGAGGAGACGGTCGCCGACCTGGAGAACCAGGTACGACGCATCCTCGCGCATTGCGGGCTGCCGTTCGAGGAGGCCTGCCTGCACTTCCACGAGAACAAGCGCGCGGTGAAGACGGCCAGCTCCGAGCAGGTCAGGAAGCCGATCTACACCGATGCGCTCGGCTACTGGCGCCGCTACGAGAAGTACCTCGGTACCTGGCAGCAGGAACTCGGCGATATCGTCGAGGAGCTCCCGGAGTCCGTCCGTAAAGCCGGGCTCTGAGGCCTGCGCCGCTCCGCTTCAGTCGAATGGCCACACGGCGAGGCCATGGATTGCATTGCGGACGTCCATGGTCAGGTTCACGGACAGAAGTCGCTGGTTCGCGGCGAGATCGTAGACGGAGACGGTCGACGGCGATGAGCCGCCGGCCACCAGCGTTTCGGACAGCACGCACAGACCGCGGGCGAAGCCCTGGCGGGCAATGCCGCTCGCGTCCAGCCCGCGACTCTGCAGCGATTCCTGTCCGTAGCGGGGCACCTTGAACGCGCGGTCCTCCAGGCCCTCGCCCCGGCCCGCGTAGCGCAGGGCATCCGCTTCCGTGTCGTTGAACAGGACTCCATCGCGGAAGGGTCGCGCATTGTGCGTTCCCGGCGGCAATTCCGCGGACATCTGCACCTTCTCGCCGGTGTAGATCAGCATGCCTCCCGACTTGAGTCCGGTCACGTACATTCCGCCACCCGAGCAGTGCACGCTGTTCAGGTGCAGCTTGTTGAGCTGCAAGGGGCCGCCGGATCCGCGCGGGTCGAAGGGAATTCCCTTGAAGCGGAACTGCTGCGTGAGCAGGTGCAGTGCCCAGGGAAACTCGTGGCTGTCCAGGTCGAAGGCGAGGATGCTGTCGAACCCGGTCGAAGTGAGGAACAGGCGCCGTTCGTAGACTGCGATTTCATGGCAGTGCCGGAGATACGGGTTGCGCCATGATCCGATCGGCTGGAAATCCGGCGTGTAGGCAAACAGCTCGTCGCTGGCGGCGATGTAGACGACCTCGCCGTCGAAGGCAATGCCGCGCAGGCCCCGGTCCCAGCCGCGGCCCTGCCAGTCGATTACGGTCGTGTTCCAGTCGACGACCTGGCGCACGTCGCGCCGCTCGAGGTCGATGAGATACACGCCGCCATGGCTCTCGCCCTGGTGCGTGCCGCGCACGACGGAGGTCGTGACGAGCTTCACGGCGCGCGATGGCCCGCCGGCAGTACGGGCCCGGACGTCATCCCGTTGGCAGCGCGGCGCTCACCACTTCTTGCTGAAGGAGAGCCCGATCGTGCGTGGCCGCTGCAGCGACCGGATGTGCTTGTACCGGTCGTCCGTCCAGGGCAGCACATCATCCGGCCCGGAGCTGTAGTCGGATGAACTCATGTAGGTGACGCCCCGCTCGTCGAACAGGTTGCGGATCACGAGCGACGTTTCCCAGCCGTTGTCGTGGGTGAACCCGAGCTGCAGTGTCGTCGACGTGTACGACGGGATGAGCTGCTCGAGCGCGTCGTTCCGCTCTTCAGGGGTCGTTGCCTCCACGAAGTTCGAAATCGCGGTCAGGTTGTTCCAGATCTCGGACTGGTAGCTCCAGGAAATCCGCGTCCACAGGTCGCCCTGCGCACCGAAGAGATTCGGGAATGTGTAGGCGGCTGCGACCCAATACTTCTCCTCCGGCGAAACCGGCATGGTCGTCCCGGATTCGATTGCGAGGTCACCGTCCGGGTAGAAGGTGTCTTCGGAGAATTCCGGGTCGGCGACGAACGCGCTGGCATCGATGCTGAAATTCTCGGTCGGGTACCAGCCGAAGGTGAGTTCGATGCCTTTCTGTTCCGCCTTGCCGCCGTTGAATGTACCCCGCATCCACCAGGGATTGCCGGCCGTCGATCCCGAGCGGTTCAGCTGGATGTCGTCCCATTCCATGAAGAACGCGGTCAGGTTGAGTTGCAGCGACTGGTCCAGCCAGCGCGTCTTGATGCCAGCCTCGTAGTTCTTGAGCGTGTCGGGCTTGTACTCGGCCGGCAGGATGCCGTTCTCCGACGCGCGGGGGTCATTGTTGCCGCCCAGGCGGAATCCCTCGCTGTAAAGCGCATAGATCATCTTCGTATCGCTGAATCGGTACTGCGTCGAGAACTTGAGCACAGTGTCGGAGTCGGTGGCCTGGCTCGCCACGACGCCGCCCCCGTCGAAGTCGCTGCCGATCGGATATCCGAATGGCGTCGCCCGGGTCTCGGCTACGTCGCGCTCGTACTCGAACCAGCGGGCGCCGCCCGTGACCGTCCAGTTGTCAGTCAGGTCGAAGGAAAGTTCCCCGAACACGGCGGTCTGCTTGACGGTGTTGTCGTAGTTGCCGAAGTAGTAAATCTCCGTCGGGTCAAGCGGATACTGGATGTCGTAGCCCTGCGCGTTGTAGTAGTAGGCGAGGTACTGCGCGTAGGCCCAGCTGGTCGTGGTCTGGTAACCCGGAATATTCGCGGTGACTGTCCACTCGTCGTGCACGTCCTCGTAGAACGCGCCGAGCATCCACTGCAGGCGGCTCTCGCCCTTCGAGGTCAATCGCACTTCGGCGGAATAGCGCTCCTGGATCTGGTCATTCGCGAAAGTCCCGATCAGGTAGTCCGTGTTGTAGAGGGGCTGATCGAGGTACACGCCGTAGTAGGCCGTACGCCACTGGTCATAGCTCGCATTGTCGTAATCGTATTTGATGTCGCGGTCGAAGTAGGACCCCGTCACCGACAGGTCCGCGAAGCCCAGGTCGCCCTTGACGTTGAGTGAGGCCTGGTACCAGCTGTCCTCGTACAACTCGTCCGAGAAGCGCGTGATCTTGTAGTCGCCGAGCGCCGGGTCCGACTCCCAGCCGCCCTCGTTCTCGCCCACCTGGCCGATCAGGCTGAGCGTCGACTCCCATTTCGGGCTGATTTGCCAGCGTGCCGCGACCCGGCCGCCGTAAACCGTGTAGTCGTTCCAGTCCTCTTCGACGACCGCGGCGTTGTCAATCCCTCCGACGAGCGTGGTTCCGAGGATATTGTCGACGTATCCGCCTTCCTTCGCGTAATAGCCGACCGCGCGGATCGCGAAGTCATCGGTCACCGGGATGTTGACGTGCCCGCTGACGTCGTAGCTCTCTTCGCCGCCGCGCGTCGAGCTCACCTCGGCATCCATCTGGGCGCCGAAGCCCGTCACGTCGGGTTTGTTCGTGACGTAGACCAGCGTGCCGGTCTGGGAACTCGAGCCGAAGAGCGTGCCCTGCGGTCCGGGCAGCGACTCGATGCGCTCGAGGTCGATCGGGCGGATCCCGACCTGCTGCGAAATGGCAGTCATCGGCTGGTCGTCGAGATACACCGACACCTGGCTGTCGGTGCGGAACTCCGCCGAAGAGGTCGCGACGCCGCGCATGACGATGGCGTTCGAGCCGGGCTGCCAGCTGATCATGTTGACGCTGGGAATGGCGTTCACGATGTCGTTGAGGCTCTGGAACGCCTGCTGCTCGATGTCGGCGGTCGAGAACGCGGTGATGCTCTGCGGCACGGACTGGAGATTGATTTCACGTCGCGTCGCGGTGACGACGACTTCTTCCAGACGACCGGCCTCGGGACTCTGCGCAAGCGCCGCGGTGGCGGGATATAGCGCCGCGATGATTGCAGCAGCCAGAGGCGTCTTCTGTGCGGTCATCAGTCGTTCCCCCAAGCTACGTCACCAGGTCGGATCGTCGCAACACGTTGAACGAGCGTACAATAAGATTTCACATGAGCGTATAACAAGCGTTGCGTCTTTGCCAACGGCTTCGCTCAGTAGTTGTTTCCGCGCGACGAATGCAGCACGCCGTCCAGGGCCGTGAGTGTGTACTCGACGCCTCCGGTGCCCTGCCACGCCGCCAGGTCGAACTTCCCGCCCGGTCCCAGGCGATAGACCTCGATGTCGCCGGCCGTGAGAGGTCTGCCGCGTTCGCACACGGCCGGTGGACCGGTCGATGACATGAAGTAGACATAGGGCGTCGGGTGGTCCGCGGTGGCGAAAACCTCGGCCAAGCCAGTGGCCGGATCAATGTGCACCGCCGTCTCGCGGTCCGCGGCGATCGCCCGCGGCGTCTGCGACCAGCCGTTCTGCTGCAGTCTCGCCAGCAACGCGACCGTCCGGCCGATCCGGTCGCGCTCCTGCAGGTGCTGGTCGGTGATGACGTTTTCGAGCCCGGGCAGGGCGATGAAATCCCGCGCCAGCGTCAGGTCGGCAGCATAGGGATCGGCGAGCGCGGCCGCGGAGGTCAGGCTTTCCAGTCCTTCGGCGGAATAGACGAATTCGCCCATCACCGCCATGCCGGCGCTCGTCCCGCCGATCGGGGCCGGCTTCGCGGCAACGTGGTTGATCGCATCCTCGACCGGCGTGTCCTTCCAGTAGCGGATGTAGTTCGACTGGTCGCCGCCCGCGATGAAGAGTGCTTCCGCGCCGCGGATCGTCCGGATCACGAATGGATCCGCGGTTGCCGCACCGCCGTCGAACACGATCGTTTCGACCGAGTCGCAGTTGCACAGGCGGAAGATGTAATCGTTGTAGTCGTCGGCGCCGGAAGCGCGTAGCACGACGAAATCGCCACCGCCGCCGTAGGCGCCCATGCGGACGTAGTTTTCGTCCACGTCGTCGCCGCCGCCCTGGGCCACCCAGAGGCCGCGGGTTTTCCGCACGACGTCTTCCGCATTGCCGGTGACGTAGTACGCGTAGCCGGGACCGGCCCTCGCCGGGGACGCTCCGGCGCAGCCCGAGAGCAGCACGGCCGATGTGAGCGCCAGCGCGGTGGCGCGCGAGGCGCGGTGCAGGACTGGTTCCATGGGTCCATCCGCGAAAGTCGTTAGTGTAACCTCGCACTGGGAAGGCCGACGCCGCCGGTCCGGAGTACATCGATGCGTAAATTCCTTGCCTGCCTTGCCCTGCTGCCGCTGGTTGCAATCGCGCAGGAGATCCGCCTGCCGCCGGAGGTCGTCCGCCTCGAGCAGATGACGGCCCGCTTCGCGCCCGTGGACATCCGAGTGGATATCGCCGGGCTGCCGGAAGGGGAGCGGCGTGCGCTCGCGAGCCTGATCCAGGCGGCGCGCATGACCGATGCGCTCTTCATGCGCCAGTTGTGGGCCGGCAACAAGGCGATGATGCTGCGCCTCCTGGAGGACGACTCGCCGCTCGGCCGGGCGCGCTTCGAATACTTCATGGTCAACCGCGGCCCCTGGTCGCGGCTCGACGACAACGCGATCTTCATTCCCGGCGCGCCGGCGAAACCGGAAGCCGCAAACTTCTACCCCGCGGGCGCGACCAGGGCCGAGGTCGAGGCCTGGTTTGCGGGCCTCCCGGCGGAAGAGCGCGTCGCGGCAACGGGCTTCTTCACGACCATCCGCCGGGATACGGCGGGCAGGTTCCAGGCAGTCCCTTACAGCCTCGAGTACCAGGGCGAGCTTGCGCTGATGGCCGAACTGCTGCGCGCGGCCGCGAAGGCGACGGCGAACCCGACCCTGAAGGCATTCCTCGAGTCGCGTGCGGACGCCTTCCTCACGAACGACTACTACGCGAGCGACGTCGCCTGGATGAAGCTCGACTCGGCGGTGGAACCGACCATCGGACCTTACGAGGTCTACGAGGACGGCTGGTTCAACTACAAGGCGGCTTTCGAGGCCTTCATCGCCGTGCGGGACGACGACGCGACCGCAAAGCTCGGGCGCTTCGCCGACGAATTGCAGTGGCTCGAGGACCGGCTCCCGATCGACCCGGCCTACCGGCGCACGAAACTCGGCGGGCTCGCGCCCATGCGGGTCGTGAATGTCGTGTTTTCGGCCGGTGACGGCAACCACGACGTGCAGACGGCCGCCTTCAACCTGCCGAACGATGAGCGCATCGTCGCGGAGATGGGCTCGAAGCGGATGATGCTGAAGAATTATCAGCAGGCGAAGTTCGACCACACGCTCGTGCCGATCTCGAAAGTCGCGCTCGCCGCGCGGGACCAGGAGCACGTCGACTTCGAAGCCTTCTTCACGCACATCCTGATGCACGAGGTGATGCACGGTCTCGGGCCGACCAATACCGGCAGGCAGGGCTCCGGCGGCGGAGTTCGCCCGGCGCTGAAGGAGCTGTACAGCACGATCGAGGAGGCGAAGGCCGACATCACCGGGCTATGGGCTCTGCAGCAGCTCATGAACAAGGGCGTGATCGACCCCGCGGGCGAGCGGCGCATGTACACGACCTTCCTGGCCTCCGCATTCCGCACGCTGCGCTTCGGCATGGACGATGCGCATGCGCGCGGCATGGCCCTCCAGGTCAACTGGCTGCTGGATGCGGGCGCGTACCGGGTCAATCCGGACGGCACGTTCAGCGTCGACCTGCGACGCGCGAAGAAGGCGGTGGAGAAGCTCTCGAGCGCGCTCATGACGCTGCAGGCGACCGGCGATTACGCCGGCGCGCAGGCTCTGCTCGCCAGGATGGTCGTGCTGCGACCCGACGTTCAGGCGGTGCTCGGTCGGCTGGATGGCGTTCCCGTGGACATCCGGCCGGTATTCGTCACGGCCGACGCGCTCGAGCGCGAGTTTCCCTGAGGCCGTTTTGGTTTTGCAGCGGCCTTGGCCGCCGGGCCGGCGCAGGCGCAATCTGGGCCCCTGGTCCGGAACTGGAGGTCGAGCATGCGTAGCGCAATGTGGATGGCCTGCCTGACGCTCTTCTGCGCGGAGGCATCGGCGGCGACGATGGAAGACGCAGCCCGCGATTTCGAAGCGAAACGCTGGGCCGAGGCCGCTGCCGCGTACGAGGAGATCGCCACGCGCGAGCCCGCCAATGCGCTGGCGCTGATCCGGCTCGCGCGCGCGCGCGCGGCCAATGGGCAGGCGCCGGAGGCGCTGGCCGCGCTCGAGGCCTGGTTCGCCACCGGCTCCGGCGCCTACCAGGTGGCGATGGGGTTGCCGGAATTCGAATCGCTGCGCGGGGATCCGCGCTTTGCCGCGATCGTCGAACCGAGGAAGCCCTGCAACACGCCCGAATTCCGCCATTTCGATTTCTGGCTCGGCGACTGGGACGTCACGTCGGCGGCCGCTCCCGGATCGACCAGCCGGAACCGCATCACGCTCGTGAACGACGGCTGCACGCTGCGCGAGGAGTACACGACGCCGACGGGCTATGCCGGCACGAGCCTCAATTTCTACGACGCCGTGCGCAAGCGGTGGCACCAGACCTGGATCGACAATCAGGGCGGCGCGCTGTACCTGGAGGGCGGGCTCGAAGGCGAGGCCATGGTGATGCGGACCGTCGGCGACCCTGACAACGTGCAGCGCATCACCTGGACGCCGGTCCCGGGCGGTGCCGTCCGCCAGCACTGGGAGTCGACGGCGGACGGCGGCAAGACCTGGACGACTGCCTTCGACGGCCTGTACACGGCGCGATCCGGGCGTTGAACTCCCGGGCGCGGGCCGGACGACCTGAAAGCAGAATTTGTCGCCGGCAGTTGCCGCCGGATCGAAACCGGGGTACAAGCCGCGCCCATGGGGGACCTTGGAATCCACGTCTGGACCGGCAAGTCCGGCCAGAAATACCGCTACACCGTGTACATGTACGGCACGGCATTCGGCCCGGGTCCGGCCAACTTCATCTTCGCGCGCGAGACGCGTCCCGGTCAGTACCAGGCGCTCTACGTCGGCCAGGCGCAGGATCTGTCGGAACCGTTCGACGACCCGGTCGCGGTGGAATGCCTGAAGCAGGGCCGCGTCACCCACATCCACGTCCGGCACTCCGATTCGCGCGAGGAGATCCGGCGCGCGGAGCGTTCCGACCTGATCTCGGCCAGCGCACCACCCTGCAACGCGATGCGCTAAGCGGTTAAGCTGCCTGCCAGGCAGTGGGCGTGAACCGCGCCCGGAGGGTGACCGATGGTCTGGTGGGCCTGGCTGGTCTTGGGCATCGGCTTGCTCGGCGTCGAGATGCTCGTCATCGACGCGCAGTTCTACCTGGTCTTCATCGGTCTTTCCGCGGCCCTCGTCGGGCTGCTCGGCCTGTTCGGCGTCGAGTTGCCGGACTGGATGCAGTGGATCGTATTCTCCGTGTTGTCGGTCACGGCCATGGTGACCTTCCGCCGGCGCATCTACGAGTTCGTGCGCGGACGCGGTGGCCAGGTCGAGGAGCGGCTCACCGTGGGAGACCGCGTGCTGATCACCGCCCGGCTCGAGCCCGGCCAGAGCGGGCGCGTGGACTACCGGGGCTCGAGCTGGTCCGCGCGCAACACGGGTGATAGTCCAATCGAGGCGGGGCACGAAGCGGTCATCGACCGCGTGGACGGCCTCACGCTGCACGTCAAATCGGAGTAACCGGCATGGATAACATGATCGTCGTAGGCGTGGTCGCACTGCTCGCGATCATCATCATCTCCAGGACCGCCGTCGTAGTCCCGCAGCAGAGCGCCTACGTGATCGAGAATCTCGGCCGCTACAGCCGCACGATCCAGGCGGGTTTCCACATCCTGGTGCCGTTCCTCGAACGCATCGCCTACAAGCACAACCTCAAGGAAGAGGCGATGGACATCCCGGAGCAGGTCTGTATCACCCGGGACAACGTGCAGGTTGGCGTCGATGGCGTGCTCTACCTGCAGGTGCTCGAGGCGAGCAAGGCCTCCTACGGCATTACCAACTACCGGTTCGCGATCATCCAGCTCGCGCAGACCACGCTGCGCAGCGAGATTGGCAAGATCGAGCTCGACCGCACGTTCGAGGAGCGCGCGACGATCAACTCCAACGTGGTCGCGGAGCTGGACAAGGCCTCGGCGCCGTGGGGCGTCAAGGTCCTGCGCTACGAGATCAAGAACATCAACCCGCCGAAGGACGTCCTGCAGGCGATGGAGAAGCAGATGCGCGCCGAGCGCGAGAAGCGCGCGGTCGTGCTGACCTCGGAAGGCGAGCGCGACGCGAAGATCAACCAGGCCGAGGGCGAGAAGCAGCGCGTGATCAAGGAATCCGAGGCGAACAAGCAGCAGCAGATCAACGAGGCCGAGGGCGAGGCCGCGGCGATCCTCGCGGTGGCGACGGCGACCGCCGAGGGGCTCAAGCAGGTCGGCGAGGCGCTGGCCGGGCGCGGCGGCGCCGAGGCGATGCAGCTGCGCATCGCGGAGGAGTACGTCAAGCAGTTCGGCACGCTCGCAAACGAGGCCTCGAGCACGCTGGTCGTACCGGCGAACCTGTCCGACGTCGCTTCCATGATCGCGCTCGCGACCAACGTGGTGAAGAACCAGAAGGCTGTGAGCTGACATGGCCCGGCTGCCACTGCGCGCCGCGCTCGGCGCTTCGGCCGCGCTCTGCGCGGCAATTGCCTTCGCCGCCGATGCGCCGCCCGCCCTGCTGCTGGAAGGCGGCACGATCCACACCGGCAATCCCGCACAGCCGCATGCCGAGGCCGTGCTCGCGATCGGCCAGAGAATCGCCTTCGTCGGCGATGCCGCGGCTGCGCGGGAGCTCGCGCCCGCCGGCACGCGCATCGTGGACCTGGCGGGAAAGACCGTGCTTCCCGGTCTGTCGGACGCCCACGCCCACCTCGCGGACATCGGCTGGCGCGAGCTCGGCTTCGACCTGACGGGCGTCGAAAGCGTCGCGGCGCTGCAGCGCCGCCTCGCCGAGCGCGCGGCGACCGACGCTTCGCCGTGGATCGTCGGGTCGAACTGGATCGAGTCGAAGTGGAAGCCCGCGGAGTTCCCGTCGCGCGGCGACCTCGATGCCGTGGTCAGCGACCGTCCCGTCTACCTCGACCGCGTCGACGGTCATGCGGCGGTCGTGAATTCGAAGGCGCTGGAGGTCGCCGGCATCACGCGCGAGACGCCTGACCCGCCGGGCGGGCAGATCCTGAGGGACCCGGCGACCGGCGACGCCACCGGCATGCTGATCGACACTGCGATGGACCTTGCGTGGCGGCACGTCCCGCCGCGGACCGACGCGGAAGTCGCGAGCGCCCTCGAAGCGGGCGCCTCGCACTACCTGCAGCTCGGCTGGACCTCGATGCAGGAGGCCGGGACGGACTGGCGCGAAGTCGAGCAGCTGTGCCGGCTGTATGCCTCCGGACGCCTGAAGCTGCGCGTATACGCCGCGATAGGCGGGCCGTCCGCGGACGCCGAGAAGCTGCTTGCCGCAGGCCGTGACTACCGCAGCTGCGATCCGCGCCTGACGGTACGGGCGATCAAGCTCTACATGGACGGCGCGCTCGGCAGCCGGGGTGCCGCGCTCGAGGAACCGTTCAGCGATGCGCCAGGCCACCTCGGCCTGTTCGTGACGCGGCCCGAGGAGGTCCTGCGCATTGCGGTCGCCGGCCTCCGGCGCGGCATACAGGTCGAGACGCACGCCATCGGCGATCGCGGCAACCGTGTAGCCCTCGACCAGTACGAAAAGGCTTTCCGCATCGTGCCGGCCGCGGAGCGCGCGATCGCCGACCCGCGCTTCCGGATCGAGCATGCCCAGGTCGTGGCCGAAGCTGACATGCCGCGCTTCGCGGGTCTCGGCGTGATCGCCTCGATGCAGACCTCGCACGCCATCAGCGACATGCTGTTCGCGCCTGCGCGGCTCGGGCCGGACCGCATCGGCGGCGCTTACGCCTGGCGCAAGCTCCTCGACGCCGGCGCGAAGATCGCCGGCGGCACGGATGCGCCCGTGGAGGCCGGCGACCCGCGCGTCGAATTCTATGCCGCGATCACGCGCAGGACGCTCGAGGGATTCGCCGGGCCCGACTGGGGCCTCGACCAGCGCCTCACGCGCGAGGAAGCGCTCGAGATCCTGACGTCGGGCTCGGCCTACGCCGCATTCGAGGAGCGCGACCGCGGCACGATCGAGCCGGGCAAGCTCGCGGATTTCAGCGTGTTCTCCGCCGACTGGATGACGATTCCGGAGGCGGACATCCTGCGTTCGCGGGCGGTGATGACGGTGATCGGAGGCGAGGTGGTTTGGAGGGGTCAGACACCTTGAAATTCGTGAGGGGCTCAAACCCCCTCGCGAATTTCAAGGTGTCTGACCCCTCCGTCAGGCGACCGAGCGGGTCCGTCCAGTGCTGGCCACGTTGAAGCGGCCGGTCGCCGTCAGGCGGTCCGACATCGTCTGGGCATTCCGCAGTTCCGCGCGGCGGGCGGCAAATGACATCCCGGCAACGACCTTGAGCGGACTCGAGCGTGCGAACAGGAATCCCTGGGCCGCGACGCAGCCGAGTTCCAGCAGCTTTGCGACCTGTTCCTCGTGCTCGACGCCCTCGGCGACCGTCTCGAGCCCGAGAGTCTCGCCCAGCATCACGACGGCGCGCGCGAGCTCCGGACCGTCGCCCTGTTCCGTGAGCCGGCCGACGAACGAGCGGTCGATCTTCAGGATGTCGATCGGGAAGCGGTGCAGGTAGGAGAGCGACGAATAACCCATCCCGAAATCGTCGATCGCGAGCCGCACGCCGAGCGCCTTCAGCTCGCGGAAGCGCTCGAGGTTGACGTCGGTGTTGTGCATGATCGTGCTCTCGGTGAGCTCGATGACGAGGTTCTCGGGTTCGAGTCCGGAGGTTTCGAGGGCATTCCTGACGTCGGCCACGAGGTCGGCATGCTGCAGGTGCCGGCCGGAGATGTTGATCGCAACGCGCAGGCCGTCGCCCGCGACGATGGTATCGTCGTCGCGGTTTCCGAAGGCGAGGTTCAGCCCGTCGCCGGCGGAGATGTCATCGTAGCAGGGTCCGCCGAAGAGCAGGTCGATCTCCATCGGCGGCACGGTCGGCTGGACAAGGCGGCC
>Ga0075306_1000224_pt1 | contig 12193 bp, 11 predicted proteins | sample Joice_CattailNLC_FD_120074 | JGI IMG/M metagenome (GOLD analysis project Ga0075306, IMG submission 120074) | Natural and restored wetland microbial communities from the San Francisco Bay, California, USA, that impact long-term carbon... | ecosystem: Environmental > Terrestrial > Soil > Wetlands ... | reverse complement strand
AATAATTTTGCTAATTATTTCCATTCCAGATTTCACTATACACTAAAATTAACTTTAATTGATCATCATAATTTAATAGTTGGAACATTTCATTTCCCCAGTAACTACCATTCCATACTTCAATTAACTGGGATTTTTTTAAACCATTTGGTAAATAATTAAATGTCAGCTTTGAAGAATTAATCCACGTACTGTCATTCCAGCTTTCAGTTATAGATGTTAACATGTTGGAATCTTTGTCATATGTTTTAGAGATCCTCAAAGTATTTACCCATTTATTAATTACCCAATATTTATTTAAATGTAGAATATTATTCCCAATTTCATCATAATAGAAATTCTCAAGAATATCATTTTCCCACTGATCTCCTGTCCACCATTTATGTAAAATTGATGAAGTAATACCCAAAGAATCATATTGATTAATTTCCTGTATTCCGTTTACCCACATATTATTTATCCAATAATAAAGTGTTAATGATGTGATCTTTCCAAATTCATCATAGAAATATGTTTGTTTGCTTTTTAAATTGGATGTAGTATTTATCATGATACTGTCAATTATTACTCTTTCACCGCGTATATTTGATGCACTAGAATTCTGAAATCTATTAACATAGTAATATTGCTTTTCATCTTTTATTCCCAAATAATCTTGGTTTAGAACAGGAATTAGAAATTCGTGTAGCAGCTGATGATTCTTTATTTCCTGAGAGTAATAATTTGAAACTGGAAACGTTAACAAGAATAACAACAAAATTTTACTTTTATTCCTTCCACTCATAATAGTTCGCTTCAAGATAACTAAAAAAATTTATCAATAATTATCAATCTATTGTACAAATATATTTTCCAATTACTTAAAATGTGATGCCTAACACGATGTTTTGAGTATTTATTATTTCACTATCAATCTTATAAAAATACCTTAAGTCTAAATTTAGATTTTCGGAAATAGGATAAATAATCCCGGCACCGAAAGAAAAACTGGTAGAGTTATCCGGCAGTACTTCTGCCTGAGTAGTTTTAAATTCATCCGGAATCTCTTCGAACGATAAATAACCCATAGATGTACTTGATGACCTAAATAATTTTACTGACATAAGATTGTATCCAGCATCAATTAATAGATAAGGAGAAAGATTTTTTAACTTAAAAGTATATTGAAAACCCAGACTAATTGGTACAACATCATATCCTTTTTTATCATAGTTAATCGTTCGTGCATTGTAAAAGATGGTAGTATCAATAGTAAAAATACTATACGTTTTAAATGTGGAAGATTCGAGTAAATATGATTTAGTGTAACCTAAAGAAAATTTGAGATCAAAATTCGATGCAAGATTGGTTTTTTCTTCAATAAAGAAAGACCCCCCAATTGCAGAGATGTCGTTGTAATTAATTCCGCCATAAAATCCGGTTTGAAATTTTGAGAAAGGAGCTGTTTTATCTCTTCCTTGAGCGAATAAATTATGGAATGAAAGAATGAGTAAAAAAAATAAAATTTTTTTCATTACTACACCTACTTATAATATGTATCCGCTATTTCTAATAATCAGTAGCTATTAGTTTGGTCAAAGGACATTCCAATTCAATAATTTCGAATTTGGTTAAAAAAAGAAGATTGGATTCTCTCTTCTGAGAATTTATGGGGGGGGGGGTATTCTCAAAGTTGAGAATTAATTAAACTCCCCAAAACTTTGCTGTTCAGAAACTCTTGTTATTTAACAACTTTATAAGTCGTCCCCTCTTTCGAATCTTTCAGCTCAACACCAAGTGTTTTTAGCTCTTCCCTTATCTTATCTGCCAGCGCGTAGTTTTTTTCATTCTTTGCATCCGTTCTCTTCTCTATCATAGTTTGAATATAGTTTGTATCTAATTCAGCACCAGATGTTTCGTCTTCTAAATTAAAGTTCATAATTCCCAATACGCCAACTGCAGTCTTTTCCAGAAACACTTTTACACTATTATAAAATTCAGTGTTTATAAGTTCACTTTCAGCAATAGTGCGATTTACTTCTTTTACAAAATCAAATATTACTGCAACCGCCTGTGCTGTGTTAAAATCATCATTCATCGCATTAATAAACTTGTCCTCATAACTTTTTAGATCAAGATCAGGGGTTATACCTTTGGTAACATTTTTTTTTAGCTCAATATTTAATGTGTCTACAAAGTTTCTGAGTTTTTCCAAACCCTTTTCTGCCCCACCAAGTAATTCATCACTAAAATTTAGTGGTCCGCGATAATATGCCTGTGCAAAGAACAATCTTATTGCTTCGGCAGAATATTTTTTAACCACCTCTCTTGCAGTAAAAAAGTTACCGAGTGATTTTGACATCTTTTCATTTTCAATATTCAAAAATCCAAAGTGCATCCAGTATTTAACAAATGGTTTCTCATTTGCTGCTACACTCTGTGCAATTTCATTCTCGTGATGCGGAAAAATAAGATCGTTACCTCCGGCATGAATATCAAACGAATCACCAAGATGTTTGCAGCTCATTGCCGAGCATTCAATATGCCAGCCGGGTCGCCCTCTTCCCCATTTGCTTTCCCAATAAGGCTCACCATCTTTTGCTTTTTTCCATAATGAAAAATCAAGCGGGTTCTTCTTCTCTTTATTAACCTCCACTCTCGAACCCGATTCCAGTTCCTCGATTTTTTTCCCGCTTAATTTCCCATAAGCTTCAAACTTCGACACATCATAAAAAACATTACCATCGATGTTATAGGCATAACCCTTTTCTTCCAAAGATTCAATCATTCTTAATATATCATCCATATGCTCCGTTGCTCTTGGATATATATCAGCTTCTTTGATATTTAATTTTTTCAGGTCATTAATAAAAGCTTTAATATATTTTTGCGATATATTTTCAATATTATCGCCATCCTCATTTGCTTTCTTGATAATTTTATCGTCTATATCAGTTATATTCATCGCAAAAGTTACTTTATAACCTTTATAATCAAGATATCTCCTTACGATATCAGCCATAACAAAAGAACGAGCATTACCAATATGGAAATAATCATATACTGTTGGTCCGCACATGTACATTTTAACATCGGGTGGATTGATAGGTTCAAACTTTTCTTTTTTCTTTGTAATTGTATTGTATAGAGAAAGCATTTTATATTCCGCTGTATATGTAACTACCTAATTTATGTTCTAACGATAAGCAAATATAACCATTAAGAAATTTACTTATAAGAAGAAGAGGATAGTTTTGAAATTAGTATTTGCAGGTCTTCAGGCAGCTCCGAGTCGAAGTGTACAAATTTATTTGTGTTAGGATGAATGAACCCAAGTGTTTTTGCGTGTAACGCTTGTCTAGGCATTATCTTCAATAGATTGTTAACCCTGCTTTTCATTTTGTTTGATTCGATACCATATTTTATCTGTCTGCCGCCATATTCAGGATCCCCGAAAACCGGCTTACCTAAACTGGATAAATGCACCCTTATTTGATGTGTCCTGCCCGTTTTTAAATTCAGTTTCAGGTAAGTTGTAAATTCAAATTCTTCAATTACTTCATACAAAGTTATCGCACTTTTTCCCTCAAAATCACTTACTGTGAATTTTTTTCTATCTCTTTTACTGCGTGTAATCTTTGATTCAATTTTCCCCTTCCTATCATCAAACTTACCCCAGCAAACAGTATGATATTCTCGCTCTGCCGAGTGAGTGGAAAACTGTTTTGCAATTTTTGCGTGTGTCCAATCATCCTTTGCAACAACCAAAAGACCGCTAGTATTTTTATCTAAACGATGAACAATACCAGGTCTGCCCTGCTCATTTACATTACTTAATTTTTGTGTGTGATGGAGCAATGCATTTACAAGTGTTCCTGTATAGTTTGCATATGCCGGATGGGCTACCATTCCAGCAGGTTTATTAACAACTAATAAATATTCATCTTCGTAAATAATATTAAGGGGAATCTCTTCCGGTTCAACATCTTCAGGTCTTGGCGAAATTGGTTGGATAGCTTCAATAATATCGAGTGGTTTTATTTTATAATTTGATTTAACAACTTTCCCGTTAACGGAAACGAGATCTGCTTCGATTATTTTTTGAACTTTTGAGCGGGTCGCATTTTCGATAGCATTTGTAAGGAAGGTGTCTATTCTTTCTTTTGTCTTTCCTTCTGGAATTTCAAATCTATATTTCTTTTCCTTTATTAGTTTTGTCATGCTCAAAGTTTTTATTTAAGTCATCATTAGGGCTCAACTTTTCATTTATACTTTCGTTCAAATCATTTTCATTGTTTTCCTCAGCAACCTGTTGAGACTCTTTCAGTGTATCTTCATCTTCCTTTTTATGCTGCCTGTAAAATAAAAGTAATATCATCACTCCTATGGTAACGGCTGCATCTGCAATATTAAAAATTGGCCACCTTTCGTAGTTCCTGCCAAAAATTGCAAAATTAAAAAAATCAAAATCCAGGAAGTCAACAACTTTTCCATAAAATACAGGGGAATATTTATAAATAATTCCATAAAAAGCCCTGTCAATAAGATTGCCAACTGCACCACCCAATATCATAGCAAGAGCAATACGCAGGCTTAATGTATTATTACGTACAATGTAAAGATATACGAGTAATCCAATACTAGCGATTAAAGAAAAGATCGATATCCATAGCTTAAAATCTGATCCGGGATTAAATCCGAACGCCATACCGGGATTTTCAATATAGGTGATCTTAAAAAAGTTGCCAATCACACGTATTGATTCGCCAATATACATACCTGTGAACGAAATATTAAGGAATGGAATTTCAATTCCTTTAATATAGAATTTCGAGAGTTGATCGATGAAGATAACACCGAATGTTAGATATAAAACGCGCAAATATTTTCCTAATCCAAACTTAAACTGTTTTCAACACTGGCTATATTACCGCTATAAGATTCTTTTCTTTTTCTGGTTATCGCAATTAACAAAGCAACAACACCAAAAATTATAGCAATATCTGCAATATTAAAAACATAGATACCAAAAGTTTTGTTAAGAAGGAAAAAACTGAACAATCTGAGGTCGATAAAATCTACAACATTTCCCGATAGAATTGATCCGTATCCGTAAAAATATCCGTAGAAAATTCTGTCCACCAAATTTCCAAAAGCTCCGCCTAAAACAACTGCAACAGATAATCGATGGAACAAAGTTTCTTTCCTTACCTTAAAAAAATAGACCAATAATCCGAGTGTTGCAACAATCGTAATTATAGATAAGATAGTTTTGAATCCCGGTCCGAAATCCAATCCGAAAGCAATACCCGGATTTTCTACCGGTGTGATGTACATCAGATTATCAATAACAGGGATACTGCTGCTTTGTCGAAGGCCTGCATGTTCCAAATCAAAGAGCGGTAAGTAAAATCCTTTTACATAAATCTTTGAAACCTGGTCTGCGACAAGTATCAATAAAGAAATGACTATTGCTTTCAACCTGTACCTTTAGTTAGCAACTTTATCATACAATAAAGAATCACAAAATTAAGATTTACTACCGGCCACCTTTTCGCTGTTTTATTGGCAAGCAATGCTGTGTATGCGGTACTGCTTCCAGGCGTGCTTTCGGTATTAAAGGACAAGTTTCACAAAGATTATGCCGAACATCAATACATTCAATGCATATACCATAAATGCCGGTTTCAATCCGTTTTAATGCATCATCCAGATAACCTAAAAATTTATTTTCTCTTTGTGCATAAAGAAATGTTTTTTCCCGTTCCATTGCATCTGTACCCTGTTCGGCCATGTGAAGGGAATACGGAGAATTTTCATTTATATATTCGCCAGTTGTAGGATCAAGCATTTGTTCTTTCAAGCTTTGTAGATCTTCAAGGATTTCTTCTCTCTTTTCAAGAATTAGCTCCCTAAAATGTTGTAGATCTTTTTTACTATAACCGCTTATTTTTTTTATTGCTTCAGCCCGGGTTTCTGATGGGCTTTTCGGCTCTTTTTTGCTTACAGCCAATTTCCTTGCGGATTTTGAAACTTTGGCTTTCTTTACCGGGATTATCGTATCGGTAGTTTTCTTTGAGGCTTTTACCTTTGAGGTTGTTGTTTTAACTGATCTTCCTTTCGTAGTAGTTTTTTGTGCACTAGTTTTTTTCTTTACTACTGGTTTCTTTTTTGCAGTTTTCATCTGAGCAACACTTTTACTTACTTTTTTTTCAGTAGTTTTCTTCTTTACAAACGGTTTCTTTTTTACAGACTTACTTTTGGCTACTGGTTTAGTTGGTTTATTTGCAGTTTTTTTCTTTGTCACTTTGGATTTTCCTTTAGTTGTAGTTTTTTTTGCATTAATGTTCTTCTTTGGAACTGCTTTCTTAGCTACAGTCTTCCTTTTGACTGAAGATTTAGTTCCTTTTTTAGTTTTTATGGATTTTTTTGCCATTGTTCAAACTCCTTTAATTACGATTCCAACCTTTCAATTTGAATTGTACAAGAATGTTCACCAATTTTCCATTCTTGTGTAAATCCTCCATTTAGTTTTTCTGCATCCACAATCTTATTAGCCAATGTTTCGGCAGTAACATAATCTGTAAAAGATTGAATTGCTTTATTAATAATTTTACTCCCCATAAACTTGATGCTAATTTTATCTGTTACATTAAACCCAGCTTCTTTTCTCATATTCTGTATTCTATTTACGAACTCCCTTGCCAGTCCTTCCTCTATCAGACTCGAATCCAACTCCGTATCTATAGCAACCGTTACGCTTCCCTCTGATTCAACAAACCATCCTTTTATTTCAGAGCTAACAATCTCAACATCCTCTGGTGATATTGTTACCTCTTCTTTATTAATTAAAATCTTTAACTGCTCTCCGCTATCAAGTTTAGCAATTTCTTCAGAATTAAGTTTTTTTATTTCATTAGCAATCAACTGAACTTTTTTACCGAATTTTGGACCTAAACTTTTAAAATTAGCTTTAGCAGATTTGTTAACTATTGACTGATCATTTTCGAGTAGTACCATATCTTTAACATTAACTTCATCCAGAATAACATCTTTCATTTGAGTCAACGCTTCTCTATTTTTATTCTCAACGACAACCATTATTTTTTTCAATGGTTGTCTTACCTTAAGATTTGATTTTGCCCTCATACTCCTTGTAAGATATACTACTTTCTGGGCTACTTCCATTTTCAATTCAAGCTCTTTATTAATTTCTCTCGCAGCCGGAAAATCTGTTAAATGAATAGATTCATGATTTTCTTTTCCGGTAACAGAGTTCAAATTTTGATATATCTCCTCCGAGATAAAAGGTGCAAATGGAGATGTAAGTTTACAAACTGTTATCAGGCATTCGTATAACGTTTGATATGCAGCTAGTTTATTATCATTCATCTCCGATTTCCAGAAACGCCTTCTGGTTCTTCTAACATACCAGTTCGAAAGATCATCTATCGTAAATTCAGAAACCGCTCTGGCAGCCTTTGTAACCTCATAATTATCCATATAATTTCTGTATTCAAATACCAGAGAGTTTAGCCTGGATATTATCCACTGATCGATCTCTTCTCTATCTTCAAAAGGAATGCTTTTTTCACTATAATTAAATCCGTCTATATTAGCATAAAGCACAAAGAAAGAATAGGTATTCACCAGCGTACCGAAAAATTTTCTCTGAACTTCAGCCAATCCTTCTTCATCAAACAAAGTTGGTCGCCATGGTGGACTGCTTGTAACGAGATACCACCGTGTGGTATCCGCACCATATTTGTCAAACAGAATAAAAGGATCAACAGTGTTCTTTTTTGATTTGGACATTTTTTGTCCGTTTTTATCAAGTATCAATTCGTTCACAATAACGTTCTTATATGCTACATCATCAAATAACATAACAGCAATAGCATGTAAAGTATAAAACCAACCGCGTGTCTGGTCAATTCCTTCACAGATAAAATCCGATGGGAAAAATTTCTTTTCAAATTCTTCCTTGTTTTCAAATGGATAGTGATACTGCGCAAAAGGCATCGAACCAGAATCGAACCAAGCATCTATTACTTCAGGTGTGCGTCTGTATATCTTACCATTGCGCTCAAATATTATACTATCAACAAATGGTTTATGTAAATCAATATCCTCGACTTCTCTTACCGATAACTTTTTACCTTTTTCATTTATATATCCATCTTTTAATTCAGCTACGCTACCCACTGCAAACATATCACCATCCTCACTTGTCCAAATCGGTAGTGGAGTTGCCCAAAAGCGGTCCCGAGATAATGCCCAATCTTTGTTTTCTTCAAGCCAGTTTCCAAACCTGCCGGAACCAACTTCAGGTGGTTGCCAATTGATAGTTTTATTTAGTGCAATCATTCTCTCTGCAACATCTGTTGTCCTTATAAACCATGATTCACGTGCATAGTATATTACAGGAACATCTTCATTTCGCCAACTAAAAGGATATGTGTGCGTAATAGTTTCTTTCTTATAAAGCTTACCTTCGTTCTTTAATTTAAAAATTATATCCTTATCGGCATCCTTAACAAATTTTCCTGCAAAATCAGTTACCTCTTCAGTGAAAAGACCTCCACGTGTAACAGGTTGAAGTAAAGGCAGATTATATTTCTTTGAAAGTTCATAATCATCAGCACCGAATGCAGGTGCAATATGCACAATGCCAGATCCATCATCTGTGCTTACGAAATTCGCAGGAACAACATAGAAAGCTTTTTTATTTACTTTTACATAATTGAATAATTGTTCGTATTCTGTACCATCTAATTCGCTGCCTTTCAATTCCTCAACAATTTCATATTCGCTATCAATTATTTCAAGTCTATCCTTTGCAAGGATAATTATTTTATTATCTGTTTCAATTTTCACGTAGGTTATATTAGGACCCACCGCTAATGCCACATTAGATATGAGAGTCCAGGGTGTAGTAGTCCATACAAGAAAATACTCGTTTGAATCTTTGATCTTTAATAATAGATAGACTGATGGATCCTTCGTTTCCCGATAACCAAGGGCGAGTTCGTGCGAAGAAAGAACTGTTTCAGATTTAGGATCCTGTGGTACAATTTTGTAGTCTTTATAGATTAGCCCTTTATCGAATAATGTTTTTAGTGCCCACCAAACTGATTCAATATAGTCATTCTTTAATGTAATGTACGCAGAATTAAGATCTATCCAATACCCCATTCGGGTGGTCATTTTTTCCCAAAGATCAAGATAGGTGAAGACGGATTCACGACACTTTTTATTATACTTTTCAATGCCGTATTCAGCTACTTCGCTCTTATTTTTTATACCAATTTTCTTCTCCACTTCAATTTCAACCGGTAATCCGTGTGTATCCCACCCGGCTTTTCTCTCCACCCGAAAACCCTGCAAAGTTTTATATCGGCAGACTAAGTCCTTTAAAGTTCGTGACATAACATGATGAATTCCCGGTTTTCCATTTGCTGTGGGAGGACCTTCATAGAATGTAAAGGATTTATCTTCACTTCTTTCCGAAATACTTTTTTCAAAAATCTTATTGTCTTCCCAAAACTTTAAGATTCTTTTTTCAATTTCCGGGTAACCTTCTTTTTCTATACCTTGTTTAAACATTGGCCAGATTTTTATAGTCTATTAGATAAAAAACTATTTCCCTTCATAACGTTTAATTAATTCTCTTTCTGATTGAAGAAATTCTTTTAATTCCTTTTCAATCGTTTCTTTCGCTAACATTGTACTTTTTGCTTTTGCTTCTGCATCATTTATTATTTTTTTCGCCTCAATATTTGCTTCCTTAATAATTAGCTTGGCTTCTTTCTTCGAAACATTGGATTCCTTTTCCAATAGTTCGACTTTATTGATTAACATTTCATTGTCTCTTCTATTATTTATAACTTCATGCACAGCCATCCCAAAGATTCCCATTGTTCCGAGCGTTATATTTCTCAAACTATAGAGTATCAGATTTTCAGTCAATATTTCGTTAGCACCAAAATAATCTGCGAAAAATGTTACCATAAAAATACTTACGATAGTTACTGAAATAATTACAGCAAAAACAATTTTCCCTCCTCTATTCCATCCAAACATTCTATTGATATACCAGCCGTTTGCAAAACATAAAATTGAAAGAACAAACCAGACTGCGAAGTTTTTTTCACCAAAGGTAAATAAGTCAGTATTCAAAAAATTTGATGCATAAATAAGTACGCCGAGCAATAAAATCGCTGCAAAATTTATATAAGACCTTTTTTCCATTATATCCTCTTAATAACTTCTTTCATTATTAAAGTCATTTTTGGCTCGGCTTCCATAGCTGTTGCTATAATTTCCTTAATGTTGACCGGTTTAAGATTATCCGGGAAACATTCATCAGTAACGATACTGATGCCTAATACCCTGAATCCCATATGATTAGCAACAATATTCTCCGGGACCGTAGACATACCAACAACATCTGCTCCGGTTGCTCTTAAAAATCTATACTCAGCTTTTGTTTCAAGATTTGGTCCCGGCACTGCAACATAAACACCTTTCTGCAGTTTTATTTTATTTTCAAGTGCAACATCTTCCGCAATTTTAATTAAGTCGTGACTGTAAGGCTCACTCATATCCGGAAACCTTGGACCAAATTCATCTTCGTTTTTACCAATTAAAGGATTATCACCCAACAGATTAATGTGATCCGCCATTATCATTACATCTCCGCGGTTGTATATTGGATTCATCCCTCCACAAGCATTTGAAACCAATAAAGTTTTAACACCAAGGTATTTCATCACTCTGACAGGGTATGTAATTTGTTGCATCGAATATCCTTCGTAGAAATGAAATCTACCTTGCATCGCTACAACATTCTTTTCTTCAATCTTGCCAAAGATCAGTTTTCCGTGATGCGATTCCACTGTGGAAAGCGGGAAATGGGGTAACTTGTCGTACTCAATTTCTTTTTCAATTTTAATTTCTTTTACAAGCCCCCCTAATCCAGTACCTAAGATTATTCCAACAGGGTATTCTTCCTTCTTGATAAATTTTTTAATAACACTAATTGTGTCATTTATTTTCGAAATCAATTCACTCAAATTTTACAACAGTTTATTTACGATAGCATCAACATCGACGTCAAATTTATCTTTTATTCCTTCTGTCTTTGGTTTCTCCATTTCTTGCTGGGTCCTCTGTACTTTACTTTCCAATATTTTCTCCTGAGAATTTACCATTGCTTTTAATTTCGAAATAATTAAATCTCTTTCTTCTCTTAGTGTTATAACTGCATCACGTATTTCGTTAGCATCTTCCTTTGCCTTATCAATCATTTGTTTGGCTTTAATTTCTGCCTCCTTAATCATTGTAGTAGTCTGTTTCTGCGTTGATTCCAATGACTGGGATGAAGATTCTTTTGTTTTGACTAGCGTAGCTTGAAGTTCTTTTTCAATCTTGTTGAAATCAGATACTTTTTTACGAAGTTCTTCAACTTCCAAATTTAATTTTTTATTTTCTTCAACGACAAGTTCAATCTCATTTGCTAGTTTTTCTAAATAAGTATTAACTTCCTCTACATCGTAACCGCGGAGTGACTTTGCAAATTCCTGAGACTTAATAGTAATTGGTGTAAATTTCATTGTACTCTCCAGTCTTTAGAGTAATCACGTGAACCAAAAATAGCGGAGCCGATCCGCAGAATTGATGCTCCCTCATCGATTGCAATTTCAAAGTCATTCGTCATTCCCATCGAAAGATCGGATAAATTGAATCCCTGTTGATTTAATTTGTCCTTTAATTTACGCAATTCAGAAAAACTATTCCTAATTAATCGTTCTTCATTTGTGAATGGTGCCATAGTCATAAGACCTTTCAAGGTAACGCACTGAAGAGAATTGCAGTAAGCAGCTAACTTTAAAATATGTTCTTCCTTTTCCAATCCGGATTTGGTCTCTTCCGAAGAGGTTTTTATTTCTAACAGAACATTCTGTACTTTACCAAGTTTCTCTGATTGCTTATTAATTTCATCTGCCAAAGAGATTGAATCAACTGAATGTATAAGTGCTGCAGCTTTAACAACATATTTTACTTTATTCTTCTGTAAAGTACCAATAAAATGCCACTTGACCTTATCACCCAATAACTGATATTTATCCCGTAACTCCTGTGCCTTGTTCTCACCAAAATCAGTAATTCCTAAGTTATTTGCTTCCAAAATAGCATCCAAACCAAAGTATTT
>Ga0075306_1000223_pt1 | contig 12195 bp, 10 predicted proteins | sample Joice_CattailNLC_FD_120074 | JGI IMG/M metagenome (GOLD analysis project Ga0075306, IMG submission 120074) | Natural and restored wetland microbial communities from the San Francisco Bay, California, USA, that impact long-term carbon... | ecosystem: Environmental > Terrestrial > Soil > Wetlands ... | reverse complement strand
ATAATGATTTTTTTACAATTGTAACTTGTCGATTCAAAAGTTTGTAAAAATAACTTAACGATTATAATAAAGCGTTTATAATTTGAAATAAATTATCATTTATCGAGTTTTTTTTGGTATAATTTTTACTACTAAACAAATTACAAACCAACTAATTAAGGAGGTAGATAGATGACCAAATTTCAGTTGTTTATTGTTTTCACACTTTTCCTTTCGTTATTTGCCTTAGAAGCCACTGTAATCGCACAGAATGAACCTGTAATGTATTTTTGTGAAAAATATGGGAGAAACGGCGAGGTTGGAGTCGCGGATAGATTTACGACTGGTTATTTAACCGTAATGGTTAAATCTGATTATGCACTTGGTCTTGATGATGTTGCAATTCAATTTGATAAATATAATTATAGAACAGATGAATTTGAATACTATAATAAGTTTTATTATACCATTGATCCGGATATGAAATATATCTTCTTCGAAAAGAATTCTGAGAGCGATTTAAATTTTAGAGACCCTGGAATTTACCGTGTTTTCCTTCTTGATAGTAAAGATAGAACAGTCGCCAGTGCATTGATAGAGATTATTCGTTAAAGATACATTACAAATTTTAATATTTAGAGCGGTAATATTGCCGCTCTTTTTTTATAGCTATTCTCTCCTGTGATTATATAAGTAATGACTCAATTGATTAAATTTGGACTTATTTTATAAAATCATCCAAATTTACATTTGAACAACTACGATGTAATTATTATTGGAGCTGGACCAATCGGTTTAACTTGCGGAATTGAAGCCAAGAAAAGAAACAAATCCCATCTGATTATTGAAAAAGGCTGCCTTGTTAATTCACTGTACCACTACCCGACCAACATGACTTTCTTTTCTACATCTGAAAGAATTGAAATCGGAGAACTACCATTTGTTTCACATGGCGATAAACCTACAAGAAGAGAATCTTTAGAGTACTACCGGCGTGTTGCACATTCCTGGAATTTAAACATCCGCACATATGAAAAAGTTACAAATATTAAAAAGCAGAAGGGGAAATTTTTAGTAACAACAAGTAAAGCCAAATATACCTCAGTTAATATTATTGTTGCTACAGGTTTTTTTGATAAACCAAACTTACTCAATATTTCCGGAGAGGATAAACCCAAAGTAATACATTATTTTACTGAAGCTCATCCGTATGCCTATTTGAAACTCATTGTAGTTGGTGCTGCAAACTCTGCAGTTGATGTTGCTCTGGAAACATACCGTAGAGGTTCTGAAGTAACTATGGTAATAAGAGAAGATAAAATAAAAGACACTGTAAAGTATTGGGTAAAGCCTGATATTGAAAACCGTATAAATGAAGGAAGCATAAAAGCATATTTCAATTCTGAACTTATAGAAATTAAAGATAATGAAGTTGATATCAAGACTCCAGATGGCTTGATAAGCATCGAAAATGATTTTGTTTTCGCAATGACTGGATATCACCCCGATTATGAATTTTTGCGGAAGATTGGTGTTGAGTGCTCACAGGATGAAAACTTAATCCCTCAGTATGATAGGGATACTTTTGAAACCAGAATAGAAGGAATGTATCTTGCAGGGGTTGTCTGCGGTGGTAAATTAACCGGAAAATGGTTTATTGAAAATTCATTATCGCATGCCAATACCATCTTTAATCATCTGGAAAAAGTAAAAAGTTAATTTTTAGTTAATATTAAAAATTGAAAACCAAAACACTAAAGCGTATTTTAAGACACTAAATTAAAAATTAATTAAACCATCCTAATTTGGGAGTGATAATGATTGACGAGATAAAAAAATTACTTGGAAGTGAAGCTGATTCCCTGCTTAACTACAAAGCAAAATTCCCTAAAGAACAACTAAACTTGCCAGGTCCGGATTTTGTTGACAGGGTTTTAGTTCAATCTGATAGAAGTATAAACGTATTAAGAAATATAACCTGGATTCTTAACCACGGTAGACTAGCCGGTACCGGATATGTTTCTATTCTACCTGTTGATCAAGGCATAGAGCATTCAGCCGGAGCTTCATTTGCACCAAACCCAATTTATTTTGATCCTGAAAACATTATAAACCTTGCTATTGAAGGCGGCTGCAATGCAGTGGCATCCACTTTGGGAGTTCTGGGAATGACAGCCAGAAAATATGCGCCAAAAATTCCATATATATTAAAACTAAACCACAACGAACTGTTAACTTATCCAAATAAATTTGATCAAATAATGTTTGGTGGTGTTGAGCAGGCATTTGATATGGGCGCTGCTGCTGTAGGTGCAACAATATATTTCGGATCTGAAGAAAGTGCCCGCCAATTAGTTGAAGTAAGTGAAGCATTTCAGTTTGCACATGAACTTGGTATGGCAACTGTGCTATGGTGCTATCTGCGCAATCCAGAATTCAATAAAGATAAAGATTACCACAATGCTGCTGATCTTACGGGACAGGCGAATCATCTCGGTGTAACCATACAGGCAGATATCATCAAACAAAAACTGCCTACAAATAACGGCGGCTTTGAAGCAATTAAATTCGGGAAAACGCATAAAAAGGTTTATACTGATTTAACTTCCGATAATCCAATTGATTTAACGCGTTACCAGGTTATTAATAATTATATGGGTAGAGCCGGATTAATAAACAGTGGTGGTGCTTCAGGTGAAAACGATTTTGCCGAGGCAGCTAAAACAGCAGTTATTAATAAACGTGCGGGTGGTATGGGCTTGATTTCAGGCAGAAAGGCATTCCAACGACCAATGAAAGAAGGAATAAAGCTGCTTAACACAATTCAGGATGTTTATTTATCCAAAGAAATTACTATTGCTTAATGGGTAAGACTAAAATATGTATTTGGAAAGGAAAGCGATCCATTATATAATATGTCAGTCTGAGTCAGTCGAAGACTGACATTTTTTAAGTCACATTTCGACAAACCGCAGTAGCGGATAGTGTAACACCGGTATTGACCTTTGAGTTAGTTTCGTATTTTATAAGCCCAATAGGAAATCAGCGATTTTACCTAATTCTTTCACATCCTTATTACTATAATTAGGCATAATAACTCCTGGGAATTGATCTCTATATTCCTGAAGCCGCTTGGAGTCCATAAACGATTTAGGATTACGTAAATACGATATTAAATCCTTTCGGCTATAATGCTCATTTAACCCTTTTAATGCAGGTCCCATCTTTGTTCCCTGATAATCAGTACCGTGACAATTTTTACACCCAAAAGTGTTAAATAATTCTGCACCGCTTAAACTTTCACTTGTAGTTTGATTATTAAGATTTGTTGTTGTTATCCGAGGAGGAGTTTCTTCTTTTTTCGTTACTTTCTGAAGAATAAATAAAAGTATAAAAATAACTAGAAATGTTGCTACCCATATCTGTGGTTTTGTCATACTGCAATTCCCAAAAATCTATCTTTCACATTATTTTAATTTTTATAAAACAAGACGAATATTATCAAGAAGCGAAATTTTAAAAGTTGATTTATTTCCTGAAATTTTATTCCTGTGGTCAAAATTGTTAACAACAAGATTATTTATATTCGCTTCGCCAGCTAAGTTTATTTAACACTACAAGTCACGACAGAACAAAAAGGGTTTAATTAAACTTTACCTCTAACAAACAAAAAAGAATCTTTAATTTCGTTGTTATAAGTTATTTCCTTTTCCGTTTGTGAAAATGTGTACTTTGCCCAAAGAAAACTTCCGCTGCTTCCATAACAGTTTCAGAAAGAGTCGGATGGGGATGAATTGTCAACTTTAGATCGGTTAAAGTAGCTGCCATTTCAATTGCCAAAACCCCTTCAGCGATCAATTCCCCGGCACCGGGTCCACAAATGCCAACGCCTAAAATTCTGTTAGTATCGGGTTCAGATATTATCTTAGTAACACCTTCAGATCTATCCAATGTGGTTGCCCTTCCGGAAGCCGACCATGGAAATTTAGAAATATTTATACTTATGCTTTGCTCTATTGCTTTATTTTCTGTTAAACCGGCCCATGCAATTTCCGGATCGGTAAATACAACAGCAGGGATCGCCTTTGGTTCAAAAGCTACCTTATCCCCGGCAATAGCCTCAACCGCAGTTCTGCCTTCATGAGAAGCCTTATGAGCCAACATTGGTTCGCCGACAATATCGCCAACTGCATAGATATTATCATCATTGGTTTGTAATTGTCCATTTACATTAATCCAACCTCTATCATTTACAGTTACTTTTGTTGTCTCTAATCCTAATCCCGATGTGTCTGGCTTTCTACCAACAGACATTAAAATATAATCGTAAGTTTTATCGATTGTATTGCCATCCTTATTTTCAATCTTCACCTGGATTCCGTTTTCAATTTCAGTCATCTCAATAACTTTTGAGTTTAGAATGATCTCATCAAACTTACTTTTAATTCTTTTAGAGAGATGCGAAACCAGGTCCCTATCTGCTCCCGGCAGAAGACCGTCCATCATTTCAACAACAGAAACTTTACTACCAAGAGCCTGGTAAACAGTTCCAATCTCCAAACCGATGTATCCACCACCAATGATCAATAAGTTTTCAGGTATTGCGGGGAGATCCAAAGCTGTTGTCGAATTGAGAAATCTTTTACTCTCAATATTTAATGAAGGAATTGTAGTAATTCTCGAACCGGTTGCAATTATTGCTTTATCAAATTTTAAGTATTCCTCTCTGCCATCTGTTTTTTCAATTGAAATATTAGATGAATTTGTAAACGTGGCCTTGCCTCGAATATAGTTTATTCTTCTCGATTTAGATAATAATCGAACGCCACCTGTGTTTTTGGCCACAACACTATCTTTCCATTGTCTAAGTTTGTCAAGATCAATTATTGGTTTGGGATATTCAATACCCCAATTTTTGCTCTCTTTGGCTTCGTCAATTAATTTTGCAACGTGCAACAAGGCCTTAGAAGGTATGCAGCCCCTGTATAAACATACTCCACCCGGATTTTCTTCCATATCAACAACAGTAACTCGCATTCCGAGATCAGCAGCAAGAAACGCAGCAGCATAACCACCAGGTCCGGCTCCAATTACAACTAAATTGATTTTATCATACATTTTAATATTCTCAGTTAATGATAGGTAATTGCTATGCTGTTTTAGTTATCAGCATAGCATAGAACATTTATTCGGTTATGAAAAATAAAATTAAAGTAATCCCTTCAGAGGTTGCTCAAGAGCTCCCACAACCCATCTTAAAAATCTAACTGCATCTGCACCATCAATAATTCTATGATCATATGAAAGAGATAAGGGGAGCATCAATCTTGGTTCGAATACGCCGTAACCGTTATAAACAGGATCGTAACTTCCTCTCGAAACCCCTAAAATGGCTACCTCAGGGGAATTAACAACCGGAGTGAATGCTGTACCTCCAAGACCCCCAAGGTTTGTAATCGTAATACAGCCACCTTGTAATTCTTCGAGTGAAATTTTTTTCTCACGTGCTTTTTTCGCCAATTCATTCATTTCATTTGAAAGTTCTATTAGATTCTTTTTATCAACATCTTGTATAACTGGCACTATTAATCCATGTTCAGTATCGACTGCGATTCCTACATTAAAATACTTCTTATAAATAATCTCTTTTGTTTTTATATCTATACTGCTGTTAAATTGAGGAAACTTCTCAAGCGCCGTGGAAATAATCTTTAATATTATTGCAGTCACTGTTAACTTACCATCATCTTTTTCCAGCTGAATGTTGAATTCTTTTCTAGCTTTTTCGAGCTGCGTTATATCAGCTTTATCAAATTGAGTAACATGCGGGATAGTTGCCCAGGCATAACTTAAATGTTCAGCCGTTACTTTTCTTATCTTCGTCATCTTAACACGCTCAACCTTACCAAACTTATTAAAATCCGGTAATGGTTCCTGCATTATTTCAGAAGCTATGTTAGGTGTATCTTCCTGGTGTAATTTTTTTGAATAACTTTTTACATCTTCAATCAGAATCCTTCCGCCCGGACCAGTACCAATAATTTTATTTATATCAACACCAATCTCACGTGCAATTCTTCTAACTGATGGTGAAGCTGGTGCAGCACCTTTAGTTATAGAAGGTTGTTCTTGTTCCTCCACGGATTCTGACTTAGCAGGTTCTTTTTCCTCAACTTTCGCTGATTGAACAGGTTCATTAGTCGTTGCAGGTTCAGAATCATCTCCGAAAATATCAAAGGATGCAGTTTCTTCAACTTCAGGTTCAGCTTCTTTTGGAACATTTGTATCCTCTCCGTTTGAATCAACATCTACACTTAGGATAACATCCCCGGTTTTAATTTCATCTCCTTTATTTACTCTTACTTCAATAATCTTCCCTTTAACTGTAGATGGCACTTCAACAGTAGCTTTATCAGTTTCAATTTCTATAATTCCCTGATCTATTTGAAGAATATCACCTGGTTTTACAAGTACCTCAATAATATCTGCAGATTCAATGTTTTCTCCTAACTCTGGTAATTTTATTTCTGTTGCCATTATAAATCCATTTTAATTTTCATTAAATAAAATTTGTTAAGAATAATGAGGATTTGCTTTATTTGGTTTTATCTTCAATTCCGTTTTTGCTTTATCGAGTGTAGCAGAATTAATTTTTCCCTCATTGGCGAGCTCACCTAAGGCAGCAAACACAATATGTTTTGCATCTACTTCGAAGAAATCACGTAATGCTTCTCTTGATGCACTTCTGCCAAATCCATCTGTGCCTAATGAAGAAAGAGGTTTAGGTAACCATTTTGAGATTGAATCGGGAAGAGCTTTCAAATAATCCGATGCAGCAACAATAACTCCATCATTATCTTTAAATAATTCCGTAATGTACGGAGTTCTATGTTTTTTGGTCGGGTTCAACATGTTCCATCTTTCTACATCCAAAGCATCTCTTCTTAATTCCTTATAGCTGGTAACACTCCAAACATCAGTGGCAACCCGATAGTCATTTTCTAATATGCTTTGTGCTTTCAGAACTTCATTAATAATTGTTCCACTACCTAAAAGGTTTGCTTTTAGTTTGGCATGTTTCTTTGTTGAGGCTTTAAATCTATACATGCCTTTTAGAATTCCTTCCTTCGAACCCTCAGGCATAGGCGGCATAGGATAATTCTCATTCATCAACGTTATATAATAGAAAATTTTTTCCTGTTCTTTATACATCCGTCTTATACCATCACGGATAATTATGGCTAATTCAAATGCAAATGCGGGATCATATGCATAAAGATTCGGTACAGGATAAGCAAGCAAATGGCTGTTACCATCCTGATGCTGTAATCCTTCGCCATTTAGTGTTGTCCTTCCGGCTGTACCTCCAAGCATAAAGCCCTTTACCCCCATATCAGCAGCAGCCCAAACAAGATCACCAACACGTTGCAGCCCAAACATTGAATAATAGATAAAGAACGGAATCATATTTATTCCATGGGTGAGATATGCCGTTCCGGCAGCAATAAAAGAAGACATGGATCCGGCTTCGGTTATACCTTCTTCGAGTATTTGCCCATTCTTAGCCTCCTTGTAATATAAAAGGCTATCGGCATCCACTGGTTCATAAAGTTGACCAGCATGTGCATATATCCCAACCTGACGGAAGAGAGCTTCCATTCCAAATGTTCTTGCTTCATCCGGAACAATCGGAACTATGTACTTACTGATAAGACTATCCTTTAATAATTTGGCAAGCATCCTTACAAAAACCATGGTTGTTGATACTTCTCTTCCTTCAGTTCCCTTATAAAATTCTTCAAAGATAGACTCCGGAGGTGTTTTAATTGGTTTGATATCTGTTTTCCGGGAGGGTACAAATCCACCAAGAGATTGTCTTCTTTCCTGCAGATATTTTATTTCATCATCGTTATTATCAGGTTTATAAAAGGGCATTTTCGAAATTTGTTCATCAGAGATTGGAATACCAAAACGGCTTCTAAACTCCTTTAATTCATCTTCGTTCAACTTTTTTTGTTGATGAGTGATGTTCTTTCCCTCACCACTTTCACCAAGTCCATATCCCTTTATAGTCTTTGCAAGTATAACCGTCGGCGATCCTTTATGATTAAAAGCGGAATGATAAGCAGCATATACTTTGTGTGGATCATGTCCTCCGCGTCTCAACTTACTTAGCTCCTCATCTGATAAGTCTTCAACCATCTTTAACAGATCATCATCGACCCCAAAGAAATGTTTTCGAACATAAGCACCTCCTTCAACAGTATATTTCTGATACTGTCCATCCACAACTTCACCCATCCTTTTAACAAGCTTGCCATCTTTATCCTTTTCCAATAGAAGATCCCAATCATCGCCCCAAATTACTTTGATAACATTCCAGCCTGCACCCCGGAAAATCGCTTCGAGTTCCTGTATAATTTTTCCATTCCCCCTTACCGGGCCATCCAATCTTTGTAAGTTACAATTGATTACAAAAATTAAATTATCCAATTTTTCTCTGGATGCAAGAGTGATTGCACCAAGAGCTTCCGGTTCATCCGTTTCTCCATCACCCAGAAATGCCCAAACCTTTCCATCAGATTCTTTCAAACCTCTGTCTTCTAAATAGCTGTTAAATCTTGCCTGATAAATTGCCATTATCGGACCCAATCCCATCGACACAGTAGGAAATTCCCAAAACTCAGGCATTAACCATGGATGTGGATAAGATGAAAGACCTCCGCCTGGTTGTAATTCTCTTCGAAAGTTTTCAAGCTGCTCAACTGAAATTCTCCCTTCAAGAAATGCTCTTGCATAAATGCCTGGAGAGGCATGTCCCTGAAAGAATATTTGGTCTCCTCCATATCCATTGCCTTTTCCTTTGAAAAAATGATTGAATCCGACTTCATAGAGGGTAGCAGCACTTGCATACGTTGATATGTGACCTCCAATACCACTTTCCATTTTGTTAGCTTTCACTACCATTGCCATAGCATTCCACCGGATAATGCTCTTATTTCTTCTTTCTAATTCTCTGTTACCCGGATATGGAGGTTGATTTTCTTTTGTAATCGTGTTAATGTAGGGAGTATTTGCCGTGAACGGAATTTGTACACCAGATTTATGTGCACGTATCTGTAATTGATGGAGTAAATCGACTACCCTTTTCGGTCCGCCATGTTCTAATACATAATCGAGCGAATGCAGCCACTCACTTGTTTCGGTTTCTTCTATTTCAGAACTATACTTAGTTTCATTACTCATATAACTATACCTTATTAGATTTAATAACCTGCAATATCAACGGTTTTACAAAAATTGAGGAATCCTACCAAAAATACTGAAAAAAGCATTTTTTATTGGGATTTTAGTGCAAATCGAATAAGTAAATTAATTGATTGGGGAATGAAATACAAGAACAGTTAATAGCATAAACACAAAAATTTAAGAGCATTTACCTTCTTCAAAGTCATAATCTGTTCAACCTAGATAATTCTCATACCAATTCTTTCTCATCAAATCGACCTCTTTTCTGTGTTTCCTCATAAAATGGTCTCCACCTTCAAGCATAACCAAACGGAATGGAATTTCATGTTTTAACAACTTGTAAGAAAGATCAAGGGAATCATGAGGAAGCACACGTTTATCGGCAGCGCCGTGAAGAATTAACATGGGCGTAGTTGTCGAGAGCTTTTCCGCAAAATTTACTATCGATCGGGCATCACATTTTCGTTTAAATTCTTCATCTCCATAATCTCCCATGGTAACTTCAAATAATCTTCGCATAAACCTGCTTTCATCCGAACTACATCCTAAGTTTGCTATTCCGCCAGTAATAACCGCACACTTAAAATTATGATTTTTTGTTAATGTAAGATATGTCATCATACCTCCCCGACTCCATCCTTCAATACCCCACGTCTCTGTATCTGCGCACTGAATCTCTTCCGCAAGCGGTATTAAATTCAGAACATCATTTAAATCATCACCACCAAATTCATCCTTACCTTCTCCTCCTGCATTTCCTCTGTATTGAGATGCAAATACTACATAACCCCAGCTTGCAATCTGGCCAAATACACCTTTAGCGGTGAAGGTATCAATTACACCTTTTTCACCGATGCCTCCACGGTTCCAAATTATGCAGGGATATTTTTGGGTTGTATCACCAGGATATGCTAAATATCCTTTAACTTTCAATCCATCAGAGCTGTATGTCATCTTTTCAACTACAGAATTGTTAAGAGAGTCTTCTCCCCAACCGCTTTTTATCATTTTATTTTGTGTGTCACCAAGTTCAACTCTTTTTCTTTTAATGATAATAGATGAGGAAATACTCATAAATTTTTAATCCGATTGGTTATATTTAATGATTAAAATTACTGAATTAAAAAATGCCTAAAAAGAAGAAAAAGAAAAGATCGGCACCAGATAGTTCTAAAGGTAAATCAACAAAACCTGTCTTTAGAATTGCAACTATTATTGTCCTAATAATTGCCGTAGTATTCTTTGTTCTTAAAAATGTTTCTAATAGCAGTAAACCCGAAGTGGAATATTATAAATTTAAAAAAGAAGGTGAACTTACGATTACCGATAGTTTAGGTAACAGCAAAATTAAAATTGATTTAGAAATTGCTGACACGGAATACGAAAGACAGCTCGGATTGATGAACAGAGATACTATGGAAGAAACCCAGGGGATGCTTTTTAAATTCCCGGAGGAACGTTTTCAATCATTCTGGATGAGAAACACCTTGATTCCACTCGATATAATATTTATAAATAAGGATAAAGAGATCGTAACGATTCATAAGAATACGAAAGTTTTATCTACGCAGAGTTATCCTTCCTCTGCACCTTCTATTTATGTACTTGAGGTTAATGGTGGATTTACAGATAGACATAATATACAAGAAGGGAATAAGATTTTTTGGATCGAAACAAAATAAATCATTGGAGTTTCAGGAACCGTATAATTCATTTTCAACAAGCTCACAAATAATATGAGCTACGGTAATTTGTCCCTCCTGAATTCTTTGCACATTTGATGATGGAATAATAATCGATGAATCGAGGAGGGGTTTAAGTTTGCCACCTTTACCACCTAATAATCCCAGAGTGTATATCCCTTTTGATTTAGCCATTTCAACAGCTTTGATTAAGTTGACGGAATTTCCGCTCGTAGAAATTACTAGTAATACATCACCTTTATTGCCTAATCCTTCAATGCTTCGTGCAAAAACATTTTCGAAACCAATATCGTTCCCCCCTGCTGTTATGTTTGATGTGTCTGTTGTTATTGCTATTGCAGGGATTGCGGGTCTGCTTAATTCATGACTCAATCTTATTACCAACTCTGCTGCAATATGCTGGCAATCAGCGGCACTTCCGCCATTTCCACATAAAAGAAGTTTGTTTCCATTTCTGAAAGATTTTACAAGCAGATCAACCGCTGAGAGTATATCTTCTTTACATACCTGTTCAATCTTTAGTTTGGTTGCAGAACTCTCTTTAAGTGAGTCAACAATAAATTTTTCTTTGTTCATAGATTAATTACTCATTATTCACAATCTTTCTGGGTTCCGGGTTAATCAGTGTTCACAACTTAATTACGATATCGGATTATCGAATCATGATTTTGGAACTACAATAAGATAATGATTAATAATATGGGAGTTAAACTTCTATAGGACTCTTAAAATGAACAGCATTTGCAAACTCAGGTATCATTTCCCAGTTACTGTCATCTTCAAAGTAATTACCTGTTACAATTATGTTTGCACCGTTTTCAACTTTCTCACGGGCAACTATTGGAGATCTTATTCCACCTCCAGCAACCACAGGTATCGAACAAACCTCTCTGATGGCATTAATCATCTCATCCGGAACTGGTTGATCGGCACCGGATCCAGCTTCAAGATAAATTAGTTTCATACCCAGATATTCCGCAGCTAAAGCAGTTGCAGCAGCTATTTCAGGTTTACTTCTTGGTAAAGGCATACTGCCACTCATGTAAACGGCGGTTGTCATTGCTCCAGATTCGATCAGTATATATCCTGTTGATATTGGTTCTATGCCGGCTCTTTTCACTAATGGCGATGCGATAACATGTCTACCGATAAGATTATCCGCATTTCTGCCGCTTACAACTGACAGGAATAGGATAGCGTCAGCACGTGACGAAACCTGATCAATGCTTCCTGGAAAAATAATTGCAGGCAAATTAGTATTGTT
>Ga0075306_1000222_pt1 | contig 12201 bp, 8 predicted proteins | sample Joice_CattailNLC_FD_120074 | JGI IMG/M metagenome (GOLD analysis project Ga0075306, IMG submission 120074) | Natural and restored wetland microbial communities from the San Francisco Bay, California, USA, that impact long-term carbon... | ecosystem: Environmental > Terrestrial > Soil > Wetlands ... | reverse complement strand
GGCCCGGAAATAATGTGTCTTCACGCTGCCCTCGGAGCAACCCATCGCCACCGCCGCCTGGGCGACGTCGAGTCCCTCGAAGTTCCGCAACAGGAACGCCTCGCGCTGGCGCGCGCTCAGCGTCACGAGCGCCGACTCGAGGCGGGCAAGCAGTTCTTCGCCCTCGAGTGCCTCGTCCGGGCGTGCGCGCGGGTCGATCGCGGACTCGACGGGATCAGCAGACCGCTGCCCGTCGGCGCTTGCCGGCCAGATCGCGGTCACGGCGTGACGCACGCGCTCGCGGCGGTGGTAGTCGGTGATGCGGTTGCCGAGGATGCGGTAGAAGAGCGGCCGCCATTCTCTCTCGGGTCGCCCCGAGTACTGCCGCACCAGCCGGATCATCGCGTCCTGGACGGCGTCCTCGGCTTCCGCGCGATTGCGCAGCGCGAGTTGCGCAATGCGCAGCGCCCGGCGTTCGATGCCGGCCAGGAATCGGTCGAGTGCGCGCTCCTGGTCCAATTGGCCGTCCCGCGCTGCGCGGGTTCTCCCGATCAGGATGGGCGCATCGAGCGTAGCAGAGCGATCCACCGGCCCATCCTCCATCGGCACCCGCCTCCGTGCGCGTCCACCGTGTATAACGTTGCCCTGCAGAGGCGGTTGACACCGGCCGCGGAATTTTCAACTCCTTGACCCAGAAGGCTTTCTTGAGCGAACCAGCGCCCATCCTCCAGGTCGTCTTCGACACGCCGCTGCGGCGGTCATTCGACTACCTCGCGCCGGCGGCCGGGCCCCTTCCCCGACCGGGCGAGCGGGTGCGCGTTCCCTTCGGCCGGCAGCGGGCGGTGGGCCTGGTCGTCGCGCATGCAGCCGAGAGCGCCCTGCCGCGCGCGCAGCTGAAGCCGGCCTTCGAATCGATCGACACCACGCCGGTCTGGGACGAGCCGACGTTCGGCCTGCTGCGCTGGGCGGCGGACTACTACCACCAGCCGCTGGGCGACGTGCTGTTCAGCGCGATGCCGAAGATGCTCCGCCTGGGCAGGTCCGCGGTCAGCGATGAAATCGTCTGGCGGCAGTCGGCGGCCGGGCGCGAGGCCATCGCCGGCGGCGCGCGGCTCGGCGCGCGACAGCAGGCGCTCATCGCACTCATCGGCGACGCCGGCGCGACGGCCGCGGCGATCACCGCGGCGGGCCATACGGCGACCCTGCGTTCGCTTGCGGGGCGCGGGTGGCTCGAGTCGTTCGCACGGCCCGAGGCTGCACCGGCCGCGGGCGAAGGCCGGCCCGGCCCGGTGCTTACCGCGGACCAGGCCGCGGCCGTCGAGCGCGTCGGCGCATCGCTCGGGGAGTTCGGCGCCTTCCTGCTGCACGGCGTCACCGGCAGCGGCAAGACCGAGGTGTACCTGCACCTGATCGAGCGCGTGCTCGCCGCAGGCCGCTGCGCACTCGTGCTGGTGCCAGAAATCGCGCTCACGCCGCAGCTCGTCGCCCGCTTCCGCGCGCGGCTCGCCGCACCCGTCGTCGCGCTGCACTCCTCGCTCGCCGACGGCGCGCGCCTCGAGGCCTGGCGTGCCGCCGCAGCGGGCCGGGCCCCGGTGGTGATCGGCACGCGCTCGGCCGTGTTCACGCCGAGCCCCGCGCTCGGCCTCGTGGTCGTGGACGAGGAGCACGACGCCTCCTACAAGCAGCAGGAGGGCTTCCGCTACTCCGGCCGCGACCTCGCGGTCGCGCGCGCGCAGCGCGCCGGCTGCCCGGTCGTGCTCGGCTCCGCGACGCCCTCGCTCGAATCACTCGCGAACGCCGCGGCCGGGCGTTACGAGCGGCTGTCGCTGCCGGAGCGCACCGGGCGAGCCGGCAAGCCGCGCGTCACCGTCGTGGACCTGCGCGTCAACGCGGCGCGCGACGGGCTGTCGCCGCCCGCGCTGGCCGCGATCGAGCGGCACCTCGGCGACGGCGGCCAGGTGCTGGTGTTCCTCAACCGGCGCGGCTACGCGCCGACGATGTTCTGTTCCGGCTGCAGCTGGATCGCGCCCTGCAGGTCCTGCGACGCGCGGCTCACGGTGCATCTCTCGCGCGCGACGCTCGCCTGCCATCACTGCGGCGCGGAGGAACGCATGCCATTCGCCTGCCCGCAGTGCGGCAACGAACTGGTGCCGGTCGGCGAAGGCACCGAGCGCGTCGAGACGACGCTCACGCAGCTGTTCCCGGCCGCGCCGCTGGTGCGCATCGATCGCGACGTCATCCGCCGGCGCGGCGACCTCGAGGACGCTCTCGCCGCGGTCAACGACGGGCGCGCGCGCATCCTGCTCGGCACGCAGATGCTGACCAAGGGCCACGACTTTCCGGACGTAAGCCTGGTCGTCGTGCTGGCCGCGGACCAGGGGCTGTTCGGCGCCGACTTCCGCGCCAGCGAGCGGCTCGCGCAGCAGATCGTCCAGGTCGCCGGGCGCGCGGGCCGTGGCGACCGGCCGGGCGAGGTCCTGATCCAGACCGCGTATCCCGAGCACCCGCTGCTGCATTGCCTCATCACCGCCGGCTACGAGGGGTTCGCGGCGCTCGCGCTCGAGGAGCGGCGCGCGGCCGGCTGGCCCCCGTACTCGCACCTCGCGCTGCTGCGCGCCGACTCCCCTTCGCGGACGGAGGTCTTCGACTTCCTGCGCGCCGCCGGGGCGGCCGCGAGTCCGTCCCGCGAATCGCGACTTCGTATCCTCGGGCCGGCGCCCGCCGCCATGGCGCGACGCGCAGGCCGCCACCGCGCGCAGCTGCTCGTCGAGTCGCCCGCGCGCTCCGAGCTGCAGGACTTCCTCGGCCGGTGGGTCGCCGCGGTCGCGGCCCTGCGCACCCCGCGGTCGCTGCGCTGGTCGCTGGACGTCGACCCCGCGGAAGTTGACTAGCCCGCGGCGATTCCAGAGACTGGCGCGCCTTGAAAAACCTCGTCGAAAAGCTGGTATCCGACGCGCTCGCCGCGCTGCCCCCGGGCACGCTGGGCGACGGCCCGCTGCCGGACCCCGCGATCGAGCGCACGCGCGAGGCCGCGCACGGCGACTTCGCCACCGGCGTCGCGATGCGGCTCGCGAAGGCCGCGCGCGCGAACCCGCGCGCGCTCGCGGCGAAGATCGTCGCGGCGATGCCGGAGAATGCGCTGGTCGCGAAGACCGAGATCGCCGGTCCCGGCTTCATCAACTTCTTCCTGACGCCCGCCGCCTGGCAGGCCGAGATGGCGCGCGTGCTCGAAGAGGGCGGCGGCTACGGGCGCGGCAATGGCGGGGCGGGACGCAGGACCATCGTCGAATTCGTCTCCGCGAACCCGACCGGGCCCCTGCACGTCGGCCACGGGCGCCATGCCGCCTTCGGCGCGACGGTCGCGAACCTGCTCGCCGCCGACGGCTGGCGCGTGCACCGCGAGTACTACGTGAACGACGCGGGCCGCCAGATGGACATCCTCGCGGCCAGCGTGTGGCTGCGCTACCTGGAGCTCTGCGGCGAGCAGCTCGCCTTCCCCGCCAACGGCTATCGCGGCGACTACGTGCGGCCCGTCGCGGCCCGGCTGCGGGCCGAGCACGGCGACGCGCTGCGACGCCCGGCCGCGGAGGTGCTCGCCGGGCTCCCGGCCGACGAGCCAGGCGGGGGCGACAAGGACCAGTACATCGACGCCGTCATCGCGCGCGCCAGGTCGATGCTCGGCGACGGATTCCGCGCGGTGTTCGACGCCGGGCTTGCGGAAATGCTCGCCGACATCCAGGGCGACCTCGCCGAGTTCGGCGTGACGTTCGACCGCTGGTACTCCGAGCAGGACCTCGGCGACGGGCACGACGGCGGGCCGATCGACCGCGCGCTCGCGCGCCTGCGCGCCAACGGCCACGTGTTCGAGCGGGACGGCGCGACCTGGTTCCGCGCGACGCTGTTCGGCGACGAGAAGGACCGCGTGGTCATACGCGCCAACGGCCAGAAGACCTACTTCGCCTCGGACATCGCCTATCACCTCGACAAGCGCGAGCGCGGCTTCGAGCAACTGGTCACGATCCTCGGCGCCGACCACCACGGCTACGTCGCGCGTGTGCGCGCGGGGCTCGCGGCGATGGGCGAGCCGCCGGAGTCGCTCGAGGTGCCGATGGTGCAGTTCGTGACGCTCTGGAAGGGCGGCGAGAAGGTCGCGATGGGCAAGCGCGAGGCGCAGTTCGTCACGCTGCGCGACCTGCGCGCGGAAGTCGGTAACGACGCCGCCCGTTTCATCTACGTGATGCGCTCGCACGACCAGGCGCTCGACTTCGACCTCGAACTCGCCCGCAGGCAGACCAATGACAACCCGGTCTACTACGTGCAGTACGCGCACGCGCGCATCGCGAGCGTCCTCAAGCAGGCCGCCGAGCGCGGCCTGCCCTTCGACCGCGCGGCCGGCATCGCGGCGCTGGACTCGCGCACGGAGCCTGCCGAGCTCGCGTTGATGCGCGAGGTTTCGCGCTGGCCGGAAGTGGTGCGCCTCGGGGCGGACCAGCGGGCGCCCCACCTCGTGGTGAACTACCTGCGCGAGCTCGCCCAGGCCTTCCACGCCTGCTACGCGGCGCTGCCCTTCATCGTGGATGACGCGGACACGCGCAATGCCCGGCTCGCGCTGATCGCCGCCGCGCGCCAGGTGCTCGTGAACGCGCTGGCGATCCTCGGCGTGTCCGCGCCCGAGAGCATGTGATGGTCGCAAGGGACTACAAGCGCAGCCGCGGCCGGCGCGAGGGATTTTCCGGGTGGGTCGGGCTGCTGATCGGGCTTGCGCTCGGGCTCGCCGTCGGGCTCTCGTTGTACTACTTCGACCCGCGCGATCCGCTGCCGAACGGCAGCGCCGCCAGGCCGCCGGCGGAAGCGGAGCCCGCCTCGGCGCGGGAGGCAGCCGCGGACCCGCAGCCCGATCAGTACGACTTCTACGACATGCTGCCGAACTTCGAGGTCGTGGTCCCGGAACGGGAAGCCGTCGTCCAGAGCGATGTGCCGGAAGCCGCCCGGAAGGAAGGCGCCTACGTGCTGCAGGCGGGCTCGTACCGGAAACCGGAAGACGCCGATCGCGTGCGCGCGCAGCTCGCGCTGCAGGGCATCGAGTCCAACGTCCAGCGCGTCGCCATCGACGCCGACACCTGGCACCGCGTGCGCATCGGCCCGATCAGCGATCCCGCCGAGCTCAACCGCGTGCGCTCTCGGCTCAAGGAGGCCGAGGTCGACTTCCTGGTGGTACGGGTGGGGGACTAACCGGAGGGGTCAGACCCCTTGATCCGATCGCCCTTGATCCTCACGGAACTTCGCCGTGCACTGGCGGCCCGCAACGGACATCAAGGGGTCTGACCCCTCCAAGTCCTCAGTTCTTGATGCTGATGCTGTTCTTGACGTCCTTCACGCCATCGACGGACTGGGCCACCTTGGTCGCCGCGGTCTTCTGCGCCTCGCTCTCCACGAAGCCGGAAAGCTGGACAACGCCGCCGCGCGTCTCGACCTTGATGTCGTGGGCCTTGGTCTCCTTGCTCTCGGTCAATGCAGTCTTGACCTTGGCGCTGACCGTGGAGTCGTCGATCGCCCCGCCGGCCGTTTGCGACGCCTGCTTGATCAGGAGGTTGTTCTCGACGCCCTTGACCCCGGTGACCGCCTTCGCCACGGATTCCGCCTGCGCCTTCTCCTTGTTGTTGTCCACGAAGCCGTTCAGCTGGACGACGCCCTTGTAGACCTCGAGGTTGATCTCGCTGGCATCCGCGGTCTTGTCCTCGGTCAACGCGGCCCAGACCTTGGTATGCAGCACCTTGTCGTCGGTGTACTCGCCGACCGTGCGCTTGGAGTCGTCCGCCTGGGCGGAAACGGCGCCCAGCAACCCCATGGCGGCCGCGGCTACGGTCAACAGCTTGCTCATCTTCTTCATCGCGGTCTCCCCGGTTCAGTCTTCGGTAATCTGACGGAAGTCTACCCCCAACGAGCGCAGTTTGCGGTAGAGATGGGTGCGCTCCATGCCGACGCGCTTGGCGAGCAGCCCGACCTTGCCGTTGCACAGCATCAACTGCTGCAGCAGATAAGCCCGCTCGAACTGTTCGCGCGCCTCCCGCAGCGGCAGCGCGAGCAGGTCCTGCTTGACCAGCGGCTCGTCCGGGGCCTGCTGGGCGACCAGGTGCTGCTCGATTTCGTCGAGGCCGATTTCTTCGGGTCCGCCCATGATCAGGACCCGTTGCACCAGGTTCCTGAGCTCGCGCACGTTGCCCGGCCAGGGGTAGTTCCGCAGCCGGTTCTGGGCCGCGACCGAGAAGCGCCGGAAAGGCATGCCCTCCTCGTCCACGAGCCGGTCAACATAATGCCGCAGCAGCTCCGGCACGTCCTCCGCGAACTCGCGCAGCGGCGGAATGCGGATCGAGATGACCTCGAGATGCGCCATCAGGTCGCGCCGCAGCCCGCTTGCCGGCCCGTCGTGCCCGGGCAGGGCCGCGCTCACAAAGCGGGCATCGAAGGGCACGATGTCGGGCGCGCCGGGGCGCTGCCAGCCGCCCTGCTCGAGGTCCGCGAGGAGCAGGCGCTGCGCCTGCACCGTGAGGTCCTCGAGCCCGCCCAAAAACAGGGTTCCGCCGCGCGCCTGCTCGTAGTAGCCCGTCTCGGTCCTGCCATCCGTCGTCGTCCCGCGCAGCCGCGCCGCGGCCGTCGCGTCGTCGAGGCTCGCGCAGGTGACGGTGACGAACGGACCCGACGAGCGCGGCCCGAGCGAGTGCATGTAGCGCGCGAAGGCCTCGCGCCCGGTGCCCGGCTCGCCGACCAGCAGCACCGACGCGTCGTGGGCCGCGACCTGCTGGACCTGCTCGCGCAGCCGCTGCATCAGGCGGCTCCTGCCGACCGGCGCGACCAGCGGCGGGATCAGCGTGCGCTGCGCCTGGCGCTTGCGCTTGCCGGCCTCGAGCGCGCGCTCGGCGGTGCGCAGGAGCTTCGCGATCGAGAGCGGCTTCTCGACGAAGTCGAAGGCCCCGAGCCGCGTCGCCTCGACCGCCGTCTCCACCGTGCCGTGGCCGGAGAGCATGACGACCGGGCAGTGCAGCGACTGCTTCTCGTTCCACTCGCGCAGCAGCGAGATCCCGTCCATGTCCGGCATCCAGATGTCGAGCAGCACGAGGTCGGGCTCCTCGCGGGCCGCCGCACGCCGCGCCGAGGCGGCGTCCGCCGCGACCTCGACCTCGTAGCCTTCCTCGGCGAGGATCTCGGACAGCAGTCCGCGGATGTCGGCCTCGTCGTCGACGACCAGGATTCTCGGCGAACTCATGCTTTCTCTCTCCTCGCCTCGGCGCGGCGCGTCTCACGCGCGGTCGCCGGCAGTGTGATGCGCACCCGGGCGCCGCCCTGCTGCGCGTTGTCGACCTCGACCGCCCCGCCGTGTTCCTCGACGATGCGGCGCACGATCGCAAGTCCGAGGCCCGTGCCCTTCGGCTTCGAGGTCACGTAAGGGTCGAATGCCTGCTCCAGCAGGTCGCCCTGGAAGCCGGGCCCGTTGTCGATCACGACCAGGCTGACCTGGCCGCCCGAGCGCTGCGTCTCGATCATGATGACAGGATTCTCCCGCCCGTCGAGCGCCTCGAGCGAGTTCGTCAGCAGGTTATTCAGCAGCTGCCGGATGCGGCCCTGGTCGGCCTCGAGCAGCGACGCCTTCGGGTCGAGCGAGAGCCCGAATGCGACGCGCGGGTCCTGCGCATGGTAGAGGTCCGACACCTGCCGGATCAGCGCGGAGAGGTCGAACTCCCGGATGTTCATCTCGGGCACCTTGGCGTACTCGGAGAAGGCCGCGACCATCTGCTTCATCGCCTCGACCTGCTGGACGATCGTGTGCGTCGAGCGGTCGAGCAGGTCTGCCTCCGGCTTGTTGAGCCCGCGCATCAGCTTGCGGCGCATGCGCTCGGCCGAGAGCTGGATCGGCGTGAGCGGGTTCCTGATCTCGTGCGCGAGCCGGCGCGCGACCTCGCCCCAGGCCGCCTGGCGCTGCGCCTGCAGGAGCTGCGTCACCTCGTCGAACACCAGCACCAGGCCCTGCGCGCCGGCATCCCCCGGCAGCGCCGTGCAGGCACATACGATCTCGCGCCGGCCGGCCTCGGTCCGCAGCGTCAGCTGCTCACGCCACTCGGTCTCGCCCGCCGCCGCGTGCCCCTGCAGCACGTCGTGCAGCTCGGCGAGCAGCGGGTGACCCGCGGCGATCTCCGCCAGCGGGCGCCCGGCCGCGCCGTCGAAGTCGACGCCGAGGATCGCGCCCGCCGCCTGGTTCGCGACGCGCACGCGCAGGTCCGGCTCGAGCGAGATGACGCCGCTCGTGAGCCGCGCGAGGATCACCGCAAGCGCCGCGCGCTCCGCCTCGACGGCGGCCTGGCTGCGCTCGTTCTCCTCGCGGGCGCGCGCGAGCTTCTTGGTCATGTCGTTGAACGAGGTGACGAGGTAGCCGATCTCGTCGTGCGACGGGCGCAGGAGCCTCGTGTCGAAGTCGCCCTTCGCGACCGCGCGCGTGCCCGCGATGAGGTCCTGCACCGGACGCACCAGCCGCTCGGAGAAGTACAGCGCGCCGTACATGGCCGCGAGCAGCGCCATCAGCAGCACCAGCGACAGTGTCAGCACGAAGGCGGCCTTCAGCGGCTCGCGCAGGTACGAGAGCTGGCCGTACTGCTGGTAGGCCTGCTGGACGGTGCCGGCCAGGTCGGACAGCCGTTGCGGCACCGGGTAGGTCGCGACGAGCGCGCGCGGCGAACGCGCCCCCGCGGCGGCCGGCAGCTGGGTCGCCGCCAGCACCTGGTAGCCGCCGCCGGGCGCGGGCTGCAGGCTGACGTGCGGCCGCCCCTGGCGAAGCTGCAGCAGCAGTTCCGGCGGCGGCGCGACCGGCAGCGCATGCTGGATGCCGGCGCGGGTGTAGGCCAGTGTCTGGCCGCCCGCGCTCATGACGATGAGTTCCTCCGCGTCCGAGCGGCGCAGTTCCTCGTCGAGCGCGAAATAGAGTCCCGCGCCCGACTCCACCGAGAGCCGGTCTGCCATGTCGAGCGTGTGCCCGAGGTACTCGCGCATGCGCAGGTCGAGCGCCGCGCGCGACAGGCCGAGCGCGTCCGTGAGCCCCTGCCGCACCTCGGCGTGGAACCAGCCGTCGATGCCGCGCGTCAGGAACATCACCGAGAACGTGAACACGAGCAGGAGCGGCGCGATCGCGAGCCCGCCGAACATCAGCAGCGTCCGTCCGCGCAGGCGCGAGCCCGGCACGTGCCGTCGCCAGTCGCGGATGAAGTCCGCGAGCCGGCCGCCGATCAGGATCAGGAGCGCGACGACGCCCGCGACGTTGATCAGCAGGATCGCGAGGTAAAGCTCGCCGAAGCGCTGCGGCCCTTCGGACGTCAAGGCCAGCATGACCAGTGCCGTCACCCAGATGACGATCCCGGCGCCGGCGATGAACGGCAGCCAGCGGCGGATCATGGCCGCACCTGCCAGGCATACCACTCCGTCGTCCGCGACCAGCTGCGCCAGAACAGGAGCATCCGCACCGCGGCCGGCAGCTCGCCGATCTCGACGGTCGCGCGCACGCGCATGTCGAAGCGCTGTCCCTCCGGCAGCGCGGCGGTATCGGCTATCACGATGCCGCCGATTCGGCCGAGCGCCTCGAAGGCCTCCTCCTCCGAGGCATGGCTCACGTGAGTGCCGCTCTTGACGTCGGTGACGACGTAGCGTTCGGCGATCGCATCGTATGCGAGCTGCCAGCGGCGGCCCATCGAGACGACGTCCTCAGCGGGCAGCAGGCGGCGGTCGACGCTGGCCTCGATCTCGAGGCGCAGCACCAGCGGCACACCCTCTTCGAAGGCCTGGCGGGCTGCCTCGGCGAGCGCGAGGTCGAGCCGCACGTCGAGGAGCCATTCGCCGTTCACGAGTTCGACGTAGGCGTTCCTGACCTCGAAGCGCTCGGCCTGCTGCGCGGCGGCGAGCGGAACCAGCACCGCGCCGAGCAGCGCGGCGAATGTCATGTGCCAGCGACGTCCCCGCATCCAGTGCACGCTAGGTCTTCTTCTCGAGGCAGGCGTAGTAGAAGCCGTCGGCGTCAGCCGCCCCGCTCGGCAACGCGCAGCCCGGCCCCGCGAGCCGCCACGGCAGCGCACCGGGCAGCGAAAGCCTAGCAGATTCGGTCGCCTCGACCGCCGCCGGTTCCCCGGCGAGGAACGCGGCGACGACCCCGGCATTCTCGGCCGACAGCACCGAGCAGCTCGCGTACACGAGCCGGCCGCCCGGTGCGAGCAGCCCCCAGCAGGCGCGCAGCAGCGCCGCCTGCTGCGCCGCAAAGCGGCCGATGTCGCCGGCGCGGCGCAGCAGCTTGATGTCCGGATGGCGGCGGATGACGCCGGTTCCCGAGCAGGGTACGTCGAGCAGTACCCGGTCGAAGGGCCGGCCGTCCCACCAGGCGTCGGGTCGCGCGGCGTCGCCGACGACCACGCGTGCATCCAGCCCGAGCCGCGCGAGGTTCGACCGGATGCGCGCTGCGCGCGCGGCGTCCACGTCGAGCGCGACGAGCTCCGCGAGGCCGGGTTCGAGCTCTGCGACGTGACAAGCCTTGCCGCCGGGCGCCGCACAGGCATCGAGCACGCGCATGCCGGGTGCCGCAGCCAGCAACCGCGCGGCGAGTTGCGCGGCGGCATCCTGTACGGACACGTCGCCGTCCGCAAAGCCGGGCAACACGTTGACGTCCACGGGCGCCGCGAGCCGCAGCGCCTCGGGCGCGAAGTCACAGGCCTCGGCCGGCAGCGCGGCACCGGCGAGCCTCTCCAGGTAAGCATCGCGCGTACCGTGCCGCGCATTGACGCGCAGCCACATGGGCGGCTCGCGATTGCCGGCGTCCGCGATCGATTCCCAGCGGTCCGGCCAGTCGCGCGCAAACGCGTCGAGCATCCATTGCGGGTGTGCGTAGCGCGCCGGCCGGCGCGCGTGCGCCGCCGCGACGACCGCCTCGCGCTCGCGCAGGAAGCGCCTCAGGATCGCATTGACGAGTCCCGCTGCGCGCGGGTGCCCGAGCGCCCGCGCCGCCTCGACCGTTTCCGAAACCGCCGCGTGCAGCGGCGTCGCGCCGTGCAGCAGCTGGTAGAGCCCGACGAGCATCAGCGCGCGAACCTCGGGGTCCTGCTTCGCGCCCGGGCGATCGAGCATGCCGTCGAGGCAGGCCTCGAGCTCGAAGAACCAGCGCACGGTGCCGAAGGCGATCGACTGCGTCGCCGGCCGTGGCACGCCGCCCTGCGTCGCGGCAGCCACGGCATCCTCGAGGCGACGGCCCTGCGATGCGACGGCGACCACGGCGCGCGCCGCCGCGACCCGGATCGCGGCACCGCCGGGCGTGCTCAGCGGGATCCCCGGATCGACCCGAGCACCTTGCCGACCAGCTGCCTGGCGTTGGCGAGCTCGGCAGCGCTGACGACACGCCGGCCCGGCAGCTGCACGCGCTGGAGCCGCAGCGCGCCATCGCCGGTCATGACGGCGATGCCGGCGCCATCCGCGCCGAGGATGGTGCCAGGCACGGGCCCGTGACCCGCCGCCGCCGCCGCCTCCGCCGCGTGGATGCGCAACTGCGCGCCGTCGAGCGTCGTTTCCGCGACCGGCCACGGGTTCAACGCGCGGACCTGACGGTCGAGCTGCACGGCCGGCTCGCGCCAGTCGAGCCGGGCTTCGGCCTTCGTGAGCTTCGCCGCCCAGGTTGCCTGCAGGTCGTCCTGCGGCTCGAAGGCGGCACGGCCGGACGCGAGCACATCGAGCGCCCCGACGATCGCGATGCCGCCCTCGTCCGCGAGGCGCGCCTCCAGCTCGCCCGCGGTTTCGCGTTCGCCGATCGCAGTTTCGCGGCGCAGCATCACGGGACCGGTGTCGAGTCCCGCTTCCATGCGCATGATGCACACGCCCGTGCGCGCGTCCCCGGCCTGGATCGCGCGCGCGACAGGCGCCGCGCCGCGCCAGCGGGGCAGCAGCGACGCGTGCACGTTCAGGCAGCCGAGCCGCGGCAACGCCAGGATCGCAGGGGGCAACAGCAGCCCGTAGGCGACGACGACGATCACGTCAGGCGCGATGGCCGCGATCCCGCCGGCCTGTTCGGCGCCCTTCAGCGAGGTCGGCTGGCGGACCGGCAGGCCGAGCGCGAGCGCGCGTTCCTTCACGGGGCTTGCGGCGAGCGTGCGGCCGCGGCCCCGCGGGCGATCGGGCTGCGTCAGGACGGCGACGATGCGGTGGCGC
>Ga0075306_1000221_pt1 | contig 12207 bp, 6 predicted proteins | sample Joice_CattailNLC_FD_120074 | JGI IMG/M metagenome (GOLD analysis project Ga0075306, IMG submission 120074) | Natural and restored wetland microbial communities from the San Francisco Bay, California, USA, that impact long-term carbon... | ecosystem: Environmental > Terrestrial > Soil > Wetlands ... | reverse complement strand
TCCGGAAAGTTGTGCTCGACGAATCGATAATTCTATTAAGCCGGCTTTCTTAAAAATATTTGTGACGAGCTCGGCATCTTTTAAATTGTATTCAGCAAGACTGGCTTTATCTTCTTTGAACATCCTTTCAATCTCTTCTACTTTATTATGATCCTGCGAAATTGTTTTTCCTTCTTCCAGCATTTCCTGCGCAACGGTTTCAAGTCTGTAATCTTCAAACGTAAAAAACGAAGACCTTAATGCTGGTGGGCCATCAATTACAACTCTGCCAGTGATTGATGCAAAATAACCCCTGGGTTTTCTGGTTCTCAAGGAAACCCTTCCTTCACCCCTGGCAATATCAAATGAAATGTGATGTTCCAGACATTTGGCTTCGAGGAACATCAAATCAAAACCAATCACATGCCAGCCAATTATGATGTCCGGATCGGTTTCATTAAACCAACGAAGAAATTGAGTCAGTAAAGTCTTTTCATCCGGATATGACAATATGTAGTCCGGCAGTTCATCATCTTCTTTGTTGACAAGGAACACTTTTTTTATACTAATATTCCTTCCAGTAACTTGAACTGCAATTGAATATAATCGAGTGTTGTTTTCGCCTGTTTCAATATCAAGCGAAGCAACAACAAAGTTTGGCGTAACATCGCATGGCTCTATTTCCGGGTTTATAAATATTGATAGGTTGTTCTGTCTTTTAATTTTACCGGTTACTTTCATTTGCGCATTTATAAATCTTTCCATTAAGTACCTTCGTGCAGGACCAATGTCTGATTCATACATTTTTATTTTATTCTGATGAAGTTCATCCGCCATTCTTTTCAAATCATTTTGAGTATTAAAGTAAAGTGCATCAACATATTCGTGGTTAAAGTTTTTTAACTTAATTTCTTTACGTGTATATCGAACTGATGAGTTTGTTAATACAGTATCCCGCTTGATGAAGAAAACCGGATTGTTGTTAGTAATGTTAATTTCGACTGGTCCAAGTTCCTCAGACTTACCAATGAAACGAAGGATATTGTTACCTTTCCAATCCATCCATTCACCGGTTAAAATGAAAACATGTGCTGTATTTAAAGGTTCATCCATATGACGATCTGATTTTGCTTACCAAATGTACGAGGCTAGTAATTTAACGATCAATAATTCTCAACTAAATTATCGAAAGCTTTTTTAAGCTTAAGTGTTAATTCCCCCGGTTTACCATTACCTACAATCCAGTCATTTACATTTATTACCGGAGTAATTTCTTTAGTTGTGCTTGTAATAAAAAACTCAGTAAACGTTTTTAACTCATCTTTTTTAATAAATTCTTCTTTTACTTCAATTTCAAGTTGATTACAGAGTTCCAATACAATTATTCTGGTAATTCCTGAAAGGATTAGATTGCTCTCAGGTGCTGTAAAAACAGTTTCATCTTTTATTGCAAAAAAATTAGTGTGAGAGCCTTCGGTAATTACACCTTCCCTGATTAATATTGCTTCCATTCCTCCGGCATCAATAGCATTTTGATTTGCAAGAACAATCGGCAAGAGCGAAACAGATTTAATATCGCATCTCTGCCATCTTATATCATCTTGTAATGAAACTTTAATTCCCTCATTTTGTTCTCGCCTATTTACTTCGAAAGATGCTGCTGAAATGAAGACGGTGGGATTAACATCATCTTTTTGAAAACCGTGAATACGGGGGAATGATGTGCCTCTTGTAATTTGCAAGTAAATTAGTGCCTCAGCTTCTATATTATTCTTTTTAATAAGCTCATAGATAATATTTTCAACTTTTTTTATTTCGTCGAAAAAAAGCCGTATTTCACTCAAACTTCTTCTTAATCGATTTAAATGATCTTCATATTTAAAAAGTTTGCCATTATAAGTACGGATTGATTCGTAAACACCGTCTGCAAACAGGAATCCTCTATCAAAAGGTGAAATTTTAGCTTTTTCTAAATGTAGAAATTCACTATTGAGATATACTATCATATTTAGTTCTGAAATTGAATTTAAATTTTAGGATAATTTACAGAATGAATTAGAGAGATGATATGGTTACTGGATAAATGTCGTCTCCCTGTCAAATCTTAATAAGTGATAAAATCTTTCTATATTGAACTTTATTATTTTCAATTCTGGTTCTATGAACAACTTACAGATTATATTATCTATTATTGGTGGAGCAGTAGGATTATTTATAGGTGCAGAGGGTCTAGTAAGGGGCAGCTCTTCTCTTGCCATCAGGTTGGGAATTTCTCCTTTGGTTATAGGGTTAACAATTGTTGCATTTGCTACGAGTAGTCCTGAGCTAGTTGTTAGCATAAATGCTGCTATTGAAGGTAACTCCGGTATAGTGGTTGGTAATATCGTGGGATCGAATATCTGTAATATTGCACTTATTCTAGGCGTGGCCGCATTAATTTCACCAATACAAGTAAAAACGCAGGTAATAAAGAGAGAAATCCCGCTGTTGATACTTATCAGTTTTTTCCTTCTACTTGTCCTTATTGATGATTCAATCTCACGGTGGGAAGGTGCAATGTTTGTCATAGGAATAATTGCATACGTGGGTTTGAGCTATCGCTATGTTAAAAAGGATAAAAATGACGCAGAAATTGTAAAGGAATTTGAAGAAGGACTCAAGACAAAATCGTACAAAACGTGGCAGTCTATTCTATTAATTATCGGTGGATTAGGTTTATTGATAATTGGTTCAAATCTTTTTGTTGATGGTGCTGTAGAAACTGCAGTAAAGTTTGGAGTAAGTCAGGCTGTAATTGGTCTTACAATAGTTGCACTTGGTACCAGCTTACCGGAATTGTTTACATCGATTGTTGCTTCATTTAAAAATGAGAATGATATTGCAATCGGAAATGCAGTGGGTTCAAATGTTTTCAACATTCTGAGCATACTTGGAATTTCCTCTCTAATTAATCCAATTTCAAATAGCGGTGTTACTATCAATGATCTTTTAATTATGATGTTTTTCACTATTCTAATTTTCCCTCTTTGCAAATCCGGGTTTATCATAAGAAGATGGGAAGGAGCAATTCTGTTCAGCGGCTATATAGCATATATTATTTACCTGGTTCGAATACAAATATTTGTTTAACTCTCAATTTCAGGCATTAAAAAGTTTGGTGATACAAATATGCTTGTTTTTAGAAAATTAAAAGAATTTTACTATCAAAAGCATTGAGATTGGAGTTCCGAACATATAGCAATCATTGTAATTTTGTATATTATCATTATTAGCAGCCTGGCAATACGAAAATATTATAAACATAGTTGAATTATTATACTATTTTGAAGGACTTAATACCTCTAAATTAATATTTGAACATCAAGACAGAAAAAAAAGTAAGAACTGAACATTGCTTAACTGATGTTTTTGTCCTGGCGTACTTACGCTCCCTAAATTTTTGTGCCGCATTTGTGGTTGAAAGAGAAATGAGAGAATTTAAAGCAGATAAGATTGTATGCGAATTTTGGATATTTTTTTATGTTTATCAGAAGAAGATTAGTTACAATATTGATCCAATCATTCTTGTAGGGACAGGACAAACCGGTAATATTTGCATAGGTGGTGATTGCAGATATGAGTTCGATTTTAATGGCAGAGAATTTAAAATGATAAAACATTTGTCATAATTAAACAATTTAGGGGATTTTATATAATATATATTATGTTGCAAACTATTTCCATTATGATTTTGTAATAAAAGTATTTATTTTGAAGTGATTAAAAAAGTGTTGACTTTTTATATAAATTTTATCACGTTGGTACTGCTTTAATTAATTATTTCGAAACAAACGGAGGGCTATGAAGTTTTTTTACTCTTTTCTAAAAAAGTGTGTCGTTCAAAAACATACTCTCCGATCAGGCAATTTCTGTTTAGCTGATTTCTTCAACCAGAATGTCTTTAAAAATTTTCCAATAAATTTTCTAATCGGAGTTCAAATCTTTTTTATATCCATGCAGATGGAAAGAGGTGTTTTGTTCTTATGTAGAGTGAGTAATATTAATCATCACTCGAGAAATTAATTCATTCATTCAATAATTATGGAGAAAGAGATATGAAGAGAATATTCACATTTCTCTTGATTTTCCTGATTCTTCCCGTAGTAGCTCTGGCCCAATCGGGGCAGCTTAGAGGTACTATCACAGATCTGGAAACGGGTGAGCCGCTTTTGGGAGCCAACGTTCTAGTTGTTGGAACTACCCAGGGCGCAGCAACCGATATTAACGGTGAGTATGTCATTCTCAACTTGTTCGCTGGTACCTATGAAGTTCGAGCTACTTACATAGGCTATCAAGCGCAAACATTCCAAAATGTCCGTGTTGTTGCTGGCTTAACCTCGGAACTAAATTTTCAGCTTGCATCCGAAGGTATACAGGTAGGTGAGGTTGAAGTTGTTGCCGAAAGACCGTTAATTAATAAGTACAACACAAACGCTCAAAGAATTACAACAAGTGAAGACATTGATGCGTTACCTATAAGGGCAGTTGATAATATTTATGCCCTTAATCCGGGTGTTGTTGTTCAGGATAATACCGTATTCATTCGTGGCGGTCGTCAGGATGAAGTTGGTTTTTATCTTGAAGGAACTAATATAACTAATCCTGTTGTGGGCGGACGCCAGGTAAATCTTATTCCTGATGCGCTCGAGGAGATCCAGGTTCAATCAGGTGGTTATACGGCTGAATTTGGCGGTGCTAACGCTGGTATAATTAAACAGCAAATTAAAACCGGTACAGCAAACTTAAAAGCTTCTGCAGAGTTTATTACCGACAACCTTGGATTTCAGAGTAAGGATGATGCATTTAGCGGTAAAAAAACTTTGGGAGCTTATTGGTATGGGTATACCGAATCAATTATTTCTTTAAGCGCACCGGTCGGCAGTCCTAATATAAAATTCTTCGGTTTATTCGATTATTCGTTTATAAGAGATCAAAATCCTCAGGCTTATCCTGGAATAAACCTGGGCAGGATTGGTGATGCAACTACGGGAGATACACTAGACTTCTTTTATCCAGCCGGAGCTACTTTGAATAATTCATTAGAAGCTTATACGGGTACTGGAAGTTTAACATTTAATTATAATCCATTTATTGTAAGATTAGCTGGTACTTATACTTCCGGAAACCAAGATAATCCTTGGCCAGCTACACGTAATATAACCCAGATTCAAAGCACAATAGCCGGCAATTCAAGATATGAGCAAGTGGAAACTCAGGATGGTGCATTTAACCTGAAACTCACATATTTAGTGAACCCACAAACTTTTTTGGAAGTAAACGGCGGTTATGCATTTAATAATCTGGATCGTTTTGACCCTGTCTTAAAAGATAATTGGCAAGCTTACGGAGATAGTGCTGCAAATGCCAATGCAGGTTACGTATGGTCAAGAGAACGTGGAAATACCGGGCCTTACCAGCGTCCTGGAAATTATAATATTTTAAGTTTCATCTTTTTTGATAAAAATGATGTGCTTGCTGGTTACCAGAAGTCTGAAAGACAAACAATAAATGGCAACATTTCTATATCGTCACAGATTAGCAAAGAGCACAATATAAAAGCCGGTTTTGAAATAAATACTTATGATATAGCAAACTTCTCTATGAATAACGAAACGACTGTGAATCTTGCTGCTCTTCTAAACGACCCGAACAAAACAATTGATGATGAAACCACAATTAGAAGACAGGGTGTGAACAATTATGGTTATGACGTTTATGGCAACAAAGCAGATAACGCTGAACGCCCATGGGAAGACGCTAGAAAACCTATTTTTATGGGTGCATACATCCAGGATAGAATGGAATACAAGGATCTCGTCATTAATTTCGGTTTACGTTATGATTATATTGATATTGATAACTGGGTTCCCGCCGATCCTTCCAGACCCGAAACTGTCTGGGATAAAAACACTGGCGACATTGTAACTATTGACGGAGTATTAGGGGGAGGACTGGTGCAGACACCATCATACAGTTCTGTTAGCCCAAGACTCGGATTTTCATTCGCATTAACGGAACAGACTGTATTCCACGCCCAATGGGGTAAGTTTGTTCAGCAATCGAGACTTAGAGATACTTATAATGGTCTTAACTCTACCGGAAGAAATTTGCGTGGCGGATTCTTTATACCAGCACCAGTTGGTTTTAATGTTAGGCCAACAAGAACAACACAGTACGATGTTGGATTCACACAACAGCTTGGTGATTTTGCATCATTTGATATCACAGGATACTACAAAGATGTAACAGATCAGACTGTCTATAAAGAACAGATTGTAGCTGACGGGTCACCGTTTGGTAATTATTCTTACTATACCAATGGCGACGTAGCTACAATATCCGGTGTTGAAGTAACTTTTAATATGAGAAGAGTACAAAGATTTAAGGTTGATGCAAATGTCTCTTTTGCTTCTTCGAATGGAACAGGTTCTTTCCCCAGTTCAAACCGAGGGATAGTAGGTGCACCAATAGATGGGGTAACACAGTTTGCTCCTCTTTATGTTGCCCCGCTTGAATATGCCCAAGCGATTACTGCCGCAATGAACCTTGATTTCAGGTTTGGTAAGGGAGATGGCGGCCCTGTATTTCAGGAATTAGGGCTTACCGCACTATTAACATATGGTAGCGGACATCCCTATACTAGAGGTAAGGGCGGGTACGATCTTGAAGGAGATCCCAGAGACAGACAACCATTGGAGCCGCTGAATAATTCAACAACTCCTTCAATATTCCAGGTCGATATGAGGCTTGATAAAACATTCAACATTGCCGATGTCTTAAATTTGAATATATATATTCAGGCTATAAATGTATTTGACACTCAAAATATTAATAACGTATTCTTAAGAACTGGCACGCCTTACGATGATGGCTACCTGAGTGATCCTGCACAGGGTGAAATAAATGCAGCATCCCTGGGGCCTGATTATGTGGCCTTGTATGAAGCACTTTATCTTGACTATTACCAGCAGTGGAGAGCTGCTCTGTCTCCGAGTGCAACAGTAACTACTGATGGATTCTTTTATGGACCACCACGTCAGTTCAGACTTGGAATAAGATTAGAATATTGATCCAGAATAAAAGCTGATGTATAAATAAATAGGAGTTTAATTAATATGAATTTAAGAATATTTAAAATCCTGTTAGAATTTCTCTTTTGCGGGGTGCTAATTAGTGGCATCGCATTCGCAGAAGGAGATGGCCAGAATAACAGGAGTAATGGGTTGAACAAAATCAGTGGTCAGCCTATTAGGGCGTACATGAATATCAATAACATTTCCACTGTCATAAAAAATGATGGTATTTCTGATATTAATGTGGCAGAAACCAACTCTGGTCTTGTTTACCCAAAAGGCAGCGGGAAAACTGCTGTATTTACTTCCGGATTCGTATGGGGTGCCTATGTACCCGGCGATCCACAAGTTAGAGTTGGCGGAACAACCTACGCAACCGGAATACAAGCCGGAAGAATATTGCCCGATGGAACTGCTGAGGATAGTGACTTGGATCATGTAAGAATATACAGGGTTCGCTCGGGTGTCTATCCTGGTGGACCACCGGTTGACTTATCTTCAGAAGCAAATGACGAAGGCGTTTCAGAAGATCAGGTACGGGCACAGTATGATACTGACTGGACGGAGTGGCCTGCAATATATGGCGCACCGTTTTTTGATGGGAATGACAATGGAACGTACGACCCGGATCCTAATTCCGGAGATATTCCCGGGGTGCCCGGCGCAGATCAGACGATCTGGTTTGTTGGAAACGATCTTGAACCTGGCTTAACCACAAATCTTTATGGTGCCCAGCCGCTTGGTATTGAAATGCAGGCAACTTTCTGGGCATATTCACAAACTGGTGCTCTTGGTAACATGTTTTTCAGAAAGTATATTATTGTAAACAGATCAGGCGCACCTTTCAATGATATGTACGTTTGCTTTTGGTCAGATGTTGATTTAGGAAACTCTACAGATGATTTTGTTACTGTTGATACTACTCTGAGTCTTTCAATGGCCTACAATGCAAATGCTACAGATCCCACATATACTCCTCTGCCTCCACCCACAGTAGGATTTGACTTTTTTCAAGGTCCGCTCGTTACGGGTGTGGCAGGACAGGACAGGAATAAAAATGGTGTAGATGATGCATTTGATTTTGGAATTTTTAAAGGTGCAAATGTGGGCCCCGGACTGATAAATCTTCCAATGACAGCGGCATTTTATTTTACAAGAGGCGCGGCTGATGTAACCGACCCTGTTCTTGCAACTATCGAAGGATCAAATCAGTTTTATAATTTTATGCAGGGGAAAATTGGTCTAACAGGCGAGTTTTTCGTTAATCCAATTACCGGGCAGCAAACCACGTTTGTACTTACCGGTGATGTCCCAACGAGAGAGGGATGGATTGACGGACTTGATCAGGGGCCAGGTGATCGCAGACAGGGACTGGCTTCAGGACCATTTACAATGGCTCCTAACGACACACAGGAAGTTGTAGTTGCAGAGATACTTGCTGGAGCAACACCGGGTGTTGACAGGATTTCCGCGATTGGTTTGAATAAATTCTATGACCAACAGGCACAGGTTGCTTATGATAACTTTTTTGATCTTCCAACACCTCCTCCAGCACCAGCTGTTACATATGCTGAGCTCGACGAGGAGATCGTATTGGACTGGTCAAAAAGTACTGCAAATGTGGTGGCAACTGAATCATCTAGTGGAAAAGGATATACATTCCAGGGTTATAATGTGTATCAGTTACCATCAGCTTCTGCTCAGGTTAACGAGGCTGTAAGGGTTGCTACTTATGATGTTATCGATGGAGTTGGAAAAATTAATGATTTCATTTTTGATCCAGTTACCGGTTCGGTTGTTATAGTACCGGTACAATTTGGTAATGATACCGGGATAAAAAGATACATATCTATCAAAGAAGATAAGATAAAACAACAACCCCTAATTAATGGTATCCGATATTATTTTGCGGTTACCGCTTATAGCTATAACCCCGATTTGACGGCAATACCAAACAACTTGGAAAACCCCATAGCTATTCTTACTTTGGTACCTCAATCCAACGATCCGGGTGTTACAATAGGAGACGACTCCGGATCGGAAGTTGAAGTTACACACACTACTGGTACTGCAGATGGTGGTCCAATGGTTCAAATAGTTGATCCAACGGCTACTACCGGACATAATTACCAGGTAACTTTCCATTCACAGGCGCAGGTAAGAAATGAGGCTGGATTGTGGGTTCCTGCTGGTTCATCAACCAGCAATAACCCGAATGATCCCGATACCTTAACCGGAACAACAATAACTGCTGCTGCTATTTATGGCCCTAGTGGTGGTGAGGTATCTACAGAACTTGATTTTACATTGGATGTAGTTCACCATTATTATGGCTTTGTTGATGGAGTTATACTTACATTTCCGGCTAATGTTCAAATCATTTCTTCGCCCCCATTTGAAACACACGGCGGGACAATTGAACCTGTGATCATGGGACAGGAAATTCATTATGGTAATACAAGTGGTGTTCCATCAGGATACGGTTCATTCGGCAATTTCGGCAGTGGTAGTGAACATTGGAGCGTATATGTTGCCCCAATTGGTGATATACTACCGGTGACAGTTGACTGGTATTGCTTCGATGATGATTACTATGGTGCTGGTGCTCTGGATGTATCAGGAACTACTACCGTTACTACGATAGGAACCGCAACAAGAACCGCAAACCTATGGGATGTAACAGATACTGATGCTGGAAACATTGTATTGCAGGACAGAAGTTTTGTAGATGGTATAGTGGAATGGCCCCCAACCGACCTTTTTAATCCTCTGGTAGGCTTAGATGCAGCTCCAATAGTAGATGGATTTCAGATTAATTTATCGGTTGGCTATGCTGCCCCTATAAACTTCTTTTCCATTGACCTTACTGAGGACCCAACCGGGGAAACCTCATTAACATCCAGATCCAGCACCACAACTCTGGATATACAAAACTACACCATTTTTGGTGGCGTTACTGATAGTTGGTCAATCTCTAATTTTGGAGTTGGCACAACGGTTATTGAAGATCTTCAGCAGGATTATGAATACAGATTTACCGGTGTTTATGATGAGGGAACTGATATTGGTGGTCAAACAGTTTACCAGGTAATAGAAGGTGGACAGATGGCCACGTGCTTCAGAATGGTTAGTGGTGGTGCATTAGCAACAAACCCGCTTAATCCAAGTCCTGGAACTGCAGCACCATTTCTGATCAGAATTCCTTTTGAGGTTTGGAATGTGGATGATCCTGACAACGAATACCAGGTTAATCTTACATATAGGGATCGTGTTCGCGATGGAACTGAGAACCCTTTCTGGGCATGGAATCCGGACAATAGAATGTACGCAATTATTGTTAATTCGCCCTATGATCCGAATCAGGTAATACAAGTAGATGGCGGTCCGGATGCAATTAATGCTCCTGCCACCTGGGTTACTGTACATTATGGTACAAATTATGGGTTGGGTGCTGTCGTAAAGATTACATATGCTAATCCAATCCAATTTGGTGTAGACACGTATGGGTTTCAAACAACCGCACCTGCATATTCAAGTGAGCTTGCAGCATCACAGGTAAATAATATAAATGTATTTCCAAACCCATATTATGGTATAAACTCTGAAGAGTTGAACAAATACAATAGGTTTGTGACATTTTCACATTTACCAGATCAAGCAACTGTAAGGATATTTAACCTTGCCGGTGTATTAGTTCAGACAATACAAAAAGACGAACCCGGACAATTTCTAAGATGGAATTTGTCAAATGAGGATGGGTTACCCGTTGCAAGCGGTCTTTATATCGCTTACATAGAGTTACCCGAATTAGGTGAAACTAAAATTCTTAAACTGGCAATCGTTCAAGAGCAACAAATTCTTGATAGATTCTAAAAGGAGTAAAAATGAAAAACATATTAAAAATTCTTTTAGCTTTTATCCTGCTGCTGGCAGTGGATGCATTTGCCGGTGGAGGAAAAAGAACTGGTACCGGAGGAGCTGCGGAACTACTGATTCCGGTAGGTCCTCGCGGTATTGCAATGGCTGAAGCAAACATTGCAAATTCAAAAGGTATTGAAGCATTGTATTGGAACCCTGCTGGTGTAGCACTCATGCAGAACAATGCAGACGTTATATTCTCTCATATGTCATACATAGCAGACATTGGTGTTGAATATGGAGCCGTATCGGCAAACTTTGAAGGCTTTGGCGTCTTTTCATTCAGTCTTAAATCGCTTGGAGTTGGTGATATCGCAGTTACTACTACCGCAAACCCTGATGGTACGGGTGATACATTTTCGCCAACCTTCATTGTTGCAGGGTTATCTTATTCTCGACAGCTAACTGAAGCTATTTCGGTGGGCTTGACAGGTAATTTTATATCTGAAACAATGGCAGACGTAAGTGCCAGTGGCTTTGCGTTTGATGTTGGTGTCATGTATAATAATCTGGCTGATGTCAATGGTCTTAGCATTGGGGTTGTAATAAAAAACCTTGGACCCGACATGAAATATACCGGCGGTGGTTTATACCATGAAGGTCAGATTACTGATGTAAGCCGACCCCCATCGTTTTACACAGTTGAAGCTGCTGCGTTTCAGCTACCGTCAAACTTTCAGTTGGGATTGAGTTACTCACCTGTTCTTGATGAAATGAATTCCCTTCAATTCTCCGGAATTTATCAGAACAATAACTTTTCAGGTGATGAGTACAAAATTGGTGGCGAGTATGGATATCAAGACATGTTCTTTGTAAGAGGAGGGTATCAGCTCGCACCTCAAATTAGTGATGATTATTTATATGGTTTCACTGCCGGAGTTGGCGTTAATTACTCTGTTGAAAACTTTGGATTCAAAGTTGATTATGCATTCAGAGATGTACAATTCTTCGAAGCTAACCACGTCATCGCTCTTACATTAACCTTCTAAACTAATTTTTAGAAGTAATTTATTATTATCCGTACGGTCTTCTGACCGTACGGATTATTTATACTATTTACAGCCTTGTTTTATTGTATCTTCTACAAAGAAAATACATCGCCCAAATAGATACTTAGGAGTAGAAAAAGCGGGGATGTAGATTATTGCAGTTAGTTATATCATACCCTTCTAATGACGCTTACTTTCAGCATTGAGTT
>Ga0075306_1000220_pt1 | contig 12241 bp, 9 predicted proteins | sample Joice_CattailNLC_FD_120074 | JGI IMG/M metagenome (GOLD analysis project Ga0075306, IMG submission 120074) | Natural and restored wetland microbial communities from the San Francisco Bay, California, USA, that impact long-term carbon... | ecosystem: Environmental > Terrestrial > Soil > Wetlands ... | reverse complement strand
TAAGAAGCTATCAAAAGGCCGAAATCCGCAAACCTGAAATCCTTGAAAATTTTTATCAAGTGTTGATTGAGGAGGGGTTTGAAGGGGCATCCATCAACAAAATTGCCAGGCGCATGAATATCCACCCCAGCCTGATTATCCATTATTTTAAAACAAAAGAAAACTTGACCATCGAACTGGCGGATTTGCTCATCGAAAAATACGAAGCCCCCGGGTTCCTTAAGTTCGACCACATTCAGGACCTGGAACAGCGATTTCAATTAATGATCGAGACAATCTTTTCTTTTGAATGGTCCCGGACGATTGATCCGGGCCTGCATTTCGGCTTTTGCTATCTCAGCTTTAGAAATGCAAAAATTAGAAAAGCATACGAAAAGATGCTAAAGCACTTCAGGGATTATCTGGTGCACGAATTAGAGCTTTATCGTCAGGAAGGCATCGTAAAGGTAAATAATGCCAAAATGGCGGCTGATACGATGGTTACCCTGATGGAAGGTTTAGAATTTCATGCCCATTTTTTGTCTGAAGGGCAAACGTTTGAAAAGTATGCAGATTATACCAAAGAGCTTGTGATATCAATGTTAAAAGATGAACCGTTTTCCTCTAATTGCGGAAATTATCCGAAACTGAAAAATTCTCCAAAAGCATTTATCGAAAACCGAAGGAGATATTCCCATGATTGATTTTGAGGACGATTACACCAGTGATTATAAAGGCCGGGATCTAAAGGCAGCGTGTAAAGAGGCCCAGCAAATGGTGGATACCATCCTCACCCCGCCGGATCAAACGCCCCTTGAAATTCGGGAGGAAATTGCACGAAAAACAGTTCGTAACTTTCGCGACCACATAAACAAAGGGTTTTTAGAGTATCGCAAATCCGTAACGGAAGCCTCCAATTTTGCCATGACTGAGTGGACCGGCAAGGGCTCGATACTGGTGGATGCGCTGGATCGGGAATTTTTGGATGTTCTCGGAGGTTACGGGCTTTACTCATATGGTATCCGTCATCCCAAAATTGTTGCTGCGGTGAAGGCCCAATTGGATCGCTCCCCCCAGTACAGCCAGGAATTGCTCGACCCCCTGCGCGCCCAGCTTGCAAGGGTCATCGCCTTGTTAACCCCGGGGAAGATTCAGTATGGGTTTTTTGCCAATTCCGGAACGGAAGCCGTGGAAGGCGCTATGAAGCTGGCCAGGCTTTACACCGGGCGCAAGGGATTTATTGCCATGCTTAAGGCCTTTCATGGCAAAACCTTAGGTTCTTTGTCTCTGATGGGTAAAAAAAATTTTCGCGAGCCGCTGCTGCCGCTTTTAGACGGTGTCCGTCATGTCCCGTTCGGAGATGCCGATGCTGTTGAGCAGGCTTTGGCAGCAGCTAAAGCGGTGGGGGATGGAATCGCCGCTGTGGTGGCCGAACCCGTACAGGGTGAGGCCGGAGCAGTGGTACCGCCCGATGACTATTGGCCGCGGCTGCGGGAGGTCTGTAACCATTACGGCGTGCTTTTAATTGCCGATGAGGTTCAAACCGGTATGGGCCGCACCGGCGAGATATTTGGTGTCGACCACTGGCAGGTGGTGCCCGATATTCTCTGCCTGGGCAAGGCCCTGGGCGGCGGCGTGGTGGCCATGTCGGCCTTTTTTTCGACCGCCAAAATCTGGGAATGCATGGAGCCCAACCCGTTTATGCACACCACGACCACCGGCGGCAATCCCCTGGCCTGTTCAGCAGCCCTGGCGGCCATTACCGTTTTGCTGGAAGAAGATCTGGCCGGGCAGGCCAAAACAAAAGGCGAGTATGTGCTAGGCCGGCTGAGACAGCTTCAAGAACGCTATCCCGGCGTCCTGGCCCATGTCCGCGGCCTGGGGTTGTTGATCGGTATGGAGTTTCCCACCGATGGCATAGGCTATAAAGTCGCATCGGGTCTTTTTTCCCGCGGTGTGCTGGCAGCCGGTACCTTGACCAATGCCAAGACCATTCGGATTGAGCCCGCGCTTAATGTCCCCCAGAAAATCTTAGATGAAGTCCTCAACCGGCTCGAAGATGTTTTCAAAACCATCGAAATGCCCAAACGGGCTGAACCCATGAACCTTTATGCCGGACAGGTCCTGCATGTCGATTTAACTGCCCGGAAGATCCGGCCCGAATCCATTAACAAAGAATGGCTGAAGGACTATATCGGCGGCTGGGGTTTGGCGGTCAAATATTTTTACGAAAAGGTGGACCCCAAAAACGATCCACTATCTGCCGATAACGCCCTGGTAATCATGACCGGCCCCCTTTGCGGCACCCTCGCACCCACGGCATCACGCACCTGCCTGGTTTCCAAGTCGCCCCATACCGGAACTATTTTCGAGACCAATGTGGGCGGAGCCTTCGGGCCGGAGCTTAAATTTGCCGGCTACGACGGTATCGTTATCACCGGCAAGGCTGAACATCCGGTATATTTGCGAATCGAGGACAACAAGGTCAGTCTTGAAGACGCGAAACCCTGCCGGGGAAAAGGGATCTTTGAAACTGAACAATGGCTGGCCGGGGAGATGGGCCATGGGGTCAAAAGCCTTTGCATCGGTCCGGCCGGTGAAAATCTTGTGACCTATGCCTGTATCGGATCGGAGGCATATCGTCAGATGGGCCGCGGTGGGGCCGGAGCGTTGTTTGGCGCCAAAAACCTCAAAGCCATTGCCTGCAGGGGTACCGGCGGTGTCCAGGTGGAAAATCTGGGCATATTTTTGGGAAAAGTTACCCAGTATAAAGAATCCAATCTGTTAACCGCTGAAAATCTCTGGGCCAAAAATGACGGCACCCCCATGTTAATTGATGTGACCAATGAAATCGGCATCCATCCGACTCGCAACTATAGCGCCGGCGTAAACCCTAACCGGCAGGCCCTGGATGCCGAGGCAATCAATGCGATTAAAATCGGCGATCGCGCCTGTGCTTCCTGCCCCCTGGGCTGCGGAAATTTCACGTCGCTCAATGGCGTTCAGATCGAAGGGCCGGAATACGAAACTCTGTGCCTGGGCGGGTCGAATTGCGAGATCAACGACATGGAGCAGGTCATGCGCTTCAACCGGCTTTGCGACGATCTGGGACTGGACACCATGTCTGCCGGCGGTACCATCGGGTTGGCCATGGAGCTAAGTGAATCAGGCGTTAAGGATTTCGGGCTGAGGTTCGGCCAGGCTGAGGATTATCTAAAAGTTATTAATGAAATTGCGAACTTGTCTTCCCCCCGTGGACAGGATCTGGCCCTGGGGGCAGCGCGCTTGGCGGGAAAGTACGGTGCGACTGAAAAAGCGGCCCATTCCAAAGGATTAGAGATGCCGGCCTATGATCCCAGGGGCAGCTACGGCATGGGCCTGGCATACGCCACCAGCGAGCGCGGCGCCTGCCATTTGAGAGCATTTACCATATTTGCCGATGATCCCTTTAAACTCAGGGCCATGGCAAGGGATGTGATCGCAGGACAGGACAGAAATGCGGCCAAGTGGTCGATGTGCTTCTGTGATTTCTGGGGGTCCTTAGATACCACGGTGATGGCCGACTTGCTGACGGCCGGTTTAGGCCGGCAGGTTTCGGCGCAGGATCTGGACAAGGTCGGGGAAAGGATATGGAACCTGGTCCGGCTGTTTAATCTCAAGGCCGGTTTTACTGCAGCTGACGACACCCTGTCTGAAAAAATTACCAGGCAGGCACTTAAACACGGGCCCCACGACGGCAAGGTTTTGAAAGAAGAAAACCTGGAAGAAATGAAAGCGCTTTACTACCATCTGCGCGGTTGGGATGAGCAAGGGCGACCCGGTTCAGAGAAGCTGCGAGAGCTTAATTTGCAGGGTACTTAAAATTATTCAAATAGGATAAACGGTATTTTAGTATAACAATTCGAAATTCGTGCTTCGGATTTAATTAAAGATGGGGGCCATTCATGGAGAAACATCTTTTGGCAGTACCCAATCGCTGTACCGGTTGCAATCGTTGCACGTACGTGTGTGCAGCCGTCAAAGAGGGAATGTTCATGCCCTCCAGGGCGCGTCTCAAAATCAACAACTTTCCTCTCGAAGGATACTCGGTGCCGAGTATTTGTTTTCAATGTCCCAAACCGGATTGTCTGGAAGCCTGTCCCGAAGAGGCGATTTATAGAAACGAGCGGGGTGTTGTTGCCGTCAATGTTCCCAGGTGCAATGGTTGCGGTGACTGTGTGGCTGCCTGCCCCTACGGCATGATCGAGCAATATGGCTCCGGAAAGGCCTATAAATGTGATCTGTGCGGCGGCAACCCGGCCTGTGTTGCCGAGTGCCATTTTGGCGCCCTGGTTTTTAAAGAAGCCGATAAGCTCTCGCGCAAGCAGCGCAATATCCAGATGAAACAGCGCATCCCCGGGGGCACCCCCGATGATAAGCGCTATCAACTGGCAGTCAACATCCTCAATGACGCGGTCCGTGTTCCGCGCACCCCCGGATATTTAGGTTGATCAATAATGGAATTGATGATTAAAGAGTGAAGGCTTGAGGGATAAATTAGTGTAACCGGATTCCAAAGAAGAATTTTGGAGATAGGCAAATGAGCTCCAAAAAAGACAAGGGTTTATCCGTTAAGGACATTGATAAACGGTTTGCGGATGTGCAGGCATTGGCGTCTGTTTCCCTGGACGTCCAGGAAGGTGAATTTTTTACCCTTCTGGGACCTTCCGGCTGCGGCAAAACCACACTGCTGCGTATCGTTGCCGGTTTGGAAATGCCGGACACCGGACGGGTAATTTTAGGGGGTCAGGATATCACATCCCTGCCGGCCACCAAACGCCAGGTGAACACGGTATTTCAAAGTTATGCCCTTTTTCCCCATCTTAACATCTTCGAAAATGTGGCCTTTGGTTTGCGTGCCCGCAGGTTTCCCCAGGATGAAGTAAAAAGCAGGGTCAACCGCCGGCTGGAAATGCTGGGTTTGCAGGACATGCCTGAACGCTTACCCCATCAATTATCCGGCGGCCAGCAACAACGGGTGGCGCTGGCACGGGCATTGGTCAATGAGCCCGAGGTATTGTTGCTGGATGAGCCCATGTCCGCCCTGGATGCCAGACTGCGGGCTCAGGTTCAAGTTGAACTGCGGCGGCTGCAGCGCAAATTGGGTCAAACATTTATTCTGGTAACCCACGACCAGGCTGAGGCCTTGGTGGTTTCTGACCGCCTGGCGGTTATGCGCCAGGGCCGCATCGTTCAGTTCGGCACCCCCAAGGAGGTTTACGAGCAGCCCAAGACCCCTTTTGTGGCTGAATTTTTGGGTGCCGCCAATTTAATTCAGGGCCGACGGTTAAACGAAGGTGTTGACACCGACATCGGTTTTTTTCACCTGAACAGTCCTCCAGCATGGGCTCGTGGTTCGGTGGCCATTCGGCCCGAACGGATACGAATTACGGCAGATCCGCCGGAAAAAAATGGCGTGAAGGTTCATGTCCGTGAAGCCATTTATCGAGGGACGAACCTCGATCTGTGGTGTGAACCGGGGCCTTTGCGAGTGCGCACCGCAGCCCAATATAATTATGAGCCCGGTGAGGAAGTCTGGCTGGAGCTTCCACCGGAAGGTTTGGTGATCCTGGATGAATAAGTTACTCGTCTGGTATGGTGAACTGACAACCCAGCAAAATCTCACCAAAAGGGGCCTTTTTTTTCTGGGGGCCGGAATGCTTTGGCTGATAGTGTTTCTGGTGTTGCCGGGATTGGTTCTGATTGCGGTCAGTTTTGCCACGCGGGGAGCTTATGGACAGCTCGAGTGGGTTTTTACAGTTGAAAATTATCAGCGTCTGTCCGGTTTCAGTTTGTTCGGCTGGACCGCAGACTATATTATGATCGTATTGCGTTCCGTGTGGGTCGCTTTTATAACGACGTTGATTTCCGTGGTTCTTTCCTATCCGCTGAGCTTTTTTATCAGCGCCCGGCCCGAGCGTAGCCGCTATTTTTGGCTCACCCTGGTGATCATCCCCTTCTGGACCAACATGGTCATTCGAACCTATGCCTGGTTTTTGATTCTGGCGCCGGAGCTTCCCCTGGCCAAACTCGCGACCTTTTTCGGCTTTATACCGGCCGGTTCCCCGCTTTATCCAAATTCCTTTGCGGTATACCTGGGCATGGTCTCCATGTATCTTCCGTTTGTGACCCTGCCCCTTTATGCAAGTGTCGAGCGCCTGGACTGGACCCTTGTCGAGGCTGCCCAGGACCTGTACGCCTCCAAAGTCAGGGTATTCATGCAGGCTATTTTACCCCAGACCTTACCGGGGCTTTCGGTGGGCATAGTTTTAACATTTGTGCCGGCCATGGGTATGTTTGTCGTTCCGGATCTGCTGGGTGGGTCCAAATATATGCTGGTGGGAAATCTCATTCAACAACAATTCGGTGCCAGTCGTGACTGGCCCTTTGGTGCCGCTATCAGCATGGGCCTGATGGTTTTAACCATGATCAGTCTTCAGTTTTATCGGCGCAGAAGCAAAGAGATTGAATTCGTATGAGAACGTCTAACCCCTTGATTACCGTCATGGCACTGGTTACCGTTGGATTTCTCTATCTTCCGCTGGCGGCCGTGGCCGTCTTCTCGGTAAACGCCACGCGCTACGGTCTGGTTTGGCGAGGCTTTACCCTGGACTGGTATATCAAGCTGTTCAGCAATGAATTTATCCTGGAGGCTGCCTGGAATACGCTGGTGTTGGCAGTGGTCTCAACAATTGTGGCCACTATTCTGGGAACGATCCTGGCCATCGGCATGGACCGTTTCCCCTGGGGCAGGAAAGCCAACACCTTTCTGGACCTTGTTTTACACATCCCGGTGGTGATTCCGGACATCATTCTGGCAGCCGCATTGGTGGTGGCCTTCGGGCTTTTGCGTTTTACTTCATCCGTATTTGAGCCGGGGCTGTTCAACATGATTATCGGTCACATCACATTTCAAATTTCTTTTGTTGCGTTGGTGGTGCGCAGCCGGCTGGCGAGTATTGGCCGGGATGTCGAAGAGGCGGCCCGGGATCTTTTTGCCAGCACACCTTATCTGTTGCTGCGGGTGACGCTTCCGCTGCTGCTGCCGGGGATTGTGGCCGGCGCCATGCTGGCCTTTACCCTTTCCCTGGACGATTTTGTTATCAGCTTTTTCACGGCCGGACCCGATTCCGTCACCTTGCCGCTGTTCATTTTTGCAGCCGTCCGGCGGGGAGTCACCCCCCAGATCCATGCCCTGTCCACCCTGGTGGTGTTGATTACCGTTATCATGATTTTCGGTATGGAGCGATTTACCCGCAAATGATAGTCAAATTAAGAGGAACGCATCATAACTAATTTTCAATTGAGCATTGTCGTTCAATTGAAGCAACGGAAAGGAGGAAATAATGAAAAAATTGATTTTCGTATTGGTGGCCTTGTCGATTGTTTTCGGCGGAACGGTTTTTGCGGCAGAAAAGGAGCTCAAGATTTTCATCTGGTCTGAATATATGGATGAAGAGAACATGCCCAAAGACTTTGAGACGGCCACGGGGATAAAAGTGCGCTTGGATCTTTACGAATCCAACGAAGATATGATGGCCAAACTGCAGGCCGGCGGGGTTTCCCAATATGACATCATCGTCCCATCGGATTATATCATGCCCAGTTTGATTAATCTGAAGCTGATTCAACCCCTGGATCATTCCAAGATTCCCAACCTGAAGAATCTGGGCACTAAATTTCAGGAGACGACCTTTGATCCCGGCAACAAATTTTCAGCCGGCTATCAATGGGGAACCGTGGGCCTGATGTATCGCAAGGATAGACTCAAAGCGGACGATGTCAAGAGTTGGGCCATTCTTTTCGATCCTAAAAAAGATCCGGGACCGTTTGCGCTGATCGACTCCGTACGAGAAATGATGGGTATCTCTTTGCTTTACCTTGGATACGATTTCAACAGCATAGATCCAAAAGAACTCAAGGCCGCAGCTGATTTGCTGGTTCAGACCAAGAAGCGCCAAAACTGTTTGGGGTTTAAAGGTGGTGTCGGAGGGAAAAACGATGTCGTTGCCGGTGCGGCTTCTGCAGCCATTGTGTATAACGGGGATGCCATCCAGGCCATTGCCGAGGATCCGGAAAAACTTGGTTTCGTGGTGCCCAAAGAAGGTAGTGAGGTTTGGTTGGATTCCATGTGTATTCCGGCCCAAGCCCCCAATCCGGATGCCGCACATAAATGGATCAACTGGTTGCTGGACCCCAAAGTCAATGCGTCGCTTTCCAACTTCAACCATTATGCCACGCCCAATGATGCGGCCAAACCTTTCCTGGATAAAGAAGATTTGGAAAATCCGGGGGTCTGGCCTCCGCCCGAGGTCATGAAATCCCTGTATTTCACCAAGGACCTGGGCAAGGACAACCGTATAATGGATGAGGCCTGGACTCGGGCAAAATCCCATTAAAGGGCTAGGCGCGGATTTATATCCTTGGGTCTAGACCGGCCAAAAGGAGATGCGCCTGAATAATGGCAAAAGGGAGGTCGGAATCGGTGACCTCCCTATTTTAACTTTCAAGCCCGTCCCATAAAGGGGAGAGAATGAAGAAAATTTTAATTATCGGCGTGGGGGCCCAGGGCAGTACCATTGCGAGACGAATGGATGAACACCCGGGGGTATCTGAAATTATTTGTGCGGATTATGATATTCAGGCTGCCGAAAAATTAAGCAGCGCACTGAAAAAAGCAACCGCCTTAAGCCTTGACGCCAAGGACCTGAATAATGTCATCAAGGCCGCCGGCGGCTGTGACTTGATCGTAAATGGATTGCCTTTGCAGTATGACCTGATCATCATGGAGGCTGCCCTGGCGGTAAATGCGTCATATCTGGATATGGCCGGACCGATGGAAGATATTGGTTTTGTTGAAAGCTACAAGCTGATTTTTTCAAAATGGCATGAAAAATTCAAAGAAAAGAAGCTTACGGCAATGGTCGGCTGTGGATCCTCGCCCGGTCTGGCAAATATCATCGCGCGCGAATCCGTGGATGAAATGGATTCCTGTGATCAGATTGGCATTTATATCTACGAGGGCGTATGGGCCAAACGTTACACTCCCTTCTGGTGGTCGCCGGAAGTGGCCCTTGGGGATATGGCCTATGATACGTTTCGATTTGAAAACGGTAAAATCATTAAAGACAAGCCCTTCAGCCGCCCGGTGATGATGAAATTCAGCGGAATCGATAAAGAGATTCGCATGGTCGATCATGAACATGATGAGCCGGTCACCATGGGACTGCTGGCCGATAGGGTTCTCAAAGGCGTTAAAAACGTCGAGTTTAAATATGGCGGCCCCCATGTAGCGCTTTCCGAATCTCTTTATCAGCTGGGGCTGCTCTCAAAGGAACCCGTAAACGTCAAGGGTACCGACATTGTCCCGATGGACCTGGTTCTCAAACTGTGTCCGCCGGCCCCGAAGTTTGCCGATGAAATCAAGACCATTCTCGATGAGGGGTTGGTCATGGAGGAAGGCGCATTTCTGGTGCGGGTCGATGGCTACAAAAACGCAAAGCCCGTGCGAATCGACTGTAATGTCAATGCACCGGGCCTGGTGGAAGCCTTTGAAAAAAGCGGCCTAAGCCATGAAGCCTATATGACGGGGCAGTGTGCTTCGGTTTTTGTGAAAATGATGGTGGATCAGGCCTTTACGGCAAAGGGGCTGTTTGTCCCCGAACAGCTTCATGCCGATGCGCGCCGTTATTGCTTCCAGGAACTTGTCCACTTGGGAATAACTATTGAGAAGAAGATCGAAGTTCGCGATGCCCGCTAAAATGGTGGGATCAGCTATCATCTTGCAGACAATCTGGATCTTGCTTGTCCAAAATCATTATACCAACTAAATAATGTCCTTTGCGAGTTTTATCGTCATATTTGGTGACATATTTTACTTCGGATTTGAATACATCGGCAGGCTCCATCTCCTCTTCGGAATGATATCGCATATTCATTTTCAAACCAACTCTAAGATGCTTTAATATCGCTGATCCATCCTTAACGAGAAAACAAGCACCATGAGGTGAAATGTCCTTTAGCTTGAATAGATATATCGGAAGGGAAGATAGTTTCATTTCAACGCTGTGATATTTTTTTGGTCTTTCCCTTTTTTCTTTTCTTTTATCTTTGGAGTAGAAAACAAAATTATCTTTAGTCATGGTCAATTGTTTCTATCTAATATTTAAAGGTTACATTAATAGTGCTGGATTAATTTTGATTCTTCCCTGAAGTATGCCTGCAATTTTTCCTTTAATTTTAATTCTGGTCCCGGGTTTGACATTATTTATGTATGTCATTTGTTGACGATTTTGTGGAAATAGCGTTAGAAGGGTGCCAGGATATTTTGAAGTAGGCTTTGTTAATATTTTATAATGATCTGGCAAACTTGCAACCACCAAAATCTCCAATTCCCATTCAACTATCTTGCCTTGAATTTCTTTTTCTTTAATCTCTGCCTGATTGCTTATATCGGTGTTTCGGTTGTTTAATATTATTGCTAATTCAGTTGCATTAATTTGATCAAGAGAAGCGCTTGATATCTTTTGAATATCTCTTTTTATATGATCTTTTGGATTTGGAATTGCAAATGTGCAAATTATAGCTAAAAATCCTAGGCCGATAATCAGCTTAAAAAAGATTCCAGATTTAATTTTCTGCCCGCGATGCGAGCCTCCATCAGTGGGTCCGACATGGTCATTGTCACTAGTTTCACATTTCCTTGAATATGTTCTTTCAAACATAATGCCTCCCGTATAAATGGTAGCTGAGCTAATAACAGCTTCCTTTGATGATATTTTGCAATGGAATCTGCTTTTCCAAAGAATGTTTCCATATTTATTATCGGACAATGAAAAAGTTTCTTAAATTTTTTTTAGCAAGATTTATGCTCTCGGAAGTTAGTATGATAAACAATTAAGGAAGATCATTCATTTCAGATTTATTTGGCAGATCACGATTTGATACATAACCATCAATCTTTATTATTCGTGAATATCAACAGAAAATGCTAAAGCCTTAACCAGAAAATCCGATAATATCTAAAAGCAATTAATCCACAGATAGCAAAAAAGCTCCAAATTCTTGCCGATCAAACGAAAAAATGTTTTTCAGTATCTGGCCATTTATTCAAATATTTTTACACTATCAAATCCAAACTGGAAAGAAACCAAAGAGCTGCTTGAATTTCGATTTTAGGCATGGGGTGATAACGATTGAAGAACGCGGAAAGAGTTGAAAAACTGGTCCTTGAGAGCGAGAATTTACCGACTTTGCCCGGAATTGCTATTAAGATAATAGAGGCTTATCAGAAAACCGAGCCGAATATTCAAGAAATTGGTGATCTTTTAACAACCGACCCACCGTTGACGATTAAAATTCTAAAAATTGTCAACTCCTCTTTTTTTAGTTTGCCGACTAAAATAACATCAGTTCATCACGCCATTAAACTGCTGGGTATTAAAGCAGTTAAAAATTTGGCACTCAGTTTCACTCTCATCAATACTTTTCAATCAAATCAAAATGGATTAATTGATTACAAGCGCTTTTGGAAAACTTCATTAGTTGGCGCCACCGCAACAAAACTATTAGCAGAAAAATTGGAACCAGATCATGCAGAAGATGCGTTTATTCTTGGTTTGCTCCAAGATATAGGGATACTCATTTTAGGTTTTTGCATGCCCAGACAGTATGCTCTGGTTTTAAACGAGGTTGGAAAAAATTCAATTATTTACCCCCAAGCAGAAACTCGGGTTCTAGGAATCAATCACCAGGAAATCGGTGAATATTTAACCAAGTCATGGGATTTGCCCAATACTTTTTATCTTCCAATAGGATACCACCATATTCCGGATAAATTGCCCTCCGCTCAATCCAGCGTTATAAAACTTACCAGAATCCTTTATTTATCATCCCTTTTTATTGGCTTGCTAAGCGACAATAGCCGTGCAATGAGTCTTTGGAAATTAAAAGAAACGGTATATGATTATGGGTTTTCAACTGAAATCAATGTTAGCGAGATATGGGATAAAATCTGGAAACAGATACTGGAGATATTTCCTTTATTTGACCTTGAAGTCGGCAAGGATGAATATATTCAAATTATTGAGAGCGCCAGAGCTGAGCTATCAAAGCTCTCAGTTGAAATGATCAATACTTCTATTCAACAAGTCAAAGAGATGGAGGCTCTTAAGCAGCAAGTCATTCGAGACAGTATGACCCAATTGTATAATCATCATCATTT
>Ga0075306_1000217_pt1 | contig 12355 bp, 7 predicted proteins | sample Joice_CattailNLC_FD_120074 | JGI IMG/M metagenome (GOLD analysis project Ga0075306, IMG submission 120074) | Natural and restored wetland microbial communities from the San Francisco Bay, California, USA, that impact long-term carbon... | ecosystem: Environmental > Terrestrial > Soil > Wetlands ... | reverse complement strand
CCTCCTTGATCTGGCCCGGCAGGTCGAGCGCCTTGACCCGCCCGGTCTTCACGCCCTCGACGCGGACCTTCTTCTCGAGTGGCTCGGCGGCGATCGCCAGCTCCATGGCCTGCTGCACGAGCCCGAGGTGGTTGCCGGGCTCGAGCGTGCGGTAGGCGTACTGGCAGAGCCGCTCGCGCGCCTCGCCAGGGTTCATGACGAGATCCGCGATCTTCGGGTTCAGGCGGTCGCTCGGCGCGGAATAGGTGAGGCCGCGCGGAAAGATCACGACGTGCATGACGGCCGCGAGCCAGCGCACCGGGAAGTTCCGCAGGAAGCCGTGGAGCTGTTCCTGCGCGTGGTACAGCAGCGAGCGGCAGGCGTGTTCGACCAGCGGCAGGTCGGCCGCGGGGCGGCCCTGGTTCTCGAAGTGCTTCAGCACCATCGAGGCGAGGTACATGGCGGAGAGCACGTCGCCGAGCCGTGCCGACAGGTTTTCCTTCTTCTTGAGGTAGCCGCCGAGCGAGAGCATCGCGACGTCCGTGGCGAAGGCGAACGAGGCGCTGAAGCGGTTGATGTGCTCGTAGAACCGCTTGGTCGGGCCCGCCATGGGCGCGGTGACGATGCGCGAGAGCGTCAGCGCGCCGAACAGCGAGCGCACGGCGTTGGAGATCGTGAAGCGGATGTGGCCGAACAGCGCGACGTCGAATTCGCGGAGGCCCTTCTCGCGGTCCGGGTCCTGGGCGGCGTTCATCTCCTTCAGCACGTACGGATGGCAGCGTACCGCCCCCTGGCCGAAGATGATCAGGCTGCGAGTCAGGATGTTCGCGCCCTCGACCGTGATGCTGACCGGCACCATCTGGTACGCGCGGCCGATGTAGTTGCGCGGCCCGAGCATGATGCCCTTGCCGCCCTGCACGTCCATCGCGTCGTTCGCGATCATGCGGCCGAATTCGGTCACGTGGTACTTGAGGATGCCGGCCGGCACCGACGGCTTCTCGCCGCCGTCGATCGCGCCGGTCGTCACCGAACGCGCCGCATCCATGATGTAGGTGCGCGCGGCCATGCGCGCGATCACCGCCTCGACGCCTTCGAACTTTCCGACCGGCAGATTGAACTGCCGGCGGATGCGCACGTAGGCGCCGGAGGAATACACGCCGCCCTTCGCGCCGCCGGTCGCGATCGACGGCAGCGAGATGCAGCGCCCGACCGAGAGCTGCTCGACCAGCATGCGCCAGCCCTGGCCCGCCATCTTCGGCCCGCCGATGATGGCGTCGAGCGGCACGAACACGTCCTTGCCGAGGATCGGTCCGTTCTGGAACGGGCCGTTCAGCGGGAAGTGGCGGCGGCCGATCGTGATGCCGGGCGTGTCGCGCGGCACGAGCGCGACGGTGATGCCATGGTCCGCCTCCTCGCCGCCCATGAGCTTGTCCGGGTCGTAGAGGCGGAAGGCGAGGCCGATGAGGGTCGCGATCGGCGCGAGCGTGATGTAGCGCTTGGAGAAGTTGAGGCGGATGCCTATCGTCTCGCGCCCCTGGTACGTGCCGCGGCAGACGACCCCGGTATCCGGGATGGCGCCGGCGTCGGAGCCGACGCGCGGGCCGGTGAGTCCGAAGCAGGGGATCTCCTCGCCGCGCGCGAGCCGCGGCAGGAAGTGCTGCTTCTGCTCCTCGGTCCCGTAGTGCATCAGGAGTTCGGCGGGACCGAGCGAGTTCGGCACGACCACGGTCGAGGCGACCGTGCTCGAGCGGCTCGCGATCTTCACCACGACCGTCGAGTGCGCGTAGGCGGAGAACCCGAGACCGCCGTACTTCCTGGGGATGATCATCGCCCAGAAGCCCTTCTTCTTGATGTAGTCCCAGACCTCGGGCGGCAGGTCGGCGCGCCGGTGCGTGATGTCAAAGTCGTCGATCATCCGGCACAGCTCTTCGCAGGGACCGTCGATGAAGGCCTGCTCCTCGGCCGTGAGCGCTGGCGCCTTCGCGGAGAGCAGCTTTCGCCAGTCCGGGCCGCCCGTGAACAACTCGCCGTCCCACCAGACCGTGCCCGCCTCGAGCGCTTCGCGCTCGGTGCGGGACATCGGCGGCAGCATGCGCCGGAAGGTCAGCAGGAACCGGTTCGAGATCAGCGCGCGGCGCAGTGGGCGGACGTTGAGCAGGACATGCGGGACGTACAGTGCCCAGAGGGTCGCCTTCCACCAGGGGGCCCCCTCGCCGAACAGGGTGTAAAAGACCAGCAGCCCGCCGAGGGCGACCGTCGCCTTGGCGAGGCTTGCACGCTGGTAGGCGAGCCAGAGGACCAAGCTCGCGAACAGCACCAACCAGAGGGCCGTGAGCACCATGGGCTCCTGTATTTATACCGCTTCCAGCATGGGTTGCGGGATTAGGCGATGCACCCTATTGCGGCTGCGTTTGCAGTGCAAAAAGAGCATTCTGTGTATGCTGCCTGCCCGGGGAGGGAATCAACATGAGCAAGCTGATCGATCGCGCGAAAGCCATCCTGTTGACGCCGAAGACGGAATGGCCCGTCATCGCCGCCGAGCCCGAGACCACCGCGGGCCTGTACAAGAACTACATCGTCATCCTCGCGGCCCTCGGCCCGATCGCGATGTTCCTGTCGCTGAGCGTGCTCGGCGTCGGGACATTCCTCGGCTCGTTCCGCATCGGCATGGGCGCGGGGCTCTCGTACCTCGTCGTGAGCTACGCGCTCGGACTCCTGTCGGTCTGGATATTCAGCCTGATCGTCAATGCGCTGGCGCCGACCTTCGGCGGGCAGAAAGACTCCATCCAGGCGCTCAAGGCCGTCGCCTACGCCATGACGGCTGCCTGGGTCGGCGCCCTCGGCAACCTGCTGCCGGGCATCGGCTGGCTGATCGCCATGGCCGGCGCCGTGTACAGCGTTTATCTCCTCTATCTCGGGTTGCCGGTGACGATGAAGTCGCCGCCGGAGAAGGCTGTCGGCTACACGGTTGTCTGCATCATCGTCGGCATCGTCATTTCCTGGATCGTCATGGGCATCGCGGGTGCGGTGATCGGGCGCGGCATGTGGGCCGGTTACGGCGCGGGCCGCGGGATCACGGTGACCGACAGCGACTTCGAGAAAGGCAGCACCGGTGCCGCGCTCGAGGAATGGGCGAAGCAGATGGAAGCGGCCGGCAAGCAGGTCGAGGCGTCCGCGGAAGCGAACCAGGGTGCGCCCTCGGCGGCCGCAATCGGGGCGCTGGTCGGCGCCGCCGTGGGCGGCAACACTGGCGTTGCTGCACTGCCGGTCGACCAGCTCAAGTCCTACCTGCCGGAGACGCTCGGAGGGCTGCCGCGCACCGGCCTCTCCGCCGAGCGCAATGCCGCCATGGGTTTCGAGGTGTCGGAGGCGAGCGCCGACTACGGGGACGGCGCAGGCCGCAACCTGCGGCTCCAGATCAACGACACGGGCGGCGCCCAGGGGATGCTGGCGCTCGCTGCCTGGGCGAACGTCGAGAGCGAGAAGCAGTGGGACGGCGGCTTCGAGCGCAACTATCGCGCCGACGGCCGCATGGTCCATGAGCGCTGGGATTCCTCGAACAATCACGGCGAGCTCACCCTGATCGTCGGCAACCGCTTTGCGGTCGAGGTCTCCGGTCAGGCCGCGAACATCGGCGAACTGAAGGCGGCGCTCGCCTCGGGAGTCAATATCGCCGGCCTCGAGGCCACGGCCGCCGCGCAGGCCAAGTGAAGGGGACGCACCCCTTCATGTCTGCGAAGCGGCGCTAGAAGCGGACCGTCGCGACCACCGCGCGGTGGTCGGAGGGCCAGGGCGCCACGACGACGTCCGCTTCCGGCGTCTTCTCGCCGAAGATCCGCGCCTGCTCCACGGCGAGCTTCGCGCCGCGCGCGAACACGTAGTCGATGCGGTCGTGGTGGACCTGGACGTCGGCGGGCCGCGCGATCGCCTCCCAAGTGTAGCCGGGATGCGCCACCTCGTCCGGGTGCGCGGCGCGGTACGCATCGACGAAGCCCTGGCTTTCGACGGCGCGTGTGGTCGGGAATTCCACCGCAAACGGATGCCGGCCGGCCGCGGCCGTAGCGGCAGTCCAGTCGCGGTGCGACGGTTCGTTGAAGTCGCCGAAGACGAAGGCCGCGTCCGCGTCCGTGGCCGCCTTCAGGTCCTCGACCAGCAGCGCGACCGCCGGGCCGCGCGCGGCACTGGCTGCCTGCGCGACTTCCCCGCCGGTCTCCAGGAACGGAGCATCGCCATACGGGATGCCGAAGGCCTGGTAGGGCTGGTAGGGAAAATCGGTGAAGTGGACGTTGAATGCGTACACGCGCCGGCCCTCAACGTCGATGGCGACGCCGAGGTCGTTCGGCGTCGCGGCGCCGATCGGGTAACGGGAGAGGATCGCGTTCGCCCACAGGGCGTCATTCGTCCTCGCCTGGTCGTAGTAGTGGTATCCGAGCGCCTGCGCGAGTTTCGCGGCCACGCTTTCACTCGCGGGCGGGCAGTCCTCCTCGTTGCAGTCCGCCGCCTCCTGCCGGGTCTCCTGGATGCCGACGATGTCGGCGCCGGCCGCGCGGATCACCGCGGCCGTCTCGTCGACCGGCTTGCCCTCGTTGGTGCCGCCGCCCCAGGTGTTGAAACTCATCACGGTCAGCACCGTTTCGGCGGGGACGGGCGCGGGCGCGGGCGCGCAGGAACAGGCGGCCAGGCCCAGTACGAGGGCAGGAATGCGCATACGGCGACCTCGGTGCTCCAAGAGTTGCTCAATGGTAGCCGCAAAAACGAAAGCCGGCGCGAAGCCGGCTTTCGGATCCCGAGCCCTTGGCGTGCGGGGTCAGTTGGCTGGCCGCAGGTTCACTTCCCGGACGTATTCCGTGCCGAGAAACCTGCGCATTTCGAGCCTTGGTGCAGTCTTCGCGAGTTGCTGCTGGTTATCGGGCGTGCCCCAGTGCGCGGCGGAGATCGCCTCGAACTTGTCGTCGTCGCCCTGGTTGAAGTCGAGCGCCTTTGCGAAGCTCGGATACAGCGTGCAGAACATGACGTCATAGTCGTTCTCATCGCGCGGCGCCTTCACGAAAGCCTTGTAGTCGAGGATAAGGCCCTGTTTCTTTGCCTCGGCATTGATGGGCTCCGGATGGGCGCGGATCCACTCGAGGTAAGTGTCGAACTGCCCCGGGTTCGTGCGGTAGGCGCTGCACTCCCACACGGGCCCCTCGGTCCAGTGCTCCTGCGCGACGGCAGGAACCGATAGGCACGCCAGTACTGCGGCCGCGAGGCCGATTCGCTTCATTCTCATGCTTGTCTCCCTGATTGTCTTTTTATCTCCGCCAGGTGGCGGAGTGTGGCCGGGAGTCTACACCGATCGAATGGGAACTGAAGGGGACGCGCACCTTAAATTCCGGTCACCAGGCGATGCCGTAATCCTCGCCGTGGTGGCTCGATCCGCCCCAGAACGTGCCGTGCGCGTGGTCGATCAGGATGGCGTTGATCGGCCCGGAGGTCCGCGAGGCGAACTCGGCCCTGTAGCCGCGCGATTTCAGGTCGCGGCGCACCCAGTCGGGGACCGCGTTATTGAGCGTGACGCGGCCGGGGAAGGACTCATGCGGGACGAAGGAATCACGCATCTGCCAGCTGGTGATGTTCGGTGCCTCGGCCGCCTGCTGCGGCGTCATGCCGAACTCGACGACGTTGAGGAAGAACTGCAGCAGGTTCTGGTCCTGCGTGTCGCCGCCCTGCACCGCGAACGCGAGCCAGGGCTTGCCGTCCTTGAAAGCCAGCGACGGCGTCAGCGTCACGCGCGGGCGCTTGCCGGGCTCGATCACGTTGTACGGGTTCACGGCCGGGTCGATCACGAACTGCTGCGCGCGCTGGCTCATGCCGACGCCGGTCTTGCCGGCGATCACGGCCGGCAGCCAGGCGCCCGATGGCGTGATCGACACCAGCCAGCCGTCCCTGTCGGCCGCGACGACCGAGGTCGTGCCGCGGTAGAAGGAGCCCGAGACGGGATCGGTCGCCGCGGCGAAGCGCGCCGCGTCGAAGACCGGCAGCGCGGCCGCCGCGCGCTTCTTCAACAGCGCCGCGTGCGGATTCGTGCCGCCCTGGAACGGGTAGGGGTCGCCGGGGCCGATCGCAGGATCGTTGGCGCCGGACGGGGAGATGGCCGCCGCGCGCGACTTCGCGTAGTCCTCCGAGAGCAGGCCCTCGATCGGCTCCTCGGGCGGGAAGTACGGGTCGCCGTAGTAGAAGTCGCGGTCGGCGAAGGCGAGGTTCATCGCCTGGTAGACCGTGTGGATGTAGTTGCCGCTGTTGTAGCCCATCGACTTGAGGTCGAAGTTCTCCAGGATGTTCAGCGCCTGCAGCATCACCGGGCCCTGGGTCCAGCTGTCCAGCTTGTAAACGTCGATGCCGCGGTAGTTCGCGTGGCGCGGCTCCTCGAACTTGACCTGCCAGTTGGCGAGGTCGCTCGCAGTGATCAGCGCGCCTTCCTCGCGTGCGCCGCGCACGAACTCCTCGGCGATGTCGCCGCGGTAGAAGCGGTCGTAGGCTGCCTGCAGGGCTTCCTTGCGCGACTTGCCGGCCGCGAGTGCCGCGGCCTCCGCCTCGACCAGCTTGCGCAGCGTCGCCGCGAGCTCGGGCTGGCGGAAGATCTCGCCTGCGGCCGGCGCCTCGCGCTGCTCGCCGAAGTGCGGCAGCATCACGGCCTTCGAGTAGCGCCACTGCTTGAGCTTGTCCTTCTCGGCTTCGATGCGGTCCGCGGTCTCGGCGTCGATCGCGTAGCCGTCGGCGAGGGCAATCGACGGGGCGAGCACTTCGGCGAGCGAGAGCGTGCCGAACTCGGCAAGCATGACGATGAGTGCGCCGGGCGTGCCGGGCGTCACCGCGGACAGCGGCCCGTCCTCGGGTGGGCCCGCGAGACCCTTCGACCGGAAGAACTCCGGGGTGGCCCCGGTCGGCGCCACGCCGAGGCCGTTGATCGCGATGATCTTGCCCGTCTCCGGGTGGTAGACGAGCGCCTGGGTTTCACCGCCCCACGAAAGCACGTCCCACATCGTCGAGGTCGCCCCGAGCATCGCGCAGGCGGCGTCCACCGCGTTGCCGCCGCGCTCGAACATCCGCGCGCCCGCGGTCGCGGCCAGCGGCTTGCCGGTGATCGCCATCCAGTGCGAGCCGTGCAGCGGCGGCTTCTGCGTCTTCTCCTGCGCGAGAGCCGGGGCGGCGGCGAGCAATGAGGCGAAGATCGCCGCGGCTGCGGCGCGAAGCGGATGGGTCATCGCGGCACTCCTCAGATAAGGTCCTTCACGCCGTCGCGCTCCTCGAGGAGCTCCCGGTGCGTCGCGTCCATGCGCTCGCGGCTGAACTCGTCGACCGCCAGGCCCTGCACGACGGTGTACTGGCCGTCCCTGCAGGTCACCGGGTACGAGTAGATCACGCCTTCGCCGATGCCGTAGCTGCCGTCGGAGGGCACGGCCATGCTGACCCAGTCGCCGTCCGGCGTGCCGAGCGCCCAGTCGCGCATGTGGTCGATCGCGGCCGAGGCGGCGGAGGCCGCCGACGACGAACCGCGCGCCTTGATCACAGCCGCGCCGCGTTGCTGCACGGTCGGGATGAACTCTTCGCGGTACCATTTCGTCTCGACCAGCGACTTCGCGGGCTTGCCGGCGACGGTGCAGTGCGAGAGGTCCGGGTGCTGCGTGGCGCTGTGGTTGCCCCAGACGATCATGCGGCGGATGTCGTTGACGTGCTTGCCGGTCTTGGCGGCGAGCTGGCCGAGCGCGCGGTTGTGGTCGAGACGCATCATCGCCGTGAAGTTGCGGCGCGCGATGCCGGGCGCGTTCGAAGCCGCGATCAGCGCATTGGTGTTCGCCGGGTTGCCGACCACCAGCACGCGCACGTCGCGGCTCGCGGATTCCTCGAGCGCGCGACCCTGGGCCGAGAAGATCTGCGCGTTCGCCAGCAGCAGGTCCTTGCGCTCCATGCCGGGCCCGCGCGGGCGGGCGCCGACCAGCATCGCGTAGTCGCAGTCCTTGAAGGCGGCCTTCGCGTCGTCGGTTGCGACCACGCGGTTCAGCGTCGGGAAGGCGCAGTCCATGAGCTCCATGACGACGCCGCCGAGCGAAGGCAGCGCCGGCGTGATCTCGAGCAGGTTCAGGTTGACCGGGCGGTCGCTGCCCAGCATCTGCCCGGAGGCGACGCGGAAAGCGAGCGCATAGCCGATCTGCCCGGCAGCGCCGGTGATCGTGACGGTGGCGGATTTCTTCAAGCGGTGCTCCGGGATGGGCTCCAGAAGGGGCCGTAGTGTAGCAGCGCGTCCCCTGCGTTTACGCCGCGCTCGCGCCGGCATTTTCGCTAGCATGCTACCCGGGGGAGGACCTGCCATGGGATTGCGTGCGACGGCGGTGCTGGCGTTGGGGTGCCTGTCCACGGGCGCCTGGGCGGAGGAGGCAGCCGACCTCATCCTGGTCGGCGGACGCGTCCTGACCGTCGATGCGCAGGACCGGGTCGCGGAAGCGATCGCGATCCGGGATGGACGCATCCTCGCAGTCGGCACGGCGGCGGAAATCGAGCGGCTCGCTGGCCCCGGCACGGAGCGCATCGACCTGGCCGGCCGCACGGCGACGCCGGGACTGATCGACGCGCATGCGCACTTCTCGCAGGGCGGGCTGGTCCGGCTCACGCACCTCGCGCTCGGCTATCCGGACGTCAAGAGTGTCGCGGAACTCGTCGCGCGCGTCGGTGAGCGGGCTGCCGCATTGCAGCCGGGCGAGTGGATCCTCGGGCGCGGCTGGGACGAGGGCAAGTACGCCGGGCGGCGCATGGTCACGGCCGCCGACCTCGACGCCGTGAGCGGCGGGCATCCCGCGTGGCTCGTGCACACGACCGGCCATTACGGCGTCGCGAACTCGGCGGCGCTCGCGCTTGCGGGCATCACGCAGGGCACGCCGGACCCGCCGGGCGGCCAGATCGACCGGGACGCCGACGGCCATCCGACCGGCGTGCTCAAGGAAACCGCGATGACGCTCGTCGCCGACCGCGTCCCCAGGGCGGGCCCCGCGAAGATGCGCGAAGCGATCGCCGGCCTGTCGCGCGAGTTCAACCGCGAGTGCATGACCGGCGTCAAGGATCCGGGCATCGGCAGCAGCCTGTTCTACGACCCGGAGTCGGCGCTCGAGTCCTGGAATGCCTACCGCGACGTGCTCGCGGACGGCGCGCTCACGGTGCGGGTGTTCGCCCTGTGGCACAGCCCGCGGAACCTCGAGGATGCCCGGAAGCTGATTGCGCTCATCGCACCGCTCGGCAAGCCCGCCGCGGGAGCGGGTGACGGCCGCGTCGTCTCGGGTGGGATCAAGATCTTCGCCGACGGCAGCGGCGCGTCGCGGACCGCCTGGATGTGGCAGGACTGGAACCGCGATCGGACGCAAACTGACACGGGCAACCGCGGCTACCCGGCTTTCGACCCGGAGGTCATCCGCGCGCTGATCCGGCTCTACCACGACGCCGGGCTGCACGTCGGCACGCACGCGATCGGCGACCGGACCATCGACTGGGTCGTGGACTCTTACGCCCTCGCGTTGCAGCGCAACCCGGTGCGGGGCCTTCGCCACTCGATCATCCACTCGAACATCCCGGGTGACCGCGCGCTCGCGGCGATGGCGACGATGCAGAAGGACTTCGACGCGGGTTATCCGGAGCCGTCACCGTCCTTCACCTGGTGGATCGGCGACATCTACGCCGGCACGTTCGGCCCGGAGCGCAGCCTGCGGCTGAATCCGTTCGCGACCTACCTGCAGAAGGGCATCCGCTGGGCGAGCGGCTCGGATTTCGACGTGACCCCCTATGCCGCGCGTTACGGGATCTGGTCTTCGATCGCGCGCACGCCCCTGCTCGGCGTCCATGCCGGCGATCCCTTCGGGCGCGCAGAGGCCGTCGACGCACGCGCGGCGCTGCGCTCGTTCACGATCTGGGCCGCGCACCAGGTCTTCATGGACGACGTCACCGGCTCGCTCGAGCCGGGCAAGCGCGCTGACATCGCCGTCTGGGACACCGACTTCTACGCGGCTCCGACCGACGCGCTGAAGGATGCGGCCTGCCTCATGACGATCTTCGACGGAGACGTCGTCCATCGCAGCGAGCGGTTCCCGTGACGGGCGAGGCGCAGGTCCACCCGGGCGAGACCGACGAGTTCGCCTTCCACGCCGCGGACAACCCGCTGCCCGAGGCGGCGGACGTCGCGATCGTCGGCGGCGGCATCGTCGGCAGTTCGGCCGCGTACTTCCTGGCGCAGGCGGGCGTCTCCGTCGCGCTGTTCGAGAAAGGCCGCATCGCCGGCGAGCAGTCGGGCCGCAACTGGGGCTGGGTGCGCCAGCAATGCCGCTCGCCGGTCGAGTTGCCCCTGATGATGCAGAGCCTCGCGATCTGGCAGGAACTTCCCGCGCGGCTCGGCGAGGACGTCGGCTTCGTCCAGGGCGGCACCTTGTACCTGGCGGAGAACGAATCGGAACTGGCCGGGCTCGCCGAGTGGCTGGCGGTCGCGCGCGAGCACGGCCTGGACACGCGCGTCATCGCCGGTCGTGAGCTGCAGGACGTCTTTTCCGCCGCGGACCGCTTCGCGGGCGCGCTCTACACGCCGAGCGACGCGCGGGCCGAGCCGTCGCGCGCGGGGCGCGCCATCGCCCGGGGCGCCGCGCGGGCGGGGGCGCACGTCGTCAGTCACTGCGCGGTGCGCGGGATCGAGACGGCGGCCGGCCGCGTCTCGGCGGTCGTGACCGAGCGCGGCCGCGTCGCGACCCGCGCCGTCGTCTGCGCCGCCGGCGCCTGGACGCGCCTGTTCTGCGGCTCGCTCGGTGTCCACGTGCCGCAGCTTCCCGTGCTCAACACGGTCGCGCGGCTCGCGCCGGCGGCGCAGTTGCTCAAGGGCCAGGCCTGGTCGCCGGCGCTCGCGATCCGCCGGCGCGCCGACGGCGGCTACACCGTCGCGCACGGACACTCGTCCGTACATTCGCTCGTGCCGGCGAGCTTCCGCGAGGCCTTCAAGTTCCTGCCGGCATTCCGCGCGAGTCCCGACTCCATCCGTTTCACGATCGGGCGGGATTTCCTGCGCGCGCTCGCGACCCCCTCGCACTGGGCGCTGGACGGGCCCTCGCCGTTCGAGCGCGAGCGTGTGCTCAACCCCTTGCCTGCGGCCCGCGAGTTGCGCGAGATGCGTTCGGCCCTCGATGCCTGGCTGCCAGAGATTGCGGGCACGGGTTTCGTCGAGGCCTGGGGCGGCATGATCGAGGCGTCCCCGGACGTCCTGCCGTTCATCGCGCCGATCGACTCGATCGGCGATTTCTACGTCGCGAGCGGCTTCAGCGGCCACGGTTTCGGCATCGGCCCCGGCGCCGGTAAACTGATTGCGGACATGGTGAGCGGGTCGGCGGACCCGGAGCAGCTCCGGCGGTTCCGGCTCAGCCGCTTCTTCGACGGGTCGCCGATCGTGCCGGGGCCTGCGATTTGACGGGGGGAACGGCGCGGTGAAGGCAAGGCGCTTCGACGTTGCCGTGATCGGCGGCGGGCACAACGGGCTCACCGCCGCGTTCTATCTCGCGCGTGCCGGACTGCGGGTCGTCGTGCTGGAGCGCCGTGATGTCCTCGGCGGCTGCGCCGTGACCGAGGAGATCGATGCGGCGAAGGCGCCCGGCTGTCGCGTCTCCACGGCCTCCTACATGGCGAGCATGCTGCGGCCCGAGGTCATCCGCGACCTCGCCCTCGACCGGCACGGGCTGCGCATGATCGCGGCCGAGCCCACGGTGCAGGCGGTGATGCCCGACGGCGTCGTGCTCCCCTGGTGGAGCGACCACGCGCGCATGCGCGCGCTGCTCGAGCGGTTCGCGCCGGCCGACTGCGAGGCCTTCCTGGCGATGGAGGGGCGGCTCGCGGCGCTCGCGCGGCATCTGGAGCCGCTGTTCATGCAGGCGCCGCCGGACATGGAACGCGAAGGCCTGGCAGGCCTTTCCGACCTGCTCGGCTTCGCCCTGAAGTTCCGCGGCCTCGGCAACCGCGAGATCCCGGAGTTGATCGCCTTCGCGACCGGCAGCCTCGGCGAGTTCCTCGACCGCACGCTCGCCTCGCCGCACCTGAAGTCGCTGATCCTCGCCAACAGCCTGTACGGCAAGCACGGCGGTCCCTACGACCCCGGCACGCTGTTCGGCCTGCTGTTCCACCTGCTCGGCGGCGGCTCGGAGTCGAAGCAGGGATTCGTCGGCCACGTGATCGGCGGCATGGGCGCGATCACGCAGGCGATGGCGACGGCCTGCCGCGGTGCGGGCGTCGAGTTCGTGACCGGCGCGGAAGTCGCCGAAGTGCGCATCGCGGGCGACCGCGCGACCGGCGTCGTGCTGGCGGACGGGCGCGCGATCGACGCCGG
>Ga0075306_1000216_pt1 | contig 12419 bp, 5 predicted proteins | sample Joice_CattailNLC_FD_120074 | JGI IMG/M metagenome (GOLD analysis project Ga0075306, IMG submission 120074) | Natural and restored wetland microbial communities from the San Francisco Bay, California, USA, that impact long-term carbon... | ecosystem: Environmental > Terrestrial > Soil > Wetlands ... | reverse complement strand
ATGTCGGTACTGTTTCTGAACCGGTATATGCAATTAATTGATCACCAGCTGATCCTGTAGACAATGTGGGTGGCGAAGATCCGGCACCATCATATTGAATTATTCTATCACTGTAATCATTATCGTTTGTCAAATCAATTCCAAGTCTAACAAAAGTGCCGGCAGGAATATCCGTCCAGTTAGTATTTATTAAATTAAAAGTGCCATCACCATTTACCAAGTCTCCGTTTATATCTACTCCGCTGTTAGTGATTTTTAAATTGGTTAAGCTCATATCAGCCAGAGTTAGGAACTCAACAACGTCAGGATTATCTGTACCCACTTGCGTAAATACAATGCTGCCCGGAGTTGGCCAATTTAAACCAGGGGAATCAACATAATAATCTGCGTAAACTGGCTGATGGTCAGAGGCATCCTTATATACTTGTGGTACACTAGCTGAAGTTCCATCAATGTTACCTGGAACCTTATAAGAATCCGTGACATATTCAATGCCGCCACTATTTACAATAGATTGTGAGTTTAAAATCATATCATGTCTATACCAAGTGCTTTTAGTATTATTATGAGTTTTTAATCGACCATTTCCATACCAAGAGACAGGATCAATAAAATATCCCGAACTTGCATCGTCCACCAAATGGTTAAATGAAACTTCAGTTGAATCATCAATATTAAAATCACCGGCAGCTATAAAGAACTCCCCGCTTGCATAAGCATCTGTGATGCTCCTGATAGCATCCACATGAGTTACTCTCTCTTCATCACTACCAGAAGGTAGATGAACTCCAAAAATAATAAATTGCTTGCCCGTTGAATTGTGTGTTAATATATATTTATGAGTGCGGGGTTTGCCACTTCCCCCAATAATATTAGTAGAGCTTACGAAAGTGAATTTATCAGACCTATAAAAAATGGCATTATTATTCGAAGTGCTTCCAATATAAGTGCCCATATTATAAGTATCATTTCCTATTTGGTTCAACACATTGTCCCGAAAATTCTCTCCCCAGGTTTCTGATTTAAGCTCAATCCCCACACAGATATCCGGTTCAATTTGATCTAAAACGGTGATGAAATTAGCATCACGTCCAGTATCACCCGCATAATTCATCATATTATACGACATTACACGAATTGTTTCTTGTGCCACAGTATTTGGAACGATAAATAGAAAGACCAGCATAGAAAATAAGAAGAAGGTCCTATATTTATTCAAATTCATATTCATATCACACTAATCACTTTATTCAGTATCAAAAATTTATTTTGCTACTATTTGAGTAGAATCATCTTGTTAGTTTTAGTAAATGTGGGAGTTTGAATTCTGTAAAAATAAACATCACTCCCTAAGTTTGAGCCATCAAATGAAATCGAATAGTTTCCTGCATCCGTTAATTCGTTCAACAATTCGGCCACTTGTTCGCCCATTGTGTTATACACCTTCAGTGTTACCATTTGTTTTTGAGGAATACTGAAATCAATCCTCGTTGAGGGATTAAATGGATTAGGATAGTTCTGGCTAAGAATGAAATTATTAGGTACAACTAATTCAACAGTAACAATATTCGAATACTCAACAGTTCCATCATTATCAATTTGCTTTAATCTATAATAGTAATTACCAGGGGGTTCATTATTAGAATCGATGAAGCTGTATTGCTTTGGTGAATTTGTGTTTCCGCGTCCATTAACAAATCCAACTCTTAACCAGTCTGATTTGTTTGTACTCCTCTCGACATCAAAGCCGTAGTTATTTACCTCTGTTTCTGTTCTCCAACTTAACTGGATATTATTTCCGTTAATTGTTCCTGAGAAATAAGCAAGTTCAACTGGTGTTGGAGAGTTGTACGATCCTATTACTCCTCTCCATGTATGAACTGATGAAGCTAAGATTAGAACCTCAGAATCAAAACATTGCTTTGTGCTCGTAGCATTATCCAATTGAGTAGTATCACTTGTACTGGTTATTAAGTATGTTCCTTCAGTACCTGGTGAAAAATTAATAGAACTGGTAAAAGAAGATTTATATATTATGTCACCTCCATTTTGACCGCTGGTGTAAACAACTGTGATTATACCATTTGTCTCATCAAGTAATGCAATTGGTCTGGTTGGAGAATTACTCAGTCCCCTGTCTCTAACACTATAAAGAGGATCCCAGGTACCAGATGGTCTCCTTATCAATAAAGCAATTTGCGGTTCACCGATTTTATCGTATGACGTTTTTACAGCTGCATATATAGTTCCATCGCTTGCAACGGCGAAGTTCATATGGTCATCAGCTACATTGTGATCAGAAATCGGAATTTCCATTGTCCAATTTGATACTTCAGGTTCATCACCATCCAAATGATATGAAAAACCGAATCTGTCCTCATCCTGGTCTGACCATATCACTCCAATTTTTTTACCTTCATCATCCTCAAAAGCAACTACCGCGCATATATCATCACTATTTACACTCGTTTCCAGGTCAATACTTGAACTCCAGGAAGAGTATGGAGGATCACTATACTGAACCTTTATGTCATGAGATTTTTGATATGCTAACCACATTCTGTTTTGGCTATCAATATCTATAGTTGCAGTTTCAACACCTGATGTGGATATGTCTGTTCTGCCTATCTCAGAATAGGTTTCAGTGTCGGGTGCATACTCCACAGTTACAATTTTAGAGACGTCATCTTCAAAAAGTAGAATATAAGTAGTATCTCCAACATTTTTTGTATCTGCCTTCCACCTCTTAATGTTCGAAAGTTTATGACCTCTTACCCAATTATTATCAACTAACTTACATATATGTGTACCTAATGAATCGGGAATAACTGCCCACCAGTAACCATCGTGCTTCCAGACTTTTGACTGAGGTTTGTCAGCAGTATTTTTTTTGGCTTCATAGTCAGTAAGTGCAGTTGTACTTACGAAGCTCTGTGCAGAACTATTTGCCGAACTAAAAAAATCTACAACAAACAGACAAATCAATAGGATTTTGTATTTATTAATGTTCTTACTCAAGTTTATTTTTATCCGATAACTTTAATTTGTTTTAAATGTTCATTTTTAAATGAACCATCGCATTCATTTTGCTTGGTTTTAAAAAACCAAGCGTAAAATTGAAATATCAGTTTTTTGTTAGTTTAGAATTCCCCTAAATAATAGTGCTCTTAAACTTCCTCTACACGATTATTCACTAATTTGTAGTTTTTGTTTGATTTTTTGCAAAAAGCATATCCTTCATCATTAAACTCCAAAATCTTACCCGCTTCACTAACCCATCCAACTATTTTTGCAGGAACTCCTACCACTAGTGCAAAGTCAGGAATATCTTTTGTAACTACCGAACCAGCACCAACCATTGCATGCCTTCCGATAGTATTTCCACAAACTATTGTACAGTTAGCACCTAAAGAGGCACCCTCCTTTACCAGAGTTTCTTTATAGAATTTACTTCCCACTTGAGGATATTTACAACGAGGGTCCAGAATGTTTGTAAATACCATTGATGGCCCGCAAAAAACATAATCCTCAAGTGTTACTCCCTCATAAACTGAAACGTTGTTTTGAATCTTACAAGTGTTACCTATGGTTACATTATTGCCAACATTCACATTCTGACCAAACACACAGTTCTTTCCGATCCTGGCACCGCTTTGAATATGACTAAAATGCCAAATCTTTGTTCCTTCACCTATCTCAGATGGTTCATCTACATAGGCCGATTCATGCTTAAAATATTTCACAGTTGTTTTTGTCTCCGAAGATATTTTTCGACAAATGGATGGATAACAGAATCGCTATTTTCTACTACCTTAGAAGTTCTTAAATCATGAACCAGGGTTATGGATGGACGTGCATCTTCAATTCCAAAACCGTTTCCCTTCAAAGTTTCTTCATAAACCTTTGTATGCAAATCTGTAAAACCGGAACTAAACTGAATCTCCTCACCGTTATATTCAATTGATCGGAATGTGGGTAAGCCTTTTTCTAAAACATCTGTTGGTAAGTCTGATGTATCTGCTGAGAGAAACCAGGATACTTCAGCATTCTCCAACTCAATAAATCCAGCCATTTTATTAGGTTCTGATAAATGTAACTCACTATGCTGCACGCCACCGAAAAGCCATATTAACATATCGAAGAAATGAACACCAATGTTAGTACCAATTCCACCGGCTTTTTCTTTTTGACCCTTCCATGAGTAATCATACCACAAACCGCGTGAAGTTATATATGTTAAATTTACTTTATATTTTTGGTTAGTCTTTATTGACTCTATTTTCTTTTTGAGATCGATAATACTTTCATGAACCCTAAGCTGAAGGATAGTATTAACTCTGGAACCAGTTTCATTTTCAAGTTCCTGAAGGCTATCTAAATTCCAGGGATTTAGGACTAATGGTTTCTCACAAATTGCATCTGCACCAATTCTTAATGCTAACCGAATATGTGCATCGTGTAAATTATTTGGAGAACATATAGATAAGTAATGTACTTTATGTTCCTCACCCTTTCTTCTTAACTTTTCTAAGTGCCTGTCGAATCGTTCAAATTCGGTGAAAAAACTTGTACGTGGAAAAAATTGATCAAGTATTCCAACAGAATCATGAGGATCAACTGCTGCAACTAAGTTATTTCCTGTTTCTTTTATTGCTTTTAAATGCCTTGGTGCTATATATCCTGCAACACCGGTAATTGCAAAGTTTTTCATTTATAAAATTCCTGTGAGTGAATTATTATGCTTTAAAGATTGTGTCTGACTTTAGATTATTCTTTTCAAATGCATTACGTGTATCCAAAATAGCTTTTGCATTATGCACAATCATTTTATAATCGAAATTACTATGGTCTGTACTTAGTAAAACTAAATCGTATTTTTTAATACTCTCTGGTGTGAGATCAACTGATATTTTCTCAAAATCATATTTTCTTGTTTTTGGTAATGAAGGAATATATGGATCTGAGTAATCTACAATAGCACCCTTCTCAGTTAATATATCAATCAATTTAAGTGAGGGTGACTCACGCATATCATCAATATCTTTTTTGTAAGCTGCACCTAAAATTAAAATATTTGAACCATTCAAAGGCTTTTTATATTCATTTAATACTTCAGCTGCTTTTTCCACGACGTAATGAGGCTGATACGTATTTATTTCACCAGCTAGTTCAATAAACTTTGTATTAATTTCATATTCACGAGCCTTCCAGGTGAGATAAAAAGGATCAATCGGAATACAATGACCACCTAAGCCTGGTCCGGGATAAAAAGCAGTATATCCAAACGGCTTTGTTGAAGCTGCGGCTATGACTTCCCATATGTCGATATCCATTCTATTAAAAACCATTTTTAACTCATTAACAAGAGCTATGTTAATTGAGCGGTATATATTTTCAAGAAGTTTTGTCGCCTCCGCTACTCTTGGGGAAGATACCGGAACTGTTTTAACTATTATCTGGTCGTAAAGTGCAATTGCTGATTTAAGACATTTTTCAGTTACACCGCCTATAACTTTGGGTATTGTAGCTGTTGAGTAATTTTCGTTGTTAGGATCTTCTCTTTCAGGGCTAAATGCAAGATAAAAATCTTTACCAACTTCAAATTTGTTATCCCTTGCTGAATTGGCGTTTTGAAAAAGCGGTAGCAGTATGTCTTCTGTTGTTCCTGGATATGTAGTTGATTCAAGTATTATCAACTGACCAGCCCGCATATATTTTGAAATTGTTTGTGCAGTTCCTTCAACGTAAGACATATCCGGTTCGCGATACTCATTTAAAGGAGTAGGAACGCATATAATAACCGCATCAACATCACTGATTGATGAGAAATCTGAAGTGGCTGAAAGTTTACCTTCATTTACACAGTTCCTGATTCTTTCCGAATCTATATGTTTTATATAACTTTTACCATTCTCCAGGAATTCAATTTTTTTGTTATCTAGATCAAATCCTAAAACATCAAAGCCTTTCTTTGCGAATTCTAAACCAAGAGGTAAACCAACGTATCCAAGTCCAATTATTCCAATTTTTGCTGATTTATTTTGAATCTTCTCAATTATATCAATTTCTGTAGAGTTATTTTGAATCTTCTCAATTATTTCCATTATTATTCTTTCTCCTTATTAAACAAGAATATATATAGATAGAATTAATCAATTAATTATGTAAGAATGGTAGACTTATTCAATTTTTATGCCTTTATTTTAATATTTGTCGTCCTAATGTAATTGAAGGCTTTTAATTTTTGAATACAATTTGCTTGTCTCAATTTAAAACAAATCGACATTTCTTCTTCTCATTATTTAAGATATTACCAGTTATTTATACTGTATTAATGTCACACATTTAATCAATTTTTGATATGAAAAATATCAGTAAAAAAGAAGATACGCCAACTGTTTTCAAACTTTTTAGAATATTAATATAACAATTATGTAAGCACAATTTTTTACTCTGGCTTAATAGTTGTCATTTCATTCCGGTTACAAAAAACAGCTACTCACTATAACTCTGGCTTATACAATCGAGTTAACCAATTTAATTCTTCAAATGAATTAAAAACCAAAGCTTGCACGAGATGTTTTGATATTACGTGATGAAATTTCATTTTAGTTACATAAAAATCGCAAAAATCCAATTCTTATCTATATTAGTTTTTCTTGTATTAAATACTGTAGGTATTTTAGGTCAGGGATTTTCTCACACAACTCAAATAAATAACTTGGAGCCTATTAGTAGCGATGCGGGGGATAAACCCCAATCTAAAGTATGGAATCATGGGGGATATTGGTGGGCTGCTTTTTCTACACCAATTGGAACTCATCTATGGAGACTGGATGGAACTAACTGGACAAATATTCTGCAGCTTTCAACGACGATTGGTACTGCTGATGTAAAAGTTAATGGCGATACAACACACATTCTAATTGTTGAAGATACAAGCTCAGTATTAGTTTCAGTTGAATTCGTACCCGGTTCGCCACCTACTTATATGCTGTGGACAACACGCAGTACAGAAGTTACAATTCAGTTAGACTCTTTAATGGAAACAGCTACAATAGATATTGATGGAAATGGTAGAATGTGGTTAGCTTCAGATGGTAGAGCAGTAGTTGATACACTTCATGAAATTTTAGTTAGATGGAGCGATTCACCCTATGAAACATGGAATGGACCTCATGTACTGGAAACTGGGGTAAAGACTGATGATATTTGTGCAGTAACTGCTTTCGATGGGAAAATAGGTGTTATCTGGTCAAATCAAACCACCAAAAGATATGGGTTTAAATATCACACAGACGGAGAGCCTGCAACTACATGGTCGATAGATGAAGTCCCTGCGTCACAATCAGCAATCGATGATGTTGGCCATGGTATGGCAGATGATCATTTGAATATTGCTACGGGTAGTGATGGTACGATATACGTTGCTTCTAAAACCAGTTATGATACACCGGGATATACAATTTTGAGCTTATTGGTTAGGAGGCCTGAGGGAAACTGGGATGATCTGTACGAGGTTGAAAAATCAGGGCTGACAGAGGGTACAAGACCTATAGTATTATTAAGTGAGTTTCTCGGTGTAATTACAGTTGTTTATATTGAAAATGTTGGTGGTGATAATATCGTTTATAAAGAATCAAAATTAACATCAATTTCCTTTCCGAGTCAAAGTTCATATTTAAAAAGAGGTAGTACAAACTGGGATGATGTATCAGGTTTTAAACAGTTATATACTGATGAATTTTTAGTAGTCTTTTCTGAAAGAGAGGTGACTCAACATTATGAATGGTGTGGAGTTTTAGCTGAAAATAAGTTTGTTGCTTACTATAGTATGGATGTAGGTAGTGGTTCAACTTTGGTTGACGCTTCGATTTATAAAAATGATGGGAATGTTTCTGGAACACCAACATGGGAAACCGGTGTAGATAGTCTTGCAATAAAATTAGATGGAGTAAACGATTACATCACAACTCCTGATGATAATTCATTAGACATTACAGATAAAATTACTTTATCAGCCTGGATAAAGACCGAAAAAACAGGTGAACAGGTTATATTGGAGAAAGAAAATGTAAGTACTGGTTATTCATTTTTTCTTAATGATGGTGGTTCATTTTCTGTGAGATTCAATGGTGATAACAATAAAAGAGTGAATACATCAGAAAGTTATTTAAATCGGATAGATAAATGGGTTCATTTTGCAGCTACATATGATGGATCGGTAATCCGGACTTATGTTAATGGGATGCCTGATGATAGTCTCGCATCTTCATTTATGATTGGTACTAACTCTGAAGACTTATCATTCGGCTCCTATTCCGATGGAACCAATAAGTTCATGGGATCATTGGATGAGGTAAAAATTATCCATGATATACTTTCTTTGTCTAATATAAAAGATTTGGCAGAGCCCTCTAATATACCCGCATTAGTTGCTCATTGGGCAATGGAAGAAAATGGTGGCGCCATTTTGGTTGACTCTTCAGCCTCAAAAAATAATGCAGATATTATTGAGGGACCCAGTTGGGTTCAAGGTAAAAGAGGATTAGCTCTCAAATTAGATGGAACAAATACTTACTGTCTCGTACCTGATGATCCATCTCTAAACATGTCACGTACAATCACCATGGCCACATGGATTAAACCAGCAAAATATGGCAGGCAAAGATTAATTAGAAAGGTTGATACAGATAATTTACTGGGTTATTCATTATTCCTGAGCAATGATTCTACTGTGGTAGTAGAGTTTAACCATGAAGATAATCTTAGAGTACAGTCAACTTCAAAATATCCGGCTAACGGAAATACATGGATGCATATAACAGCAACCTATGATGGGAACACTATACGTCTTTATATAAATGGTGTTGAAGAGAATTCATTGACAAATGATTTTGATATTGGTGTAACACATAATGATTTGACCATTGGGGCCAGTGATGATGATAACAACTATTTTGATGGTTCTTTAGATGATCTTCGAATTTATAATTATGCACTCAGTTTAACTGAGATTAATAATTTACAGACTAACTGGTCTCCTACAGTTCCTGTTACTGTTAATAACGGATCTGGTTTAGCCCTGGATTTTGATGGGACAGATGATTTTGTTGACTGTGGGAATAGTAGTTCGGTTAATGTAACGGGTAACATCACAGTTGAGGCGTGGTTTAAATCCGACTTGTACAAAAAAACACAGTCAATTATAAAAAAGAATGGTTCTAATTCTGGATACGAATTGAGCTTAGCAAAAGCTGGTAATATATTTTTCAGACTAAACGATAAAAATAGCTATCGTGTGGAATCAACTTCCTTATATCCCCATGATGGTAATACATGGATGCATGTTGCTGCTACTTATGATGGAACAGATATTATAATTTATATTAATGGCACTCCTGAAGACACTGTCTCGGGACCTGCTTCAATATTTACAAATAGCAATAATTTGGTTATCGGAACAAATACCGCTGATACCACCTCAAGTTTATTTGATGGAGCTATGGATGAAATTAGAATTTGGAACGTTGCCAGGAGTGAGACTGAAATTAGAGAAACAATGTGTAAAAAATTATCAGGTTCTGAAACCGGACTTGTTGGATACTGGCGATTCGATAATGTTTCCGGTGTTATTGTCCCGGATCTAACATCAAATAACAACTTTGGTACTATGCACAATATGAATGAGTTTAACTATGTATGGTCAGGTAGTACTATTGGCGATGCCAGTGCATTTGACTATGTGGGTGACGCAGGTACATTCAGTGCATCATTAAGTCATACTGATGGGGATTCAATTTCAGTAACGACTACCTCTGGAACCATTACAGGCTTACAAGTTTACAGAGTTGATGCAGCATCTGAACGAACGAATTCGTTTGGACCAGAAAATTATACTTGTGATCCTAATAGATTCTGGGGTGTAAAAGTATTCGGAACCGGAACACCAACATATACAGTTACCTATTCTTATGACGGTCATCCCGGCATTTCAGATGAGACTACTTTAAAATTAGTTTCTCGTTCCAACATCTCTGATCCCTCGTGGGAAGATGTTTTAGCTGCGCTTGATGATATAGCCAATACCCTAACAATAACCGGACAGACTGGTACTGAATATACACTTGCTACTTATAATGGTGATCCATTGCCTGTGGAACTTGTTTTTTTTACAGCTAAATTAAATGATAAAAATGTAGAGTTAAAATGGAGAACAGAAACAGAGATAAATAATTATGGATTTGATATTGAACGCTCAAATAAAAAAGATGAGTGGGAACGAATAGCATTCATTGAAGGACACAGTAACTCAAATTCTCCAAAGGAGTATAATTTTATTGATACGCAATTAAGTAAGGCGGGAGAATATCATTATAGATTAAAGCAAATAGATAACGATGGAATATTTGAATATTCGCAAATAATATCAGTTAATGTTGGTGTACCAAATCATTATTCATTGAGCCAAAACTATCCTAATCCTTTTAATCCGGAAACGAGAATTGATTTTACATTGCCGGAGAAACAAATTGTCGTTTTGAGAGTTTATAATATGCTTGGTGAAATGGTAAAGGAAATCATAAATAATGAAAAAGAGGCAGGTCGTTACTCCATCACATTCAATTCCACAGGACTTGCAAGCGGTATATATATTTATAGACTTGAAACATCTGGTTTTACAGCCAGTCGAAAGATGACTCTTCTAAAATAGTTGAATCTGTTTGTAGTAATTACTTTGTGTATTAATATTAAATAAATTCAAAATTAGAATGTCAGAAAGGAGTCCACTATCTAACCATATACTATCATAATGCTTTAATACCTCAGCTATTCTTAATTTCACCTTTCTTTACTTTCCTCAAATAAAATTTTAGCTTTGTCTCACAGGCTTTTGACAGCTTAAGAATCGCAACAAAACTAATTACATAAATCATTAATCATCAATTGCTAATTATATTAATTATAACCGGTATAATATTAATACCTGAACAAATTCTTCTTTCACAAACGCAAACTAAATTTGCTGTGATAGGGGATTATGGAAATGGCAGTCAGGCAGAAGCTGATGTATCTGATATGATTGATACCTGGAATGTTGATTTTATTATCACTAATGGTGATAATAATTATGATGCTGGAGCAGCAGAAACAATTGATCAACATATAGGAAGGGATTATAATCAATGGATATATCCTTATATAGGTTCTTACCTACCAGGGGGTAGTCCAGACAATATTAATAGATTTTTTCCAAGCCTGGGAAACCACGATTGGGGTACTGGTCTTACCACACCTTATTTAAATTATTTCGAACTTCCTGGAAATGGCTTTCTAAACACGTCCGGCAATGAGAGATACTACGATTTTGTTTGGGATAACATACATTTCTTTGCTATAGATAGTGACACAAATGAACCAGATGGTATAGCTGAAACTAGTACACAAGCGCAGTGGCTTCAGGCACAACTATCAAACTGTGTTCAAAATCATTCCCATTGGAGAATTGTATATTTCCATCATCCACCGTATTCATCGGGTTACCATCAAAGTACAACTTATATGAGATGGAATTTTAAAGATTGGGGAGCGCATGCTGTACTCTCAGGACATGAACATAGTTATGAAAGATTAATTGTTGATGGTTTACCTTATTTTGTGAATGGTTCAGGGGGAAATGATCTTCGTGCTTTCGGTTCGATATACGAAGGATCTCAAGTGAGGTATTTGGATGATTATGGAGCGCAGGTGGTAACTGCTACTGAGACCAAGATGACCTTAGAATTCTGGTCGATAGGTACTGCTTATAATTATGTGCCTCAACTGATCGATTCATATGAGATTATTGATCAATTACCTGTTGAGCTCACATTTTTTACTGTTACTCTAGATGGCAGCAAAGTTCAATTGCGATGGCAAACGGAAACTGAAGTAAATAATTATGGGTTTGACATCCTTCGGAGTAGTTTTCAATCCACTCCTTACCAAGCAGAGGACGGTGAAGGTAAGAGTGGCTGGGAGAATATCGGTTTTGTTGAGGGATTTGGAAATTCGAATTCTCCCAAAGAATATGAGTTTATTGATTATCCAGCAGAATATTCTGAAACTTATTATTATAAATTAAAACAGATTGATAATGACGGGACATTTGAATACTCGGAAGAAATATCCGTGAGTTTAAATGCACCAAATACGTATAGTTTAAGTCATAATTTCCCTAATCCTTTTAATCCTGATACAAGAATTGAATTCACTATTCCTGTTCAGCAATTTGTTTCATTGAAGATATATAATATGATTGGGGAACTAATCTCGGTGATAGTTAATGAAGTGAAAGAAGCTGGAAGATATTCTATGACTTTTAACACTGCAAATTTGCCAAGCGGCAATTATATTTATCAGATTATAACTCCTGATTT
>Ga0075306_1000215_pt1 | contig 12455 bp, 11 predicted proteins | sample Joice_CattailNLC_FD_120074 | JGI IMG/M metagenome (GOLD analysis project Ga0075306, IMG submission 120074) | Natural and restored wetland microbial communities from the San Francisco Bay, California, USA, that impact long-term carbon... | ecosystem: Environmental > Terrestrial > Soil > Wetlands ... | reverse complement strand
TGCCACTCGATAATTTCTATTTTATTATCCAGTGATTTAATTTTACCCTCACTATTTATTGTATCTAATTTTTGTTCTCCTAACAACTCTTCAATAAATTCATGATATTGTTGTTTATAATATTGCGGAATAAATTCTTCCAGGTTCCTTCCAATCAATTCGTGTTTTGAACCTCCAAGAATCTTACACCCCTTGTTATTTATCATAACTATGTTAAGATTAATATCTAGCTGAATCAAAATGATATCAGATAAATCAAATATTTTGTTAAGATTGTTCTTTTCATCATTCAATCCATCAACAAATTCCTGCAAAACTGAGGCATCTCGAAGAATTCCTTCTGCAGTAGTTCGGTTACCATATTCATCAAGATTTGAAAATGAATTATCTTCAATCCATTTATATTCTCCACCTTTTGTCTTTATTAAGTATTTTGCATAAAACTCTTCAACATCTTTGTCCGTTCCACCTTTAACCTTGTACCGATCTAATCTATGAGAAGAAATTTCTTTTACTATACTCTTAAATCCCCTCTCATTTAATTCACGCCTGGAATAACCGGTCAGAGATTTTATACTCGGGCTCATAAAAATATATTCACCGGTTTCATGATCAAGTTTATACATGACATATTCTGAGGAGTTATAGGAAAGAGTTTCGCTTGATCGAGTATTGAAAATATTCAATAATCCATGATTTGAAGTTTCTGTTAGGTCAGTAGTAGGTTTCTGCAGTTCCATTTATTGCAATTATTGGTTTGAAATATCAAATGAAGACAAAAAATGTACCACAGAAATGCACTTTTTGTAATCATTTTTTTAACAATTTCATCTTATATTTAGTTATCAGAAATACTTGAGAGTTAAGATTACGTGTCTTGCAAAAAAATTTTCCCACACTTACTTGACTTTGAATTATAAGAATCTTATCTTTATGCAGATTAAATCTAAATAATAATTACAAATTCTGATTCAGGCAAAAATAAATGAAAACAGCAGCAAATCTAAAGTTTGGTGAAAAAGTAAAAATAAACGAAATTGATATTTCAAATCCTTCCCACCAAAGAATATTGGAAATTGGCTTTACTCCAGGACAAGAGATAGAATTGGTGAACATATCAGCATTTAATGATCCGATTGCACTTTCGATCAGAGGTACTTTGATTGCAATACGCAAAAAAGAGGCTGACTGTATTATTGTTTCATGATCTCGAATGTTATTGAAGAAACTCCACTCATATCCTTAGTTGGTCCTCCCAATTCAGGTAAAACAACTCTGTTCAACTTACTCAGTGGTAAAAATTTAAAAACTGTAAACTACCCCGGTTCTACTGTTGAATACTCAACGGGTAAAATAATAGATAAATACGGTGTGAATGCTGTTCTAATTGACTCGCCAGGTATTGTTAGTTTAATTCCTAATTCCCCTGATGAGGCAGTTTCTGTAGATTCTTTGTATTCACATCCAGGAGTTGGCTCACCCCATTTAATAATCAATACAATAGACGCAAGTCAGTTATCACGACATCTTTTACTCGCGTTGCAACTGATCGATTCCGGGTTTAAAGTAATAATTGTTCTTACAATGAACGACATACTTTATAAAAAACAATTGGAAATTTTACAAAACGAATTAAGTGATGAACTTAAATGTGATGTCGTTAAAATAGATGGTAAGAGCGGAAAAGGAATCGATAATTTAATACGAATTATTGATCAAAATCTAAATGAGATAAATATTCTTGGTAAACCTAAACCGAAAGCATATAAGTTAGATTCCAATAAAAGAAAGTTGATAGATTCATACAACAGGATTGAACATATTGTTAACGATGTTTTACAAGATATCCCGCAAAGTGGTAAAATTAATCTATCAAAAGCAAATAAGCAGTTAAAAATTTTAGGAACTCACTATGTGGGAAAGAATAATCGTCCGGATGAATTAACATTAAAAATAGATAGAATACTCTTACATAAGTTTTGGGGACTATTTGTATTTGTTTTAATTATGGGTTTTACGTTTACTTCAATTTTTTGGCTTGCCGATCCACTTATGAGTTTAGTTGATAACTTATTTAGTTTCCTTGCCCAGTTGGCAGCCATAACGATAGATGACGGATGGCTGGCAAGTCTGATATCCGACGGAGTAATAAGCGGTCTTGGTTCCGTATTAGTATTTGTTCCACAAATAATAATACTATTTTTGATATTAGGTGTACTTGAAGATTCGGGGTATCTTGCACGCGGTGCAATGCTGATCGACAAACCTCTGTCTAAAATTGGACTAAACGGAAGATCGTTCGTCCCAATGCTATCAGGATTTGCTTGTGCAATTCCTGCTATGTTAGCTGCAAGAGCTATCCCAAACAGGCGTGAAAGATTACTTACCATTTTTATATTACCACTAATGAGCTGTAGTGCAAGATTACCTGTATATGCGCTTCTGATTGCATTTCTTATTCCACTTGATAAACCCTGGATTGGGGGATTCATATTAGCCGGGATTTATATTTTCAGTATCATATCATCAATAATTGTTGCGTCTATCATAAATAAATTCAGGAAAAAAATTATAAATGCTGAGGATAACTCATCTTTTATTTTAGAGCTACCTACATATAAACTTCCAAAACCAGGTTCAATTTTAAGAAACACATATTCTAGTACAAAGCAATATATATTAAAAGCCGGTCCGGTTATCCTTGCATTTTCACTAATAATCTGGCTTATCACTTATTTCCCCGCCGGAGATCAAAAAATTGAACGAACAGGTTTAGCAAAGGAACAGGTGGTTCAGCTTGAAAAATCACAGCAATTGGAAAATTCGTATGCTGCACACATTGGTAAAGTAATACAACCAATCGTGGAGCCGTTAGGTTTTGATTGGAGAATCGGCGTTTCATTAATAACCGCATTTGTAGCCCGCGAAGTATTTGTATCATCAATGGCTCTAATATTTAAGGTCACCGATAGTAGTGACAATTTGCAAAGCTCTTTACTGGACTCAATGAGATCAGCACAGATCGAAAGCAGTGGGAAAAAATTATTTACACCTTCCACCATTTTAGGGTTAATAATATTTTTCGTATTTGCCCTACAATGTATGTCTACAGTAGCCGTTTCCAGAAAAGAAACTGGTAGCTGGCGAATACCTGCGCTTCAATTAGTAATTTTCACTTCGCTGGCTTATATGATGACTTTTATTACAGTTAACGGCTTAAAATTACTGGGATTAGGCTAGAATAATTAGTGTTAATTTGAAATTGGTTAGTGTCAATAATATTTTAGAATCGATTAAATTATTTATTAATAAGTGAAGTGAAACACAAACAAGCTGCGGAAATATTTAGAGCTTTCTTAAAACATGAGAAAAACCGCGTTACACCAGAGCGTTTCGAAGTAATGGATGCAGCTCTGGATTACGATGGTCATTTTGGTGCAGATGATCTTTACATTATAATGAAGAACTCCGATTCCAGTATATCAAGAGCAACCGTTTATAAAACCCTTGAGCTACTTGCACAATGTGAACTACTAAGCAAACGCCATTTTGGCGAAAACATGACACGTTATGAAAGCAGTTTTAAAAGGCAAACCCACGATCATCTTATTTGTGTTGACTGCGGAAGAATCGTTGAATTTACTGATAAACATATGAAAGAATTTCCCAAAAAAATTAGCGATGAGCTTGGATTTGACCTTGAAAGTTATTCGTTCAATATCTTTGGCAGATGTAAAGATCCAAAGCATTGTAAATATTTTAAATAAAATATTAAACTCTCAGCAACTGCAGAACCAACAAGAGAATTAATTTATGAAAGACCAGCGGTATCCACTTACATGGAATAAAGATGATTTTTCAATAAAAATCTTCTGTTCAATCCCCAACATCGCTACCGGTATCATTTTAAAAACCAGTGATGCATATTTTGTCGTCGATCCCGGAGATGGGATACTTCGAGACCTTAATTCCGAAATAGGTACAAAACAGATATTAAAGATTTCGAATATTTTTGTCACCCATGGCCATCATGATCACATTGGAGGCGTTTGGTCATTACTTACCTATCTTCGTGTAATGAGAAAATCAACACCGCTGACGATCCATTTCCCCAAAGGCTGTGTAGAGATTGAAAGTATTTTTAATGCTTTTGATCAGGTTTATGGTAATGGACTTACGTATAAAATTAATTTAAATCATATAAAAAAGATGGACGGTTTTAAAACAAACAATGTTACTGTAGAACCTTTCTCTGTAATTCACAAAGAATTCCTAAATGATGGTTCAAAAAGACAGGTTCCAGCACTAGGGTATAAGTTTATTTATCAAAATAAAAGTATTTGCTATGGGGGTGACACAGCATATTGCGATGAGTTGGTAATACAAGCTAAAGATTCTGATCTTGCAATAATTGAAGCCGGACACGAAGATGAAGAACCTGACGATATGCATATGACGTTAGCTGAAGCAAAATCAATTGGAAAATCTGCAAAAGAATATTTTTTAGTTCACGTTCCGGAGAAATAATTGTACCAGAGGGTTGTGGAATTAATGTACAAATCTTTCTTTTTATTATTACAAATCTTTATTTCAGGGTTCACAATTTCAATTCTGCTTGATGATTTTAAACAAGAAGGTGAAAATCATCTGGCTAACATAAAAATGTTAACAGATGAAGGGGAAAATGCTGAAGCATATCTCTCTTTCGATGAGAAGAAGTTAATTTACCAATCGTCTTTTGGAGAAATTAAATGCGATCAGATTTTCACTATGAATATTGATGGTTCGCACAAACAAATGGTTTCAACCGGCAATGGTAAAACAACCTGCTCATATTTTCTTCCCGGTGATAAAAAAATTATTTATTCTTCCACTCATTTGTTCAATAGTAATTGTCCGGAACCACCCGATTTTTCGAAAGGGTACGTGTGGAAGTTGTATGAATCGTTTGATATTTTTTCTGCAAATGCAGACGGATCAGATATAAAACAATTAACTTATTCCGATAAATATGATGCCGAAGCTACCGTTTCTCCGGTCGGTGATAAAATAGTTTTTACATCGATGCGTGATGGCGATCCTGAAATTTATGTGATGGATATTGATGGCAAAAATCAGAAACGATTAACTTTTGCAAAAGGATACGATGGTGGACCTTTTTTTTCAATAGATGGAAGCAAAATAGTTTTCAGAGCCAGTAGACCTGAGAATGAAAATGAATTAAAAGATTATAATGAACTTGTGCAAGATGGAATAGTGCGTCCCTCTGTTTTAGAAATTTACATAATGGATGCAGATGGAAGCAATATTAAGCAGATTACAAATTTAGGGAAAGCTAGCTTCGCTCCTTATTTTCATCCTGATAGTAAAAGAATTATTTTTTCTTCAAATGTAAATAGTGAATCGGGAAGAGATTTTGATTTGTACTTAATAAACATTGATGGAACAGGACTTGAACAGATTACTTTTAATGATACATTTGATGGATTTCCAATATTTACGCGTGATGGCAAACAATTAGTTTTTGCGTCTAACAGGTTTAATAAGAAAAAGGGAGACACAAATATTTTTATTGCTGATTGGATCGATTAGAAGAATTTTTATTACGTAACCACATATGAGTAAAGAATGAGACTCCTTCCCAAAATTTTTATCATTACTTCAATTCTATTACAATCATTATTCGCTCAAGTAAGTAATGACTCAGAAATCACCTCAGCAGAAATAAAAGAGCATATTACTTTTCTCGCATCAGATGAGTTAAAAGGAAGACTCACAGGCTCTGAAGAATGCCGGTTAGCAGCAGAATATATCGAAAGCGATTTTAAATCCGTAGGTTTGGTTCCATTTTTCGATAACAGTTATTTACAGGCGTTTCCCGTTATTACAGACGTTGAGTTAACTGCAAACAATAAGTTAGAGATTAAAGCTGGGGATAGAACATTTAAACCAAAACTGTATGATGATTTCATAACTTTATCATTTTCTGGAGATACTAAAGTTGAAGGAATCCTTGTGTTTGCAGGATATGGAATTTCGGCACCGGATATTGAATATGATGATTATGCTGGGATTGATGTTATGGACAAAATTGTTCTTGTGCTAAGAGAGCATCCCGAGATGAATGTACCTCATTCTAAATTTGATGATCATTCTTCGCTACGTAAGAAAGCGACGGTGGCGAGAGATAAAGGTGCAACAGCTATCATTTTTGTTAACGGTTACAATCCACATAAAGATGAAGATGAACTAATAAACCTAAGTTATGATCAGGCTGGTCCTATGAACGATTTTGCAGTTATTAATATTAAACAAAATTTAGTCGAAAATTTATTTAAAACTCAGGATTTAGACTTTAAAGCCTACCAAAGCAATATTGTCGACACTAAGAGTCCTGCTTCATTTTCATTTAATAATACAAAAGTAAGCATTACAACCCAGGTAAATGAAATTGTGGTTGATAGCTGGAATGTTGCCGGTTATCTTAAAGGAAACGATCCACAATTAAAAAATGAATATATAATAATTGGAGCACACTATGATCATCTCGGTATGGGTGAAAATAATTCACTATACAGCGGTGAAGAATTACAAATACATAATGGCGCTGATGATAATGCATCCGGTACTGCAGGCGTTTTGGAATTAGCCGAAAAATTTTCAGCATATAAGGATAAACTAAAAAGATCTATTGTATTTGCAACTTTTTCCGGTGAGGAAGAGGGTTTACTAGGTTCGGCATATTTTGTAAACAACTTACCTGTTTCAACTGAAGATATAGCAATGATGATAAATATGGATATGATTGGAAGATTGAATAATGATAAATCTTTAATTGTTTATGGAACAGGAACTTCATCTAATTTTGAAGATTTATTGACCGAATATAATGAGAACAAGTTTGATTTAACTTTTAACGATGAAGGCTACGGACCCAGCGATCATTCATCGTTTTATTCAAAAAAAATTCCGGTTTTATTCTTCTTTACAGGTACTCATGAAGACTATCACAAACCTTCCGACGATACAGAAAAAATTAATTTTGCCGGTGAAGAAGAGGTACTAAAATATATTTACAAAGTAGCACTTGATCTAGATAATACGGATACCAGACCTGATTATATAGCAGTTAAAAGAAAGGATTCTGGCAATTTATCGGGTATAAAAGTAAAGGTTGGTACAATACCAGATTTTGCCGGTAATGTTGATGGATACAAGATAAGTGGTGTCAGTGAAGGAAGTCCTGCACAGATTGCTGGTCTTGTAGGGGGTGATATAATTATAGAATTTGGCGGTAAAAAAATATCAAATATCTATGATTTTACTTACGCGCTTGGGGATTATGTCCCCGGTGATTTAGTTAATGTTGTCGTTAAAAGAGGTAAAGATGAAATCGAATTTCAGGTTGAGCTGGCACCAAAATAAATCGTTATCTTCTCTTATTGTTAGCATCTTTAATGTGATTATTAGTTTAAGAGTTATAAATGAAATGGTATCAAAAAGAGATACTACTGAAATCCAGGAATAGAGGCTTTCATTTAATTACGAATGAAATATTTAATCAACTTCCTGAAATTAACAACATTAAAGTTGGAATCGCTCATATATTAATAAAACATACCTCTGCTTCACTTACTATAAATGAAAATTTTGATCCGAACGTAAGAAGCGATATGGAAAGATATTTCAACAATTCAGTGAAGGAGAATGAACCATATTATGTGCACACTTCGGAAGGATCTGACGTTATGCTAGCTCATATCAAATCAACAATTATCGGATCTTCATTAAATGTTCCAATTACAAATGGCCGATTGAATTTAGGAACATGGCAGGGAATTTATTTATGCGAACACCGGAATAACGGTGGGAAAAGAAAATTGGTTGTCACAATAGCCGGTGACTAAAATCTTTCTCATCTATTCATTCTTTTAATTGAGAAATTCAATCTCCAAAAAATTTACTGTGATTTATACTATAAATGATCAGCTCTATTTTTTGTATTTTGTTTCTTACAATAATAATCTGTTTTAATCTAATTATATAAATGAACAAAAAAAGAATTCTATTTGTATGCATGGGTAATATTTGCAGGTCACCTGCTGCTGAAGCAATAATGAATAAAAGAATAAGTGATAACAATCTATCAGATGTTATCGAAGTTGATTCCGCGGGTACAATAGACTACCATAGCGGTGAAGGTGCCGATTCAAGGATGAAAAAAATTGCAGCTAAAAAAGACTATAATATAGATACTATCGCAAGACAATTTAATCCGCAGAATGATTTTAAAAGATTTGATTATATAGTTACAATGGATGATGAAAATTACGATGATATCTTAAGCCTGGATGTAAATAATATATACAGCGATAAGATTTTCAGGATGGTTGATTTTTGTACCACTCACAAAGCCAAAGAAATACCGGATCCATATTATAGTGGTTCATCCGGATTCGAACATGTAATTGAATTACTTGAAGATGCTACAAACGGACTATTAAACAAGGTTTTGGATGACATTAAACAACCCGATCAAAAAGAAAATTGAAGACTTTCTTAACTCAAAGATAATTGATTCCCGACCTGTAGGTGGGGGCTGTATCAGCAATGCATTAAAAATCAAATCGCAAAATGGGGACGTTTACTTACTTAAGACTAACTCTTTTGCAGATAATGATATGTTTATGAAGGAAGCTCACGGAATACAAGAATTGCAGAAGGCAGATGCAATTAAAGTCCCAACTGTATTGAGTTATGATAATGATTATTTACTTATCGATTTCATAATATCAGGGAAAAAACAAAGAGACTTTTCTGAAGAGTTTGGGCGAAAATTTGCACTTCTTCATAAATTTAGTAGCGAGTCGTACGGATTTTACGAGAATAACTATATCGGCTCAAATCCGCAGCCAAATATTGCAAGTGAGGCTGAAAAAAATGATTGGACTAAATTTTATTTTAATAATCGAATACTTTATCAGATACAATTAGCAGAGAAGATTGGTAATTCCACAAACGAACTGAGAAATGGGATTTCTGCACTTGAGAATAAAATAGATAAAATTGTTACTGATAACGATGAAAAACCATCTTTGTTGCATGGTGATCTTTGGAGCGGTAATTATATGATAGGTGAAAACGGTTATGCATGTTTAATCGATCCGGCTGTTTATTACGGTAATAGGGAAGCAGATCTTGCTATGACAAAACTTTTTGGTGGATTTGATTCCAGGTTTTATGCAAGTTACAATGAAGTCTATCCCCTTCCAAACGGATATGAATACAGAGAAAATATTTACAAATTATATCATGTTCTTAATCATCTAAACTTGTTTGGTGGAGGTTATTATTCACAAGCAATGGACCTGATCAAATTTTATATATAAAAAAAGAGGAGCTGTTATGCTCCTCTTAAATAAAACTAATTTCTTACCTCATCATTTTATATCAATCAACTCCACATCAAAGATTAGTGTTGATTTTGCAGGAATTTTTCCGACTGCCATATCTCCGTAACCAAGAGAAGGCGGTACTATCAATCTTACTTTACTCCCCTTTTTCATATAAGTAATTCCTTCATCCCAACCGGGTATAACCTGCTTATTTCCCAGCACAAAAGTTATAGGTTCATCTTTTTCTACGGAGCTGTCAAATTTAGTCCCGTCTTCGAGATATCCGGAATAATGTACCGTAACTACATTTCCTGATTCAGCGTTTTTCCCTTCTCCTTCTTTAACAATTATATATTTCAACCCGCTTTCCGTCGTAACCGGTTTAACGTCACCCAGATCCCACATCTCTACCAGAATTCTATCTTTAACATCAAGTAGCTCAATATCTATTTTTAAATCTGTATTGGGAGGAACGGGACCTGCACCTTGTTCACCATATGCAAGTTCTGAAGGAATAATTATTGATCTTTTCCCACCTGCTTTCATTCCCGCTATTCCTTCATCGGTTCCTTTAATAAATGCATTTTCACCGAGTACAAACTTCACTGGCTGGTTACGAACATAACTGTTACCAATAAGATATGGAGTTCTTGCTGAGTCCGCCGACCAATCAGAAAAAAGATCTGTTGAGTCTATAACGATCCAACCAATAAATTGGATGGAAACAAGATCGCCGTTTTGAGCATTTCTTCCCTCACCAACAACTTCATCCTGAAATTTTAAGCCTGTTTCTGTAGTTTTGACACCTGAATCGTTACCACAGGAAATTATAGTTAAGAAAGTTAAAATTGAGATAATCACAAATTTCGTTTTCATTGTTACCTTTCAAAAAATTGAATTGTCAATATATTTAATTATATCCTCTAATCATATTTGTACCCATTTTTTTCCCCCTGTTATTTTGAACAAAAGCTCCTTACTTTAATAAAAAAGAGTTTAACAATATTGAGATCGAAATATAACTTTTAATCATTAGTTCAGGAATCCATCCTTAATTATCCTAAAAAATAAAATGAAATTTATCCTCATTGCAATTTTGAGTTCATTAACTTCGTTACTCCTGGCTCAGCAAAATTCTCAAAATGTTGGATTCATTCCAAACAATGAGCAATCGTCTAAAAACGAATTAATTATTATTGACTCCGATTATTCCTTTGAAGAAGCACTGCAAGGAATTACTATTCCATCAACAGTAAAAGATGAACTTGAAATAGTAACGGTAAGCTATTATGGTTTCGATGGACTTCTTCATAGAGGTCAGATAATTGTAAATAAAAAAGTTTCAGATGATATAATTGATATTTTTAATGTGATACGAAAAACAAAATTTCCTATAGAAAAAGTTGTTCCAATGGTTGAATATAACTGGTCGGATGAGCAATCGATGCGTGATAATAATACATCTTCTTTCAACTACCGATTTTTATCCGGTGCAAAAATATTATCTATGCATGCAAACGGACTAGCAATTGATATAAATCCAAAACAAAATCCTTACATAAAAAATGGCTCAAATAGTCCAACTGGCTCCGATTACAAATTAGATGCAAAAGGCACTATTTGTCCTGATTCAGAAATAGTTAAAGCATTTAAGGCAAAAGGTTGGAGTTGGGGCGGTGATTGGAAAAGTTTAAAGGACTATCAACACTTCCAGAAAACGATAGAATAATTAGTCATCTTTAAATTCTTCGATCCAACCTTAAAATTATTGTTCCCCTAACTTCATACATATCCGTCAAATATTCTTAACCACCAGAATAATTCACCTTATCAATTTCACTTAAACAATTACCTGTTAAAGTTTTAATAAATAAAATTTCTCATAAACAGAAGATTGTAAATGTTTCATAAATTAAAATTATCTCAAAACTCAATAATATTGAGCTCTGTAAGGCTAATTTTTGATGTAGGAATAAGAATCTTCATTTCCGAACATGAAGATCAATGGTCTCCAAATCCTTTCAGCCCAATCACTTTCGAAATGTTTTGCATCAGCAGCTTTAAACCAATATAAATCATCATTTTCAACATATCCTTTTTTCTTTAGTACCAACAACATTTCATCAATACCTGCCTGTAATGAATCTTCCAATCCAACACCTCCGTTATCGATATATATTCTAATATCTTTTTTGTTACCATTATAATTTTTTACAGGAGTAACAAAATCAATAAAACTTATTTTAAATGCAGGTGAAAGACATGCAGCCTGAGAAAAAACATCCGAATGTTCCCAAAGCAGCATAAATGAAATCAGTCCACCCAAAGATGATCCACCTGTTGCAGTAAATTCTCTATCAGATAAAGTTCTGTAATGATCGTCGATAAATGGTTTTAAATCATTCACAATAAAATTCATATAAGCATAACCTGTATCATTTTCTGAATATTCACTTCTCCGGTTAGGTGTATTGTAAATTCCAACTATAATAATTGGTTGAATACAGTTTTTCCTGATTAAAGTATCTGCTGCTTCATCAATTTGCCAATCTACTCCAAATGATGAAGTTTTGGGATCAAACAAATTTTGACCATCATGCATATAAAGAACCGGATAATGTAAGTCAGTTCTTTCATTATAACCCGGTGGAAGCCAGACTACGACGTCACGATCCTTTAATCCCTTACCCTTCATCTTAGGATGATATTTTACGATACCTGTTATCTGACCCTCTATTACACTATTCGGGTTTGCATCCCAGCAACTAATACTTACATATAGAATGGTATCATTTAAAATATCTAGAATATTGTTACCGGGAATTGTTCCATCTGCATTTCTTGCTTCATGCTCCCACGAACCAAGTGTAAATTTATATTCCAGATGGAAGTCTTTTGGTAATGAAAATTGTCCTGTCCATTCATTGTTTTTATGTTTATCTAACTGAGTTGCACCAGGATTCCAATTACCTAATAATTTATGATTACCGGTTACAAATACTACTGATGTATCTGGCAAATTTTCGGTTTTTACAATGAATGTAATTTCTTTTGCCGACT
>Ga0075306_1000214_pt1 | contig 12583 bp, 8 predicted proteins | sample Joice_CattailNLC_FD_120074 | JGI IMG/M metagenome (GOLD analysis project Ga0075306, IMG submission 120074) | Natural and restored wetland microbial communities from the San Francisco Bay, California, USA, that impact long-term carbon... | ecosystem: Environmental > Terrestrial > Soil > Wetlands ... | reverse complement strand
AGAAAAAAAACAACTTGCTAAGATCATTTTTTCAACAAGCACCCTAAATCAAAAAAAACACAGCTACTTAAAACTAGATAATGTTATGCCGGCAATGCTAGAGGTAATCGAAGAAATTAAGAGATTAATTACAGGTAATGAACATTCCAAATTATGTTAGTTGATTACCGGAGCCTTTTTCTCCAGACACCTGTTAAAATAATAATTTAGATTGAAGGCACCACGGAATTGCATACATCAGATTCTGCATAAAAAAGATAAACATAATGGATAAACAAACAACGATTGCATTTGTATTAATTGGGATAATATTAGTGTTCTGGTTATACTATTCTGCGCCGGATCCTAAGGTTCGAGAAACCAGACCAATAGATACCACGACAGTTAATATTGATACCCTTCATCTTCCACCAACTGAAAAACCAATCGCCTTTGAACCAGAGATAAAAGATGAAAATATTTCTGATACCCAGGAGAGAGCACCGGAAATTACAACCATTGAGAATGATGTATTTATTGTTGAACTCTCCAGCAAGGGTGGAAATATTCACAAGGTTTATCTTAAGCAATATAAAAACTGGTATTCCATTAACGATGATAATGGAGATGACTACTTTAAAACCAGCGTACAATTGATAAACTTTTCCAAAGGGAACACATATGATTTATCTTTTGTTTCGAGCGATGGGAAAGCAATTAATACAACAGAATATTTTTTCGAGTCGGACACATCTCCAGACAAGCACACTCTTTCCGGGGAAGATTCACTGGTTATTCAATATAAATTCAATGTTAGTGAAGGAAAGGAGATTTTAAAAAAATATATTTTTTACGGTGACCGTTATGTTATACAAAGCGATATTGAGCTGATTGGATTGAATAATCTCATCAGTAATAACGCATATGATCTTGTGTGGAATGGCGGGTTAAGAACTGTAGCATATAACTCTGTTGATGAGGCCAAATACTCCAATTCGAGCGTATATTATGGCGATGAGCAAGTTATTTTCAATGCCCCCTCTATTGGTGAAACGGAACATAAAGATTTTAATGGGAGGGTGAACTGGATTGCTGTTAGAAATAAATATTTTGCTGCGATAATAATACCTGATGATCCATCAACGGTTGAAGGGGCTTATATTGAAGGATACGAGAAAGCGAAGCCGAACAACGGCCTTGCTAAATTTTTTAATGCCCGATTAATTCTACCCTTCAAAAATACTAATTACGAGAAAAGAACATTTAAATTATACATTGGCCCGGTAGATTATAAAACTCTTAGGTCTTTGGGAAACAATCTTGATGCGCTTGTTGATTTCGGTAGTTTTTTTGGGCTTAAGTTTATCGTTAGACCAATCGCCGAATATGTGTTATTACCGCTTTTTAACTTTATTCATTCCTTTATTCCCAACTATGGATTCGTAATTGTTGTTTTTTCAATAATTATAAAGATAGTTGTTTACCCGCTTACAAAGAAAAGTTATCAGTCAATGAAAAAGATGCAGCTACTACAACCAAAAATTGCTGAGCTTAAAGAGAAGTATAAGGACGATCAACAGAAATTAAGCAAGGAGACCATGGGCTTATACCGGACATATGGCGTAAATCCCGCCGGGGGGTGCTGGCCAATGTTATTGCAGATGCCAATTTTTGTTTCTTTATGGGGATTGTTTCAAACGGCAATAGAATTAAGACAGCAGCCGTTTATTTGGTGGATAACAGATTTGTCACGACCAGACGTAATATATGACCTTGGTTTCAAATTACCAATGTTTGGAATTCAGGAAATTAGTGGGCTTGCAGTGTTAATGGGAATTACAACATTCGTTCAACAGAAGATGACAATGAAGGATCCGAAACAACAAGCGATGATTTATATTATGCCAGTTTTTTTAACAATTTTATTTATGACCTTCCCTTCAGGGCTAAATCTTTATTACTTCCTATTTAATCTTCTCTCAATTGCTCAGCAACAATATATAAACCATACTCACAAAGGAGAGGAGTTAGTTCCCGTTCCCGCCTCTAAAAAGAAACAGGGTGGTTTTATGTCAAAACTTATGGAGGCCGCAGAACAAAAATCAAAATCCCAACACACAAGAAAACGCTAAGATAAAATTTGGGTATTTTGAAGGTGTTTAAATGAAAACATTTAACATTGTAAATGCTCATTTTAAAAGCGAATCCCAGATGAAATTCTTGCAACAGATAGCATTTCTATTTTTTATTTTAATAGTTTCTTCAACTCCAGCCCAGGAGAAAAAAATAATATCCCTTGAATTAAGAACCAAAAGCCTACCCTTTGGGTTAACTGAACAAATTCCAAAGTTAGAACCGATAGTAGGTTTGGCTTTAAGTGGAGGAGGTGCAAGAGCCATTTCACAAATTGGTGTATTAAAAGCTCTTGAAGATGGTGGGATAGAAACGGATGTGATAGTAGGAACAAGCATGGGTAGCATTATTGGTGGTCTTTATGCCTCAGGTTATAGTGTTGAAGAATTGGATTCAATTGTTGTTAATGCCAAATGGGATGAGCTACTTTCTCTTAACAGTACGATGAGCAGACGTGAATTGTTTGTAGATCAGAAAATTACTGAAGACAGAGCACTGTTTGCATTAAGAATCGATGGATTAAAACTTATAATTCCAACATCTTTTAATGATGGACAAAGGTTGACAAATTATCTTTATTTATTAGCACTAAGCTCACCGGTACATCCGGGGGATAGTTTTGATAATTTATGGCAAAAGTATAGGGCGGTATGTACTGACCTTATCTCGGGAGAGGCGATTGTAATCGACAAGGGAGAATTGGGCAGGGCTATGCGGGCAAGTTCGAGCATCTCTTTTTTACTTGAACCGGTGGAGTGGGACGATTGGTTGCTTGTTGATGGCGGACTCTTGTCAAATATTCCGGTTGATATAACTAAACAGAATGGCGCAGATTTAGTAATCGCAGTAAACACCACTAGCCCGCTACGTCCAGAAAGCGAAATTGATCTTCCCTGGAACATCGCTGATCAGGTTGTAAGTATACCGCTCAAGAAGTTGAATGAACTACAATTGGCTGATGCAGATTTTGTTATTGAACCACAAATAAATAACTCCACAACCGAATTTATTAATCTTGACTCTCTGATGGCAATAGGATATAACAACACTTTACCAATTGTTGAGTCAATAAAAGTTTCAATAGATTCAATAACAGAACTTAGAAAAAGAGCTGACGAGTTTTTTGTAAAAAACATTGTGTTTAGTAACTCTGATGCAACAGAATTGAATTCTATTCTAAATGATTATAAAAATCGGGATTCGGTTTCCAGCACCCGGTTAAAAAGCGACTTAATAAAATTATACAAATCAGGGAAATTTAAACAGATTAAGATTGAGTTGACTCAATTTACGGACTCAACCCGGCTAGAATTTATTTATAAATTAAACTCAATAATAAAGAAAATAGTAACTATTGGTATCACGCAGCTAGATAGTATAGAGGTAAATTCCGCTCTTTCCTCTTTGCAAAATACGACGTATAACAATCGGTCTCTGGCCAAATCGGGAGCCCGCTTATTAAAAATATACAGGCAAAAAGGATTCCTGTTAGCAAACATCACAAAATTGGACTTTGATGAATTAACCGGACAACTTTTGATTTTTATTGATGAGGGAATAATTTCTAACATTAGAGTTGAGGGAAATTATACGAGAGAAACCCTGATCACCAGGGAAATTCCACTGGCAGATGGAGACTACTTTGTGTATGATAAAATAAAAACGGGACTGGACAACCTAAGAAGCACACAGCTTTTTAAAGATGTGCTTCTATATGTTACTGAAGAAAACGGACAGAACAATTTAATAGTTTATGTTGATGAAAGATTACCGGGTGTCCTACACTTCGGCTTTCTGGTAAATGAAACTTACAATGCACAGGTTAGCTTTGATATTAGAGATGAAAATCTATTCGGCACAGGAACTGAGTTGGGGTTGTTCCTTTACGGAGGAGCGAGTAACAGGGCATATATAGCCGAATTAAAAAATCAACGGATATTAAAAACCTATTTGACTTATAATCTTAGTGCATATTATAAGTTTAGCGATATTAATGTTTATAAGAGTTCGCTTTCAAGTACTGATAAAACATTTACTCAGGAGAAGGTAGGTGAATACAGACAAATATTTTATGGCGCCTCTCTTTCTCTTGGTACACAGATTGAGAAATTTGGAAACCTTATTTTCACTGGGAAATATCAATTTGATGAAATAAAAGACATCGAAGGAAATTACCCAGAACCATATAAAACCAAAATTGTTAGCCTTGGAATAAATACCACCGTCGATAATATGGATAGATATCCTTATCCGTTAAAGGGTCTGTCTCTATTCGGTTTTTACGAAACTGCTCAAAGTTTCCTGGGTGGGGATGCAAGTTATATTAGTCTTGGATTAGACTCAAAATATTTCATCCAGCTTGGAAAGCGTAGCACACTTGTGCCAAGATTAAAAATTGGATTTGGGGATAACACTATGCCGATAAGCGAACAATTTTTGTTAGGTGGAATGGATTCATTTTTTGGAATGAGAGAAAATGAATTTCGCGGAAGACAGATTTTTCTTGCATCGCTTATGTATAGAATTAAATTACCATTCAAAGTGTTCTTTGACACCTATCTTAAAGCCCGATATGATCTGGGATCTACTTGGGATGTTAAATCACAGATTCACTTTAAAGATTTACGTCATGGAATTGGGGGTGTTGTTTCGTTCGATACGCCTATAGGACCCGCCGACTTTGCAGTTGGCAGAAGTTTTTTATTAAGAAAGGACTTGCCTGAGAACCCGTTGGTTTGGGGCGATGTACTATTTTACTTTTCCATTGGTTACAGAGTAAATATCAGCCCCGCTTATTTTTAGCAAGTTCATATAATTCAAGATACTGTTCTGCCGAGTGTTTCCATGAATAATCTTTGCTCATAGCATTCTGCTGTATTTTTTTCCAACTCTTCTTTTTTTTAAAATTCTCTACTGCTCTCAGGACACTTTTATATAATGCTATACCCGAATGATCATTGAAAGTAAAACCGGTTCCGGAGTCTAATCCAAAATAATTTAATTCGTCCCAGTCATGAACAGTGTCGGCCAGACCGCCGGTTTTTTTGACTATAGGCACCGTTCCATATTTAAGGCTGTATATTTGATTTAATCCGCAAGGCTCATAACGTGATGGCATGAGAAACATATCTGCTCCTGCCTCTATTAAGTGGGAGAGCTCATTGTTATAACCAATATAAGCTCCGACCTTTTCAGGCATTTTATATGTTAGTTGGCGGAACAATTCTTCATACTTTTCTTCACCACTGCCGAGTATTAGCCATTGTGCATCTAAATCCATTAGCTCATTAATTGCATCAGCAAAAATATCAAATCCTTTTTGTTCAACCATTCTGGAAACGATTCCAATCAAAGGAATATTCTTTTTAAACGGCATATTGAAGTGTTCGAGTAATACGGCCTTATTCTTTATTTTGCCGCTTAAATCCTTCGGCGAATAATTATGAGGGATATACTTATCAGTTTCCGGATTCCAAACATCGTAATCGACACCATTAAGTATACCGTAAAGGTCTTTTTTCCGCTCGTTCAGGATTCCATCCATCCCGGCACCATGGTCCGGCTTTAATATCTCATGCGAATATTTGTTGCTAACGGTATTAAGTAGATCGGAATAGTATATTCCTGTTTTCATAAAAGAAACAGTATCATTATGCTCAACAGGCCCACCAGGATAAAAAAGGTCTCCTCTTATTTCAGCACTAAATAATGCCGATTTTGTAAATTGTCCTTGATAGCCAATATTGTGGATTGTGAATAGTGTAGAAATATGATCGAAAAATTTATCCCAACTATAATTATCTTTTACGAACAAAGGAATCAAACCTGTCTGCCAGTCATTACAATGAATCACATCCGGCACCCATTTGAGTCTTTGAAGAGTCTCTATTACACCCTTAGAGAAAAGAATAAATCTTTCCTCTTCGTCCCAGTCATTTGTGTATATCCGGCGTCGATGAAAATAGTGCGGGCAATCAATAAAGTTTACTTCCACATTCGAACCGGGCAGGATGCTCTGGTGTAAATGTGCCGGACGAATTATACCATTAATTCTTATTGGTATTTCACCAATATCCCAATTATGGTGTAGATCATGTTCTAGCTCATCAATTAAAAAGTATTTTGGAAGAAATAGCTTTATCTCACATCCAAGTTTCTCCAACTCTTTAGGCAACGAGCCAGCAACGTCAGCAAGACCACCGGTTTTAGCATATGGTACTGCTTCTGCTGCTACAAATGCAATTTTCATCCGAATTTTTCCTTAGTAAATATAATTTTGAGGTAAAAATATTAAATTACGCTTAATTATAGTTATGATTTATGAATTTTTCTCTTATTAAGAAATATGAATAGGAACATTAATAACCTTTCTGTTTTTACAACCGGGGGTAAAGAAAACCCATCTATAGTATTAATACATGGCTTTCCATTCGATCATTTTATGTGGGATGAACAGGTTAAAAAATTCAATAAAAACTATTATTGTATAACATATGATGTAAGGGGGCTAGGAAGTTCGCTAGTTGGAGATGGACAGTTTACATTGGAATCTTTTGTTGATGATCTTGAAAACCTAATTGATAACCTAATCCTGGATAAACCTATTCTATGTGGGTTGTCAATGGGCGGATATATATCATTACGTGCTGTTGAAAGGATGGAGAAAAAACTCGGTGGTTTAATACTATGTGATACAAAATCATTAGCAGACAATGACGAAGGTAAGATCAGTAGAGCCAGAGGGATAAGACAAATTAATGATGAAGGGACAAAAAAATACATTGAACATTTTATTGCAAATTGTTTTTCAGAAAGGTTCAAACAGACAAGAAAAAGGGAATATGAATCAATAGTAAACAGAGCTAAGAAGTATAATGCTTTAGGAGTAAAAGGTTGTCTGCTTGCAATGGCAGGGAGAACAGATACAACAAATTATCTTCAAAACATATCCATTCCGACTTTAGTTATTTGCGGAGAGGAAGATAAATTAACACCACCGGATGTTATGAAGTCAATGTCAGATAAAATTAAAAACTCAAAATTTGTTTCCATTGATGGGGCTGGGCACATTTCACCAGTTGAAGCACCAAAAAGAGTTAACGAAGAGATTGAAATTTTTTTAAATCAATAATTGAGTGATCTCACAAAATATTTGTTTGCGTATTAATAATTGATACAAGCGTTATTTTATATATCCATAACGGATAAATATTCATCCAAATATTCTCGCAACCATTTCAATTTATATTGCATTATATATCTTGGATGATCAAGCACTCTAATTGTCCTAAATAAATTATACTCAGTATTGATATCAATGAAAAGCTTTGCATTCTTTTTCCCAAGTGAGATTGCAATATCTTTCCTTGCCCCAAACGTTAATTGTTCTTTAACCGAATGAATAATATGTGGTTTTAGAGTCTTGTAAAGAGCCGCATCATCGTAATAATTGTAGTTTTTACCATTCCTCAATATTGCCAAAGGATACAGAGCGGTTAAATAAACCTTCGAAAAGAACTTATTAGCCCCGCCAAACTCATTTATAAGCTGGTAGATAAATTTACTGGACAGTTCTCTTTTATTTCCCAGATTATTCTTTATTCCGCATTCTTCTCTAAGTGCAACAGGATCCGTAAAGGATATTCCGGTTAACCCCCCACCAAATCTCCCGGGATTTATTCCAAAAACAAACAATCTCTCTTTTGAATCATTAAAATATTTGTTAAAAAAGTGTTTTGTTGCAGATTGAACCTCAGGTTTTAGATATGGATTGATTGATTTGATATTCTTCTGCAATTTTGAATGTGATTTTAAACTAAGGAAATATTTTATTGCTTTATCCGCAAATGTATTCATAATAATGTTCATTATTCATATTCACTAGCATTGTTAGACTAAAACATATCAGTAGAAGTTCACTTCATGGCCTATGTACTTTCCGTTTTTGTATATAAATTTTGCACTGAAGAATTTATCTTCGAACATCCATGGAATAAATAATTTATCACCTTCCCAGAGATTAATAGATGTCAGTTTATCATTAGGGATCCATTCAAGGTTCCCTTCTGACGAGTCGATTATTTCTCCTTCGAATTCATCTGATATAAATAAAAATACGTACCAATCTTCATTGCCATCAAACAATGGAAAAGTTATAAATCCTTTTAGTGTCATGCTTTTTAGAATTAATCCACTTTCCTCTCTTATTTCCCTCCTGGCACAATCCTCGGGGCTTTCACCAAATTCGAACTTACCACCTAATCCGTTCCATTTTCCATGATGGTAATCGTTAATTTTCTTTACTCTATGTATCATTAAGGTAGCGTCTTGCTTTTTATCGATTACATAACAAAGAGTTGCAAGTTTCATAGAATTCTTTTAATATTTTAGTTGTTGAGTTGACAAATTGATAAATCAAATTTATGTTTTCTGTGATTAAATTAAGTTAAATTAATAACTAATAGAAATACACATAAATTAATTGGGACAAATATTTAATGTTAATCTTTGACAAGAAACGGGTTTCGGGGAATGAAATTATACCGATGAGTTTTAATCAAAACTTATATAAAATCATTCTCCTTGTTATTGAGATTAAAGGGTACAATATATTCGTAGTTAATTTAAAAGACGAAGATGAAGATGATTTTGATGACGACGATGATTTCTATAAAGAAGATGAGAATGACAAGGGAAATCCTTTTGAAAGGGAGCCCGATGATGATGAAATTGATGATGAAGATTTTCCTCACCCTATTCCCGAAGACGATTTGCTGGATGATGATGAAGATATTCCTTACAACTGATTATATTCCCAAATATTTTTTATCCAACAAATAGTTTTTTACATAATCTTTTATCCCATCTTCAAGCGATGTTAGGGGTTTTTTATAACCTGCCTTTTCGATCTTTATAAGCTTAGCCTCAGTAAAATACTGATATTTATCTGCGAGGTGTTCCGGCAAATCTATATATTCTATGTTTGTGGGGATATCCATTGCTGAAAACAATGCAGTGACAAGGTCTTTCCAGGTTCTTGCTTTCCCAGACCCAACATTATATAAGCCACCCCTCTCTTTATGTTTTAAAAAATGTAAAGTCATATCGACAGCATCTTTTATGTAAATAAAATCACGCATCTGCTCACCATCTTTATATTTGGGATTTTTTGATTTGAATAATTTCACTTTTCCAGTGTCTCTTACCTGTTCAAATGCCTTCTGAACAACACTTCGCATGTCTTCCTTGTGATATTCATTTGGTCCATAAACATTAAAATATTTTATTCCTACTATTTTTTTAAATGCAGCGACACCCAATGCCCAATTATCAAACAAACTTTTTGAATAACCATACATGTTTAACGGACGCAGGCTTGCACAATCCATTTCGTTATCATCAAAACCAAGACTACCGTCACCGTAAGTTGCTGCAGAAGAAGCATAAATAAACCGAATATTGTTTCTGAGACAATACTCAGCAAGTGTTTTTGTGTACTTATAATTATTTGTCAATAAGAGGTCTGCATTTTTTTCGGTCGTAGATGAAATTGCACCCATATGTATAAATGCTTCAGCAGTATTAAAATTATCACCTTCAAGGACCTCAATGAATTTGTCTTTGTTAATAAAATCATCGAACCTAAGCCCCAGTAAATTTTTCCACTTTTCATTTCTTCCAAGTTCATCAACAATGATAATTTTGTTTTCACCAAGTTGATTTAATTTCCATACAATTGCACTCCCGATAAAACCTGCCCCCCCGGTTACAATTATCATATACTTGCCTGTGGAATTTTTAATTTGGTTTATAATTGAAGCAATTTAATTATATTTAAAATCCTTTACAAAATAAGGAGTTCAAACACCTTTTCATGGTTTAGAAATAATAGGTTCATATTGAAATCGATAATAATAACTTAGCAACTTTTATGTCTGTAACACTCGAACAACTTCAAAAGATATTAAGAGAAAGAATACTCATTCTAGATGGCGCAATGGGGACAATGATTCAGCGCTATAACTTAAGTGAGGAAGAATTCAGAGGGAAAAGATTTAAAGATCACTACAATGATTTAAAGGGCAATAATGATCTGCTCAGTATTACCCAGCCTGAGATAATAAAAGAGATTCACCGGGATTATTGCAGAGCAGGTGCTGATATAATTGAAACAAATACTTTTAACGGCACAGCTATTTCGCAGGCTGATTATAACATGGAGCAATATGTTTACGAACTTAGCTTTCAGGCTGCAAAGATAGCTAAGGAAGTTGCAAAAGAATTCGCGGATAAAGAACCCGAAAAGCCTAGATTTGTCGCCGGCTCACTTGGTCCATCAAATAAAACCCTTTCCCTTTCTCCTGATGTAAATGACCCCGGCTATAGGGCAATTACATTTGATAAGGTTGTTGAGGCATTTACCGAGCAGATTAAAGGGTTGATTGATGGCGGTGTGGATATTCTCTTGGTTGAAACAATGATTGATACTCTGGTAGCAAAAGCGGTTATTTATGCGATAGATAACTATTGCTCCAAACATAATAAAAAAATCCCCGTTATGATTTCAGGATCTATTGTAGATCAAAGCGGAAGGACACTTTCCGGACAAACAATCGAAGCTTTCTGGATATCAGTATCACATACAAAAAATCTTCTTAGCGTGGGAATAAATTGTTCTCTTGGTGCAGGGCAGATGAGACCTTTTGTTGAAGACCTTTCATCTTTTGCAGATACATTTATGTCAGTGCACCCAAATGCAGGCTTACCGAATGAGATGGGTGAATATGAAGAAACGCCAGAGCAAACATCTTCCGTACTTAAGGAGTTTGCAGAGAGTGGATTTGTAAACATTGTGGGAGGTTGTTGTGGAACCACACCCGATCATATAAAGCTAATATCACAAGCTGTAAGAAATTATAAACCTAGAAATATTCCAGCACTTCTACCGTATTTACGTTTAAGTGGTTTGGAACCTGAAACAATCCGACCGGAAACCAACTTTGTTAATATTGGAGAAAGAACAAACGTTGCCGGTTCAAAGAAATTTGCTCGACTAATCAAGGAAGAAAACTACGAAGAAGCCCTCTCAGTTGCCCGTCAACAAGTAGAAAACGGTGCGCAAATACTTGATGTTAATATGGATGAAGGAATGATTGACTCGGAAGAGGCAATGAAAAGGTTTCTCACACTTTTAGCAAGCGAACCAGATATTGCTAAACTGCCTACAATGATAGATTCATCAAAATGGCATGTTATTGAATCCGGGTTAAAGTGCCTTCAAGGTAAGGGCATTGTAAATTCTATCAGTTTAAAAGAAGGTGAAGAGGAGTTTATAACACATGCTAAAAAAATTCTTCAATATGGTGCTGCAGTTATCGTGATGGCCTTTGATGAAAAAGGTCAGGCAGATACCTACGAAAGAAAAATTGAAGTATGTGAACGTGCTTATAGAATACTAACTGAAAAAATCGGATTTTTACCCCAAGATATTATATTCGATCCGAATATACTTACAGTTGCAACGGGCATAGAAGAACATAACAACTATGCAGTAAATTATATTCAAGCTACCAAATGGATAAAACAAAATTTACCCTTCGCAAAAGTTAGCGGAGGAGTTAGTAACATTTCATTTTCGTTTAGGGGAAACGACACAATTCGCGAAGCGATGCATTCAGCATTTCTGTATCACTCAATCAAAGCAGGAATGGACATGGGCATTGTAAATGCAGGGCAACTAATCGTTTACGAAGAGATTCCAAAAGAACTTTTGGAAAGAGTTGAAGATATTCTTCTGAATCGCCGTGAGGATGCCACTGAAAGACTTTTAGAGATTTCGGAATCTATTAAGGGGAATGGCAAAACCAATAAGATAAAAGATGAATGGCGTAATTTACCAGCAACGGAAAGATTAAATCATGCGCTAGTAAACGGGATAGTTGACTTCATTGAAGAAGATACGGAGGAAGTCAGGCAGCAGTATTCCGAACCATTGGAAGTGATTGAAGGACCCCTAATGGATGGGATGTCTATCGTTGGTGATCTCTTTGGTTCGGGTAAAATGTTTCTGCCCCAGGTTGTGAAAAGTGCACGCGTAATGAAGAAAGCCGTTGCGTATCTTACACCTTATATTGAAGAAAGCAAAATCAAGAACATCAGGCAAAGAGAAGAGGGGGTTGTACTTTTAGCTACAGTGAAAGGAGATGTTCACGATATTGGGAAAAATATTGTTGGTGTTATCCTCGGCTGTAATAACTATAGAGTTATAGATCTTGGAGTAATGGTTCGCGCAGAAAAAATATTAGAAACTGCCATCGAGGAAAAAGTAGATATTATAGGTTTAAGTGGGTTGATAACTCCTTCACTTGATGAAATGATACACGTGGCAAAAGAAATGGAAAGAAGAGGAATTAAAACGCCTTTACTTATTGGGGGAGCAACAACCTCTCGGGTTCATACTGCAGTTAAGATT
>Ga0075306_1000212_pt1 | contig 12667 bp, 10 predicted proteins | sample Joice_CattailNLC_FD_120074 | JGI IMG/M metagenome (GOLD analysis project Ga0075306, IMG submission 120074) | Natural and restored wetland microbial communities from the San Francisco Bay, California, USA, that impact long-term carbon... | ecosystem: Environmental > Terrestrial > Soil > Wetlands ... | reverse complement strand
CGACCGCGACATATCGGGTTCAACCACATGCTATCTGTTTGCCCGCACTCTGAGCCCGGCCAACAATGACCTGGCCCATATCGCCGCCATCGGGGCGGTGGGCGACGAATTTTTCGTGGACGGCTGCCTGGTAAGCGAAAATCGTGATGTTACCCTGGAAGCCGTTAAGCAGGGCAAAATAGAAATTAGAGAACAGCAAGCCGGGGAACGCTATTATCTGAACACCCCCGGGGGGCAGGTACCCTGCGATGAGTTCGGTGCCTACCTGGACACGCTGGGAGCCGCCGGCTATTATCAAAACGGACCGGACCTGGGTGTTAGGGTCTGTCTCAAGGGCGCCACTGAAGAATCCGACCGGATGCTCGTCGAACTAAAGTCCGTTCAGACACGGGCATTTGAAGAGGAGCTGAAACGTATCCGGTCGGGTGCCCTGATAAAGACCGATCACATCCAGTGGTTTCAGGTCGAGAATCGATTCAAACCCATGGGAGTCAAAATGATCGGCGTCTTCTGTGATGCCATCAAAAATACGGAACACGTCGATCCCGATAAATACGTCGCCGGTTTTCAAATTATTCCTGATGAAATTCCGGGTTTCGGCCCCATCGGGATGAAGGATGTCAAAATATCCATGCGGGTGTCGGCCAAAATGGAGGCCGACATCAGAGCCGGTAGAACCATGGGCCTGGATGTTTTATTACCCGCCGCCACAAATAAACTCGGCGGGTTCTCAGACGCCTGCCACACCCTGACAGCTGCAACCACCGTGGCTATCGGGAAGGAAAAGGCACTGATAGAAGAAATGGAAAGGATTCTGAAAGAGGTTTGAGGTTTGAGGCAAAGGCTCTGTTCGATCACCCTAATAAAATAGGAAGATTCCTTTTTTGCCTCCAACCTAAAGCCCGCCCGCCTCGCCTGAGCTCGCGATGGCGGGCAGGCGAAGCGCTCCTCAAGCGCAGCGGTCCACTAACGGGACAAAGTGACATTGCGAAGCGATCCTAAAGTGAAACGAACCTTAAGCGAAGCGATCTTTTTCCCGATCCTTTTAGCTTTGCATCTAGCTTGAAAAATAATAATATTAAAAATAACGTTTAAAACACCCTATAACATCAAGGAGAAAAAGCCCATGGGTATCGGAACCGCATTCGGTAAATCCATTCTAATCGGTGATCAATTTGTTTTAGAAGAAGTCCCGGCCATTGTTTCGTCAATTCCCTTTGAGACCGTTTGTGAAGTCGAAAGGTTAAAAGAAGGCGGGGGATGGATTTTAGAAGACAATCGCATCGAGGTGCCGGGATATAAAGAGAAAAAAAAGCACCAGCAGGTCGAGTCCATCAACCACATGCTTGAAGTGATGGCAATCGACGTCAAGAAGTACCCCCTCAAAATTACCTACGGCGGATCATTGCTGGCCGGCAGTGGCGTCGGCGCCAGTGCCGCCCACTGCGTTTCCCTGGCACGGGCCTTAAATGACGAATTTGATCTCGGCCTTTCCATCGATGAGATCAACCAATTAGGGTGGGAGGGCGAATTTGCCTATCATGGCACCCCCAGCGGGGTTGACAACACCGCCTCTACCTATGGCGGCCTGATACTGTATCATATTAAAAACGGAGAAAAGACCTGGCAACCCATCAATTTGAAAAAACCCATTGAAGTTGTGTTAGGCAACAGCGGAATAACGGCAGACACGTCTAAGCTCGACGCCCATGTCGAGGAGCAGCGGGAAAAAGATCCGGGTCTATTCCAAAAACGCCTCCAAAAAATTACCGACCAGGCCTTTGAGATGAAAAAAGCCCTTGAAGATTACGAGCTCGCAACGGTGGGCCGCCTGATGACGGAAAATCATAAAATTCTCATCGACATGGATCTATCCCACGAAACCCTGGTCTACCTCTGCGATAAAGCCCTTGAATTGGGCGCCCTGGGAGCCAAGGTCACCGGCGGCGGTCGCGGTGGATACATGAATGCGTTGACCCCCGGAAAAGAGCTTCAGGAAAAAGTTGCCTCGTCCATGGAAAAGGAGGGCTATAAGGTAATCAGAGCCACTGTCGGAGGTAACTGAATGGAGGGTTTATCCGCCTCAGAAGTACTCAGTGGCTTGGCGGGTAATGGTTAGTAGCGGAAATCGCTTCATGCTTGACAAGACTTCCCTTCTTCGCACGCTCTAACTCTGCCTGCTGGGTGAAACATGTGAAAAAGGTCTGCTAATTGTGAACTATTTGATCTGGACATAAGCAGCCAGGAACCGATATACGGACCACATATCGTCGACCTTGATCCATTCGCCGGTAGTGTGCGCGTCCCGGTACCCGACCGAAATTTCGACCGCTTCAATCCCTTTCTCCGCCCAGACATTGGCGTCGCTTGCGCCGCACGACTCCGCCCACGCGACCGTCCAGCCGTGAGCTGCCATCGCCGCTTTCAAGTCTTTGATGAGCGGGTCCTTCTTGTCGTAGCGGTAGCCGCGGCAGACAAGGGAGCTCTTGAAGTCGAGCTTTGCCCCGCGCCGCCGCCGGACTGCCCGCTTGAAAGCCCGGTTCATGGCGTCGACCTGGGCAAGCGCTTTCTTCTGGGAATGGCTGCGCGTTTCGGCTAACATCACCGCCTCCCCCGGAATGCTGTTACTGGCTGAGCCGGCGGTGAGGCTGCCGATATTGGCGGTGGTCTGGCGGTCGATCCTCCCGAGCTTTAGTTCGTGGATGGCATCGGCCGCTATGGCGAGCGCGTTGATCCCCTTCTGCGGCTCGACCCCGGCATGCGCCGCCCGCCCTTTCACCCTGATATCGACATTGTAGATATAGGGCGAGGCGATCGTGATCCGGCCGGGCGCTTCCTCCCCGTCGAGGATCAAGCCCTCGCTCGCCCGAATCCGGCTCAAGTCCAGATTGTAGACCCCGTTTAGATCCGTCTCTTCCCGGCGCGTGAAGACGAGATCAAGCGGCCGGATGCGCCAGCCCTGGCCAACGGCCTCTTGCGCGGCGGCGATCGCAACCGTCAGGCCGGCCTTATCATCGGCTCCGAGGACGGTCCGCCCGTCCGAACGGACCACGCCGTTGCGAACCACCGGCTTCACTCCCCGCCCCGGCTCGACCGTATCGAGATGGGCCGAAAGCACGATCGGTTTTCCCTCGCCCGCAACCCTGGCGATCACGTTGCCATAGGCATCGCGGCTGGCCCTGATCTTGTGGCGGGCAAGATGCTTGATGATATAGTCCCCGACCGACTTCTCCTCGCCAGACGGCGAGTCGATCCGGCAGAGATTGAGGAAGAGATCTAGCAGTTCTGATTTTTTCATATTACTTCTTCACAACCTTATATCTTTTATAACGCTTCCATGGAACAACAACCGCGATGCCCGACGAATTTGCGAGGTTGAGGGCGGAGACGGTGTGTCCCTTATCCCGGAAAAGCCACTGATCTCTGCGGACAGAGGATATGAGTATTTAGGGCGTTGTCTGCCACAAGATCTCCTCTAAAGCCTGCATCCGCTCGGGACCCTTTAACGGAAAAAAACGAATCCAGCTACACGGGCGCCAATATGGTGTCAATTCAATATTCTAATAAATAACAACAAATTCAGATAAATTGTCAATTTCCCAACTCACTTGGTGCTTTGGGTTCTGTGAAGGTTTCCAACGGTGCTGTTCCTGCAGATACATTCATTGATTCTGTTCGTCAGGCGAACCCGGATCTCCGCGGCGAGAATTATCAGTGCCTGCCGCAGCGTTTTGATCGACCTTCTGTTGCATCTCATAACATGGAATACAAACTGGCTTCTCATGCAATTGCTGGATGCGCGATTCCATGACGCTCTCACCGCAAAACGCACATGGTATTGACTTGCGGATCCTTGCCGGTTCAGGTTCGGGAATGGATGTTTGTGTCACAGAAAGGATGCTGTCGTTGGAAGCAGACAGAATCCATTTGGCAAGAGCGCTTCGGTCTTCCTGCAGGTCTGCTGGAATTGCCTTCCCATGAAAATGCACACGGACACCCGATCGTGTTGATCGGCAGTAAATGGTATAGACCTGCTTCCCGTAGTCGCGAAACAGCAAATTTCCCTTACCAAACGTGCAGCCAGTGATGCACTGCAAAGCGTCAACACCGCATGCGTCATTCTCCACGATTGCTACCAGTTCTTCGTCTTCAGCACGAAACAATTCAAGACGTTCCATTGCAGCGGTGGCCATTCTGTAACCTATGGCAAGCCCGGGGCATTCATGTCCGTGGAACTGGATAATCTCCTCGTATGTCATGTGATATCTCCGCTTTCACCGGCAAGGTTGTGATACCCAAAGAATCGGAACGAAATTTAATTCAATCTGGCAGCCGGATTCCGCCAAAAACCAAACCCGGTTAAAAATAAATGTTTCAACCGGACAAAACTGACATCTGAAAGAATAAGTTCACTCGGCCTTGCGGCTGAAATATAGATTGGCCAATGCAATCAGGGAGGTGCCCACTATCAGCAGAAACGATATAGCGTTGATCACGGGAGTGCTGCCGTCTCTTACCTGGAGATATAGATTAATCGGCAGAGTGGCTTCGTAGCCTACCAGAAAAAGGGTGGTGTTGAAGTTTTCAAAGGACATTAAAAATGCTAATGCCGCGGCTCCGAAAATGGCCGGTCGCAAAAACTTCAACGTTATATGCCAGATGACCTCAAAGCGGTTGGCTCCCAGGTTCAGGGCGGCCTCTTCCAGGGTGCGGTCAAATTTCTTCAGCCGTGCCGATACCACCAGGGTCACCAGGGTGGCAATGAACGAGAATTGACCCAGCACCACGAGCCAGAAACCGGGACGAAAGAGTTCGATATCCAGATTCCAGCTGGTCTCAAAATAGGTTCCCAGTGTGTTGCTGAGCAAAAGGATGGAGATTCCGAGAATTACGCCCGGGATCACCAGCGGGGCAAGCATCAAAAAATAGAGCAGCTGCTTGAAGCGAAAATCTTCCTGCTCGAACAAAAAGGCACCGCAGGTGCCGATGACCGTCGAGAGCAGGGTCACATAAAACGCCACCTGGAAACTGACCCAGATACTGTCCAGATTGATTTGATCATGAAAGATTCCGACCCGTTGCTCTGAGTTGGCCGTGAACCAGTCCAGGGTAAACCCCTTCCACGGCAAAGACGGAAACTGGGAATCGTTAAACGCCAGGACACAGGTGATCAGCAGCGGTGCAAACAGAAAAATAAAATACAGGATCACATAGAGAGTGAACAGCCGGTTATAGGTATTGGAAGTCGGCAGCGACCGTATCATTGCACCACCTTTTGCAGGTTCTGGCGCGTCAATTTTAAGCCCACCCAGACAACCAGCGACGAGAGCGCCAGCAGCAGAAAGCCGAAGGCCGCGCCCTGGTTCCAGTTAAAACTGGCAATGAACTGGTTGTAAATCTGTTCCGTGAACCACAAAGAATTTTTGCCGCCCATCAAATTCGGGGTCAGATAATTTCCCAGGGTCAGCATAAACACCACGATCGAACCGGAAACAATTCCGGGGGTGGCGTGGGGAATAATTATTTTAAACAGAATGCTCCACATGTTGGCGCCCAGATCGTAAGCCGCTTCGATCAGGCTGTCGTCCAGGCTCTCGAGCACCGAAACGATGGGAACCACCATAAAAAGCATCGAGGTATACACCAGTCCCAGGACCATGGTCGTGTCCCGGTAGAGCATTTCAACCGGCTGCTGCAGGACGCCCATCTTGAGTAAAAAATGGTTGATGACCCCGCTTTCTCGCAGCAAAATCATCCAGCCGTAAACGCGGACCAGCTCACTGACCCAGAAGGGCAGCAGCAGCAAGACCAGCAGAAAACCCCGATATTTCGGAATCACCACCTTGGTGATATAGAAAGCAAGGGGCAGTGCGATCACAAAGGTCAGGAAAGTGACCAGGATGGAGTAAAGGGCGGTTCGCACAAAGGTAAGCCAATAGATGGGTTCTTCAAAAAAACTCAGGTAGTTGTTAAGGCTCCATGCCATCCGGCCGTCATCGGTTTCGATGCGAAACGACATGATCAGCAAATCGATATGGGGCAGAACAATCAGCACCACCAGCCAGAGTAAAACCGGCAACAAGAAAAACAGCAATGCCCAGCGTTTTTGATTCTTCATGATAAAAATATGGTTCTGGGTTCAGCGTTCAGAGGTTCAAAGGTTGGGGATTTCGGCTTTCAGGGAGCACTGTTAATGCGGCTGGCATTATGGGCGAACTTTGAAAGCCTTAACCCTAAACCCTGAACCTCTGAACCTTGAAATTTGTTCGCGCTACCTTTTATTTTTTGGCAAAGGTCCTCATCACCCATTACTAATCATTCTTCTTAGAAAAACAGATACCCGACCGCTCGTTCCACCCGATTTCAATTTTATCGTTCTTTTTGATGTAGTCGAACTGCCGGGTTTGCGGCAGGGCGATCAGCAACTCCATATCCGAATCCAGCGGACAGGCCAGCAGTCTGCTGTTGGCGCCGTCAAAAAGAATGTCCTTGACGAGGACCTCAAACCGGTTCAGGCCGGATAAACCTGGATCCGGCTGAATCAGCATGGCTTCAGGGCGCAAAAAAATATCAACAGCCGCGCCTGCCGACAACGGCTCTCGAAGCTTGGTGCGGAATACATTACCCTCTGAAGTTTCAACTTCGGCGGCAGCGTCATCGCTGTGTCGAATTTTTCCCGACCAGGCATTGTTATCACCGACAAACTGCGCCACGAAGGGTGTCTGCGGGGCAGCGTATAAATTCTGGGGTGTGTCGATTTGTTCGAACACGCCCTTGTTCATCACCGCCACATGATCGGACATGACCAGGGCTTCAGACTGGTCGTGGGTGATATAGACAAAAGTGGTGCCGACTTTGGCCTGCAGCTTCTTCAACTCGACTTTCATCTGCTCCCGCAGTTTTAAATCCAGGGCCCCCAGGGGCTCATCCAGCAACAATACGGTGGGTTCGAGCACCAGGCAGCGGGCAATTGCCACCCGCTGTTTTTGCCCGCCGGACAGCTGGTCGATTTTTTTCTCACCAAATCCTGCCAGATCCACTCTTTCCAGGATGGTATCAACCTTGTTTTCAATCACCGCTTTAGTTTCCCCGCGTCGCTTTAATCCAAAGGCAATATTCTGCTTTACATTCATCATCGGGAATAAGGCCAGGTGCTGAAATATAAGGTTGACCGGCCGCTTATTGGGCGCAATGCCCAGCATGCTTCGGCCGCGTATCTCGATGTTGCCGCCTGTCGGTTCCGTCAGGCCGGCTATCATGCGCAGCAGGGTTGTCTTGCCGCAGCCGGATGGCCCGAGAATTGAAAAGAATTGGCCATCCGGAACCTCAAATGACACCTTGTCTACGGCAACGAAATCTTTGAACGTTTTGGTAACGCTTTGAACCGACAGATCAATCTGCATAAAAAAACCTTCTAACGAAGCTTTTTTAGGAAAAAAACTATTGAAGCCTAACAAGGCAGATAGAGATTGCCAGACCTCTCGCTTCCCCTCCGATGGAAGGGGGCTAAGGCCCAAGCCCTCCCCCATCACAGACTTTGTCGCAATTGCCAAAACGGCTTAATTTCTGCCCGTCATGCCGGACCTGATCCGGCATCCAGTATCGTAAGCCACTGAATAAGCACTGGATTCCGGGTCAAGCCCGGAATGACAAAACAGCAAAATGCGAGGGTTGTCAATTGCGATACAGCCACTCAAAGGGAGGGCCCTTAGTAGATACGATGAACCATGTCATCTCAGGTATCAATCGGGTCTTGAGCCTACTTCGCGGCTTTGACCTTATCCAGAATTTTACCTTCAATTTCTTCCAGCTTTGCCGGTACCGGCGGATACCACTTGACGTTGGCAATGGCCTCTAATGGAAAGCAGCGCTCAAAATTGGCGCGTATGGATGCATCCAGATATTGGTTCGCGCCTTTGGAGGCCGTTCCCGTATTTTCGGCATTGGTAAAAAAGGCCGCATTTTCCGGCTTGAGCATAAAATTAATCCACTTATAGGCGGCCTCCGGGTTCTTGGCCTTGGCCGGAATGGCAAAGGTATCGATCCATCCCAGGGCGCCGCTGCGCGGTGCAACAAAATCAATGTTGGGGTTTTCAGCATTCAGTTTCCAGCCGCCGTTATCCCAGGCCATGGCCACGTAAACTTCGCCGGAACGCATGGATTGCAGAAGAGCGTCTCCGTTGGTCCAGTAATTTTTAACAAATCCCTTGCCGTCGATCATGGCCTGTCCGACTTTTTCCATCAAGGCCTGGTAAGCCATGGGATCACTGTACTTGGCGAAAGGATTTTCCCCCATGGCAAACGCCAGCGCGATCAGGGTCGGCCTTTTGAGACGATAGCTGACACGGCCGGAATACATGGCATTTAAGATGTCGGAATAATCATTGGCATTGGGAGCAAATTTTTTGTTGATTACCAGTCCGGAAGTCCCCCAGCAAAAAGGCACCGCATGGGGCTGACCGTCGACCATGGTGTTTAGTTTCACGGCTTCCAGCATCGGGTCAATAATCTGCTCGGTTTTCACCTTGGACATATCGATGGGCTGGTAAATTTTGTATTTCTCCTGGACGGACGCGATGCGGTCCTGGCTGGGCTGGGCCAGATCGAACCCGGCGCCGCGGGTGGCGCGCAGTTTGGCGATCATCTCCTCGTTGTTGGAGTAAGTAACTTTGACGGTAATCCCGGTTTCTTTTTGGAATTGGTCAACCAGGCTTTGCGGTGCATAGCCTTTCCACGTCAGCAAGGATAGCTCTTCAGCAGCGTACAGATTACCAAATCCAAAAATCAGCAATGTGGTAACGATCAATGAAGTAACAATTACTTTTTTCATAATTACTTCCCTCCTTTTCTTGGGGTTAATTAGTTGCGAGATACCAAATCGATTACCAGCTTTTCAGAAAAGACGAATATAGAAGGATTGTTTGGACAACGACGGGTTCAGAACATAGCCACCAAAACAACTTTCCATCCAAATGTCAAATTAAAAATGGATTAGATCTGTTTCTGCTTAAAGAACAAAAGTCTGATGGTCTGAAAGAATGAAATTCTTTTTTTCTAGGAACTGGCCAGGCGCTTTAATAACCTTGCCGCTGGAGGCAGTTTTGTGATAGAAGCGGTTGCCAAACCATGAAAACCGACACAATTATATGGGATTTCGATGGAACTTTGCTGCCCCAGAATCCCTATGACAGTGAGCAGACCTTGATGCTGTATAAACTGGATGAAACCGCTCAAAGGCCCCCCGATTTCGTTCGTGCCGTCGCCAGGGTATTGATATGGGCCGACCGCCGGCAAATGTTACGCAAAACGTTTAAACGGTTTTACATCCGGCTGATGCAAGGCACGCCGATAGCGGCAATGGATCAAATCGGCCAGCGCCTAGCTGATAGAATCTCTCTGGAAGACCGGCAGACCATCTCGCGTCTTAAATCTGAGAACTACCGCATGATGGTTTTAAGCTGCGGCACCGCGGATTTGAGCGAGCGAACCTTACGGAATGCAGGAATAAAAGATTGTTTTGAAAGCATCGCCGGAAACCGTTTTAACATCAGCAAAGGGCTCATTAACGGGATGACACTTCATCTAGCCAACCCGGCGGACAAGGTAAAATGGCTAAAGAAAATGGGGATCTTGGCCGATGATGTCGTTGCGGTCGGGGATGGCTATACGGACATTCCGTTGCTGGATTGGGCCAAAATTGCGGTGCTGGTGGACCGAACCGGCAAAAAAAAGGCGAAATACAGACACAAGAATTACCGTTTTATATCTTCCACTTCTGAGATTCTGGATGTGCTCAATTAGGCGCGTGTTTGGTGTTTGGTATTTGGTGTTTGGTGTTTTCCATCTGACATTTCTTTCGGTTCGAACTAAACACAAAATACTAAAAACTAAACACAGATAAGAAGCGTAAAAAGTATAATCATCAACCTTTCACCCAGCGTTGGATAAAGCTATAATGACTGCGAAAAACCTGATCATATTCGACATGGACGGCGTTATTATAGATGTTTCCGGTTCCTACCGGGATGTCGTTCGCCAGACGACAAAACTTTTCTTCCAACCCGCCCGGCAGTGGGAGAAATTGCCGGAACCCCTTTTTGAACTCTCTGATCTTGCCTCAGTCAAACAAAGCGGGGGGCTGAACAATGATTGGGATCTGACCTGCGTCGTCATCAATCTGCTGTATTCCCTGATCCCCCGGCCCCCTGTTTCTGAAAGCCGGGATCCCCGGACAAGGTGGCGGGAAACCTTGAGTCGAAGCGATGTCACCCCTATCGCCGAATTTTTAGCATCGACGGATCAGCCGTTAGCGACCTTGCTGCAGCAAAAAGGCAAGCTCCATGATGACTTCGTATCGGGGTTGTATGGGGGCGATGTCGGCAGCGGCAACCTCATTAAACAGATTTTTCAAGAAATTTATCTGGGATATGAACTTTTTAGATCCACCTATAATTTGAAACCGAACTTTTACAACAGTAACGGCTTCATTTTAAAAGAAAAAGTGCTCATCGACCGGTCTGTTCTGGAGGTTCTGGGCCGGGATAATATGCTCGCCATTGCGACCGGCCGTCCGATAGCAGAGGCGGAATATCCGCTGAGGCATTTTGATCTAAAAAAGTATTTTAATTTGATTTATACCCTTGATGACTGTCTCCTGGAAGAAAAAAGAATTCTCGCGGAAAAAGGAGAAAAAGTATCGCTCAGCAAGCCCAACCCTTTTATGCTCGATGCCATCGCTGACGGTTTAAAAGATAACTTCTCCGGCTATTATTATGTCGGCGACATGCCGGATGATATGCTGGCAGCGGCAAATTCCCGTTTCGGATTCAAAAGCATCGGTATTATCGTATCAGCTCCGGAGAAATTGGCATTGAAAAATGAGCTGAAACGGGCTGGTGCGAATTATCTGGTCGAGAGCTTTGAAGCTTTAAAAGAAATTATCCTTTGACAGGCAGCAAAACTGTCTTAATCTTTGAACATGTCAGCGTATGGGTTAGGAAAGAGGGCTCAGAATGAAAGCGATTTCGGAACTAAGAAACGGTGAGCGGTTTTATTCTGAGGAGCCCGTCCTGGTTGAGGACAAGCGCACAGGATACCGTTATGACGGCAAAATGCTCAATTACAGCAAAAGCGGCATGTATCTGGAAAGCGACTATGCCCCGCGTCCCAGCAGAAAAATCAGAATAAAAGTCAATGGGTTACCTGATTTTCCCTCTCCTCAGAGCTACCTTGCCGAAGTTAGATGGCGGCAGCCGTTATCGAAAAAGGCGTCTACCTATTCATATGGGATCGGTGTGAAATACGACTGATTTAGGACTTAAACTTGCAGACAGTCCTCCTGCAGTATTTTATCCAGGGCATTTACGACCGCATCTGCATTTTTTTCCGAAAATACAATCGGCGGCTTTATTTTGAGGACATTTTCCAGCGGTCCGTCGGTGCTGATCAATATGCCGTGGTCGCGCATACGATTGATGATATAATCCGCCTGGGCGCTTGCCGGTTCAAGGGTCCTGCGGTCCAAAACCAGCTCGACGCCAATATAAAGGCCCAGGCCGCGCACATCACCAATTAGCGGGTATTTGCCCATCAAGCCCTTCAGGCCGTCAAGAAGGCGTTTGCCGACCCGGCCGGCATTTTCCTGCAGCCCCTCGTCCTCAATGACATCCAGCACAGCCATGCCGATAGCGCAGGAGACTGGATTGCCGCCAAAGGTGTTGAAGTATTCCATGCCGTTGGCAAAGGCATCGGCAATCTCCGGGGTGGTGATGACAGCCGCCAGTGGATGACCGTTGCCGATGGGTTTTCCCAGGGTCACAATGTCCGGCACGACGTTCTGGGTTTCAAAGGCCCACAGGTGGCTTCCCACACGCCCGAACCCTACCTGAACCTCATCGACGATGCACACGCCCCCGGCTGCGCGCACATGCTCAAACGCCTGGTTCAGGTAATTTTCAGGCAGAACAATCTGGCCACCGCACCCCAGCATGCTCTCGCAGATAAAGGCCGATAGCCCTGCCCCTTTGGATTGGATCCCTTCCACAGCCTCGCGGACAGATGCGGCATATTTTGTCCCGACATCTGCGTTGGCGCCTTTATGCGGTCCCCGGTAACCATCCGGCATTGTGACCTTGTGCACCCCGGGTGGGGTCCCGCGCCCTCCCGGGCCGTCATGTTTGTAAGGACTGATATCGATCAAAGCCTGGGTGTTGCCGTGATAGGCGCCGTCGACGGTGATGATCTCCCGGTGTCCGGTGTAGGCGCGCGCCAATCGCAGGGCGAGCTCATTGGCCTCACTGCCGGTGCACACAAAATAGCAGACAGTCAAGGGATCCGGAAATTTTGACAATAACCGCCCGGCATATTCAATGATGTTATCATGCAGATAGCGGGTGTTCGTGTTGAGCACCGGCATCTGGAGCTGTCCGGCCGCAACCACCCGGGGATGGCAATGTCCCACATGGCACACGTTGTTAACCCCGTCCAGATACGCCTGCCCGTCTTCTGTATAAAGATACTGGCCCCTGCCCCGGACAATCTTTAAAGGATTTTTATAAGCCAGGCTGAGGTTTCTTCCCAGATTTTTCCGCCGAAACCCTAAAATTTCCGTCTGACTCCGTCCCGGGGCCGGAAAACATTCTTCGGGGATGCCAAGGATAATATTGGG
>Ga0075306_1000209_pt1 | contig 12699 bp, 8 predicted proteins | sample Joice_CattailNLC_FD_120074 | JGI IMG/M metagenome (GOLD analysis project Ga0075306, IMG submission 120074) | Natural and restored wetland microbial communities from the San Francisco Bay, California, USA, that impact long-term carbon... | ecosystem: Environmental > Terrestrial > Soil > Wetlands ... | reverse complement strand
TCGTCGCCTTCCAGTGGCGCGTCGCCAACGAGACGATCCTCGACGACCTCGCCGACCTGCCGCGCGAGCGCTGGACGACCGTGCGCTACGAATCGTTCGTCGCCGACCCGCGGGCGGAGATTGCGAAACTCCTCGACTTCACCGGGCTCGCGATGGATGCGCGGCTCGAGGAGTACCTCGCACGGCCGCTGCCGCTGTCCAAGCACACGCAGACGAAACCGGACCCGGACAAGTGGAAGCAGAACGCGCAGGAGATCGAGCGGGTGATGCCGCAGCTCGAAGCGGTCGCCGGGCGACTCGGTGAATAAGCCCAACATCCTGATCTTCATGGTCGACCAGCTCAGCGGCACGTTCTTCCCGGACGGCAGCCCGGCGGACTTCCTGCACGCCCCGCACCTCAAGGCGCTGTCGGCGCGATCGGCGCGGTTCGCGAACGCCTACACGACTTCTCCGCTCTGCCTTCCGGCACGCGCCTCCTTCGCAGCCGGGCAGCTGCCGAGCCGCACGCGCGTCTATGACAATGCCGCGGAGTTCTCGGCCGCGATACCGACCTTTGCCCATCACCTGCGGCGCGCGGGCTACTACACCTGCCTGTCGGGCAAGATGCATTTCGTCGGGCCGGACCAGCTGCACGGATTCGAGGAGCGCCTGACGACCGACATCTACCCGGCCGATTTCGGCTGGACGCCGGATTACCGCAAGCCCGGCGAGCGCATCGACTGGTGGTACCACAACCTCGGCTCGGTCACCGGCGCAGGCGTCGCCGAGACCACGAACCAGCTCGAGTACGACGACGAGGTCGCCTTCTGCGCACGGCAGAAGCTGTACGAGCTTGCGCGTGAAAGCGATGGCGCGGAGCGCCGACCGTGGTGCCTGATGGTCTCGTTCACGCATCCGCACGATCCCTACGTCGCGCGCCGGCGCTTCTGGGATCTCCATGAAGGCTGCGCGCACCTCGAGCCGACGGTCGGCCCGATCGCGTTCGACGCCCAGGACCCGCATTCCAGGCGACTCATGCTTGCCTGCGACTACGGCCGTTTCAACGTGACCGCCGACGATGTCCGCCGTTCACGCCGCGCCTATTTCGCAAACGTGTCCTACCTGGACGAGAAAGTCGGCGAGCTGGTCGATGTGCTCGGCCGCACGCGGATGCTGGACGACACCGTGACCGTGTTCTGCGCCGATCACGGCGACATGCTCGGCGAGCGCGGGCTGTGGTTCAAGATGAACTTCTTCGAGGGCTCCGCGCGCGTGCCGCTGATGGTCGCGGGGCCCGGGATCGCGGCCGGCACGCATCGGGCGCCGGTCTCGAATCTCGACCTGACCGCCACGTTCTGCGAGCTCGCCGGAGTTGCGGAGGAGGAAGTTGCACCGTGGACGGATGGTGAGAGCCTCATGCCGCCGATCGCCGGCAGCGCCCGGACCGCGCCCGTGTTCATGGAGTATGCGGCGGAAGGTTCGTACGCGCCGCTCGTCGCGATCCGCGAGGGCGACTGGAAATACGTCCGCTGCGCGCTCGATCCGGAACAGCTGTTCAACCTGGCAACGGACCCGCACGAACTGAAGAACCTCGCGTGCGACCCGGCGCACGCGGCGACGCTTGCGAAGTTCCGCGCTGCCGCCGACGCGCGCTGGGACCTGGCGCGTTTCGATGCCGAGGTGCGCGAGAGCCAGGCGCAGCGCTGGGTCGTCTACGAGGCGCTGCGCAAGGGCACTTACACGTCGTGGGACTACCAGCCGCTGCAGAATGCGTCCGAGCGGTTCATGCGCAATCACATGAACCTGGACACGCTGGAGGGTGCGAAGCGGTTTCCGCGCGGGGAGTAGGGTCCGTATCTCCTCCTGCTAGGGAGACGTGGCCGGCTCCACCAGCCGCCCGTACTTCCTGAGGGTCGCCCGCAACCGGTCGTGCGGCAACGCGTGCACCGTGTAGCCATTGGCACCGGTCATCGTCCGCGCCGCGACGAGCGCATTCACGATGGCCTCCTCCGTTGCCTCGACGGTGGCGAGGAAAAGCGGGCCCAGCACGTCGTTCGGCAGCATCTCGAGCCGCGCGGTGCCGGTGCGCGCCGCCGCGCGTGGATTGGCGGTCGAGAATGCGACGAAGATGTCGCCGGAGCCGTTGGAGGCGTAGCTGCCCATCCGGCCGAGTCCCAGCGAGGCGCGCTGCGCGACGCGCCGCATCTGGTGCGGCATCAACGGGGCGTCGGTCGCGATCACGACGATGATGGAGCCGCGCTCGTCGGTCTGGGGCGTCTTGCCCGGCATCAGGTCCGTGATCTCCTGGCCGACCGGAACGCCGGCTATGCGCAGGGTCTTGCGGATGCCGTAGTTGGACTGCACGAGCGCGCCGACCGTGTAGTTGCCTGCAGCGAGTTCGACCCGACGCGAGGCGGTGCCGATCCCGCCCTTGAATTCATGCGTGACCATCCCGGTGCCACCGCCGACGTTGCCCTCCGCGACCGGTCCCGGCTGTGCGCCGTCGAGCGCCGCGAACACGTGCTCGCGCGTGACGTGGAAGCCGTTGACGTCGTTCAGGTCGCCGTCGTAGGTCTCGGCGACGATGGGCATCACCCAGAAGACGTCCGGCTCGTCCGGCAGCGCGTCGTAGAGCCGGTGCTTCACCTGCCAGGCGATCGTCGCATCCCGCACGACGCCGACCGAATGGGTGTTGGTGATGAGGACCGGCCCCTCCAGGAAGCCGGACTCCGTGATCCAGGTGGTGCCGGTCATCTCGCCGTTGCCATTCAGCGAATGCCAGCCGGCGAACACCGGGTCGTAGGTGCGGCCGCGGGGCAGGATCGCGGTCACGCCGGTACGCACAGGACCCTTTCCGGGTTCCAGCTTTCCTTCCCCGCTGATCAGCGTCGTGTGCCCGACCGTGACGCCGGCCACGTCGGTGATCGCGTTCAGCGGTCCCGGTGTGCCGTCGAACGGGACGCCCAGATCGCGTGCGCGGGGCCCGGATTCCGCGGCAGCCGCGGTTGCCGAGAGCAGCGCCAGGAGGCAGGGTGCGAGTGGAATTCTCATCGTGGTCCCCAGTTCATTGTGGTGGCGCCCCGCCGAGGACGAGGTCCGCGGCCTTCTCCGCCAGCATGATCGTCGGCGCGTTGAGATTGCCGGTCGTGATGGACGGCATGATGGAGGAGTCGATCACGCGCAGCGCCTCGAGGCCAATCACGCGTGCTTCAGGATCCACGACCGCCATCGGGTCGTCCGGCGAACCCATCCGGTTGCTGCAGGACGGGTGGTACGCGCTCTCGACTTTCGCGCGTACGAAGGCGTCGATCTCGTCGTCTGTCTGCACGTCCTTGCCCGGCTGGATCTCACGCCCGCGGTAAGGATCAAACGCCTTCTGCGCGAAAATCTCGCGCGTGAGGCGCGTGGCGGCGCGGAACTCGGCGAGGTCGTCGGGGTGGCTCAGGTAGTTGAACAGGATCCTCGGCTTGTCGCGCGCGTCTCCCGAGGCGAGCCGAACGTGGCCGCGGCTCTTCGAGCGCATCGGCCCGACGTGCGCCTGGAAGCCGTGCTCCTGTGCGAGGGAAGAACCATCGTAGGTCACGGCGAGCGGCAGGAAATGGTACTGGATGTCGGGGTACTCCACGTCCGGCCGGCTGCGGACGAAGCCGCCGGTCTCGAAGTGGTTGGTGGCGCCCAGCCCGTCCTTGAACAGCAGCCAGCGCGCGCCGATCATGGCGCGCGCGAACAGTCCCATCGACGAGTACAGCGTCACTGGCTGCGTGCAGGCCACCTGGAAGTAGAACTCGAGGTGGTCCTGCAGGTTCTCGCCGACGCCGGGCAGGTCGTGCACCACCGGGATGCCGTGCTCGCGCAGCTCCGCGGCGGGCCCGATGCCGGAGAGCTTGAGCAGCTTCGGCGAGTTGATCGGCCCGCTGCTGACGATCACCTCGCGGCGTGCGGTGACGCTGCGCGGCTCGTCGCCCTGGCGGTACTCTAGGCCGACCGCGCGCCTGCCTTCGAAGAGCACGCGCGTCGCAAGCGCGCGCGTGCGCACGGTGAGATTCGGCCGCTTCGTTGCGGGGCGCAGGTAGGCATTCGCCGCGCTGCACCGGCGCCCGTCCGGGCCCACCGTCATGTCGAGCTTGCCGAAGCCTTCCTGCTGGCGGCCGTTGATGTCCGCGGTCGCGGGATAGCCCGCCTGCCGTCCCGCTTCGAGCCAGGCCGCGTGCAGCGGGTTCGACAGCGTGCCGTAGCGCGTCTGCAGCGGGCCCGAGTCGCCGCGGTACTCGTCGCCGCCCGCGGCGCGCGTCTCGGCGCGGCGGAAGTAGGGCAGCACGGCCGCGTAGCTCCAGCCGGTCGCGCCTTCCGACTCCCAGCGATCGAAGTCCCGCGCGTTGCCGCGCACGTACACGAGTCCGTTGATGGAGGACGAGCCGCCGAGCACCTTGCCGCGCGGCGTGTGCAGCCGCCGCCCGCCGAGGCCGGGCTCCGGCTCGCTGTAGTAGCGCCAGTCGTACTGCTCCATGCCCATGGGAATGGAGAGCGCCGAGGGCATCTGCACGAAGATCGAGCGGTCGGAGCCGCCGTACTCGAGCAGGAGCACGGTGTGCCGGCCATCCTCGGTCAACCGGTCGGCGAGCACGCAGCCCGCGGAGCCCGCGCCGACGATGACGTAGTCGAATCCTTCAGTAGGGCGCATCGATGTCGCCCTTGGCGACATACACGCTCTTCAGCTGCGTGTAGTGCTCCATCGCCGCGCGGCCGTTCTCGCGCCCGAGGCCCGAGAGCTTCATGCCTCCGAAGGGCAGCTCGATCGGCGTCACGTTGTAGTGGTTGATCCAGCAGGTGCCGGCCTCGAGCTTCGCGATCACGCGGTGCGCCCGGTTGAGGTCGTTGGTGAACACGCCGGCGGAGAGGCCGAACTCGGTCGCATTCGCGCGCGCGACGACCTCGTCCTCGTCGCTGAACTCGAGTACCGACATCACGGGCCCGAAGATCTCCTCGCGCACGATGCTCATGTCGTCGCGGCAGCCGTCGAATACGGTCGGTTCGACGAAGGATCCCTTCGCGAGCGCGCCCTCGGTGCGGCGCTTGCCGCCGACCAGGATCCGCGCGCCTTCCTCGCGGCCGCGCGCAATGTAACCGAGCACCATCTCCATGTGCTCGCGCGAGATCAGTGAACCGACCTGGGTTGCCGGGTCCATCGGGTCGCCGATCTTCATGGCGCCCACCCGCGCGGCGAGCTTTTTCATGAATTCGGCCTTGACCTTGCGGTGAACGAAGACACGCGTGCCGTTCGAGCAGACTTCACCGGCGGAATAGAAGTTGCCGAGCAGCGCGCCGGAGACGGCCTGGTCGAGCTTCGCGTCGTCGAACACGATGATCGGCGACTTGCCCCCGAGCTCGAGCGTCACGGCCTTCACCTGGGTCGCCGCGTCGCTCATGACCGCCTTGCCGGTGCCCACCGAACCGGTGAGGGAGACCTTGCGGATCAACGGGTGGCGCGAAAGCGCGCGGCCGGTCGGTGAATGTCCCTGGACGACCTGGAACAGGCCCGGCGGCAGGCCGGCGTCCCGGTAGGCCTTCTCCAGCTCGACGGCGGTCAGCGGCGTGAGGCTCGCCGGCTTGAAGATCATCGCGTTGCCGAAGGCGAGCGCGGGCGCGGACTTCCAGCAGGCGATCTGGACCGGGTAGTTCCAGGCGCCGATGCCGGCCGTGATGCCGATCGGCTCGCGGCGCGTGTAGCCCCAGGCCGTGGGCCCGAGGTCGATGTGCTCGCCCGCCCCGCTCTGCGCGAGCGCCGCGAAGTACTCGAGGCACTCGGCGCCCGAGATCACGTCGACGACGCGGGTCTCCTGGATCGGCTTGCCGGTGTCGCGGGTCTCGAGTTCGGCCAGGGCGTCGTTGTGCTCGCGCAGGATCGCGGCGGCGCGGCGCAGGACGCGCGCGCGCTCGGCGCCCGGCAGCGCACCCCAGGCAGGTTGCGCCGCCCGCGCGGCCGCGACCGCCGCATCGACGTCGGCGGGGCCGGCGACAGGCAGCTCGGCGAGCTTTTCGCCGGTCGCGGGGTTGGTCGTGATCAGCAATTCGTCAGCCATGGCGAGTTCTGCGAGACTACGGCGGGTTGCGGGGGGTCGTGGACGTGCGCAGAGAATGTATCACCGCCGGGTTCGCCCTGCTGCTCGCGACCCTTCCCTGCGCAGCGCAGGCCGCGGCGGATCCCGAGTCCTGCCGCATCGTCCGGTTCTCGGACATCGGCTGGACCGACGTGACGGCGACGACCGGCCTCGCGAGCCAGCTCGTGCGGATCCTCGGCTACGAGCCGCGGGTCACCGTGCTCTCCGTGCCCGTGACATTCGCGTCGCTGAAGAACGGCGACATCGACGTCTTCGTGGGCAACTGGATGCCGGCGCAGGCCGCGGACCTCGCGCCCTACCAGGCCGACGGGTCGGTCGAGGTGGTGCGCGCGAACCTGGAGGGCGCGAAGTACACGCTTGCCGTCCCCGCGTACCTGCATGCGGCGGGCCTCACCGACTTCGCCGACATCCAGCGCTTCGGGAAGGAACTGAACCACGAGATCTACGGCATCGAGCCGGGCAACGACGGCAACCGCCTCGTATTGACGATGATCGGGGAGAACCAGTTCGGGCTCGGCGGCTTCAAGCTCGTGGAATCGAGCGAGCAGGGCATGCTGGCGCAGGTCGAGCGCGCGTTCGCAGCGGAGCGGCCGATCGTGTTCTTCGGCTGGGAGCCGCACCCGATGAACACGCGCTTCGACATGCGCTACCTCACGGGCGGCGACTCGAGCTTCGGCCCGAACTACGGCGGCGCGACGGTGTACACGAACGTCCGGGCGGGATACCTGGAGGAGTGCCCCAACCTCGGGCGCCTGTTGCGGAACCTCGCATTCACGCTGCAGGGCGAGAACGCGATCATGGGAGGCATCCTCGATCGCAAGCTCGCGCCGGAGGCCGCCGCGGCCGAGTGGCTGGAAGCGAATCCCGGTGCCCTCGCGGCCTGGTTCGACGGCGTCATGACCTTCGACGGCAGATCCGCGCCACTCACCGGGGAGGCGGCGGCCGCGCCGCCGTTTCGCGGCGCGCGCGCCTTCGAGGCCTGGGTCACGGCGCACAAGATTCCCCTGGGACCTGCGATCGAGCGCGCGATCGGCTACGTGAAGACGCACGGGAAAGGATTTTTCGCCGGCGTTTCCACGGTGATCCAGGGCTCCGTGGACGGCGTGAATACGGCGCTCGCGGCGATCCCCGGGTTCGTGTTCATCCTCGCGATCGCGGCGCTGGCCTGGCTACTGCACCGGTCCATCCCGCTCGTGCTGTTCGTCCTCGCGGCGTTGCTGTTCATCATGAACCAGGGTTACTGGGCGGCGACGATCGAGACGCTCTCGCTCGTGATCGTCTCGGCGCTGTTCTCGACGCTGATCGGCGTGCCGGTCGGCATCGCGGCCGCCCACCGGCCGCGGCTGTACGCGGCGCTGCGGCCGGTCCTGGACCTGATGCAGACGCTGCCGACCTTCGTCTACCTGATCCCGACGCTGGTGCTGTTCGGCCTCGGCGTGGTGCCGGGCCTCATCTCGACCGTGATATTCGCCGTGCCCGCGCCGATCCGGCTGACGCACCTCGGCATCACGTCCGTGCCGCGCACGCTGCTCGAGGCCGGGGATGCCTTCGGCGCGACGCCGATGCAGCGGCTCTGGAAGATCGAGCTGCCGAGCGCGCGGCTGATGATCCTCGCCGGCGTCACGCAGTGCATCATGCTGTCGCTTTCCATGGTGGTGATCGCCGCCCTCGTGGGCGCAGGCGGGCTCGGCGTGCCGGTGGTGCGCGCGCTCAACAGCGTGCAGGTGGACATCGGCTTCGAGGCCGGCATCGCGATCGTGCTGCTGGCGATCATCCTCGACCGCATCAGCCGGCCCGGCCAGGGCGGCCAGGGATGAGCGCGGCCCTGGAGTTCCGCGAGGTCGACATCCTGTTCCCGCGCGCAGGCGGCCGCAGGGGCGAGCGCGCGGTCGCCGCCGCGCTCGCGAGGCTGGACGCCGGCGCGAGCCGCGAGGAGCTGGCGGCGGAACCCGGCGTCATCCTCGGCGTCGCCGCCGCGAACCTTTCCATCGCGCCCGGCGAGATCTGCGTGATGATGGGGCTCTCCGGTTCGGGCAAGTCGACGCTGCTGCGCGCGGCAAACCGGTTGAATCCCGTGACGCGCGGGCAGGTGCTGGTCGCGGACACGCACGGGCCGATCGACGTCGCGAGCTGCGCTGCGTCCGACCTGCGCCGCATCCGCCGGGAACGCGTCGCCATGGTGTTCCAGCAGTTCGGCTTGCTGCCCTGGCGCAGCGTCGCGGACAACGTCGGCCTCGGACTCGAGCTGCGTGGCATGGCGCCGGACGAGCGCCGCCGCGTCGTGCGCGAGCAGCTCGAGCTGGTCGGGCTCGCGGACTGGGGGCACTGCTCGGTCGGCGAGCTGTCGGGGGGCATGCAGCAGCGCGTGGGCCTCGCGCGCGCGTTCGCGACCAATGCCGACATCCTGCTGATGGACGAGCCCTTCTCGGCGCTCGACCCGCTGATACGCGACAAGCTGCAGGACGAGCTGCTGGCGCTGCAGGCGCGGGTGAAGAAGACCATCCTGTTCGTGAGCCACGACCTCGACGAGGCGCTGCGGCTCGGCGACCGCATCTCGATCATGCGCAACGGCCGGATCGTGCAGACCGGCACCTCCCAGGACATCGTGCTGCGCCCGGCCGACGACTACGTCGCCGAGTTCGTGCGCCGCATGAACCCGCTCAAGGTCCTGACCGGCGAGATGGTCATGCGCGGGCGCGCGCAGATGGAGCGCGAGGACGGCGGGCTGTTCCTCGACGCCGCCCGGCGCTATCGCCTTCGACTCGACGCCGGAGGCGCCGCGGCCGGCCTCGCGCTGGATGGCGTGGCCCACCCGCTGCGCGCCGTCGCGGACGAGGAGTCCTGCCCGGAGGGCGAGCGCTGCGTGATGCTGGCGCCGGCCTCCATTTCGCTGCAGGGGCTGATCCACCTGCGCCGGCGCACCGGGCACCCGGTACTGCTGGCGGAAGCCGGGCGGGTGCTCGGGGTGGCGGGGGACACGGAGATCATTGCCGCGCTCGCGGCGCGCAACCGGGGAGCGACGACCGCATGAACAGAATCATCGCGACCATCCTGGCCTCGGCGATTGCGCTGGCCGCGGCAGCAACGGAGGCGGCACCGGCCATGTCATTCGACCTGCAGGGGCACCGCGGGGCGCGCGGGCTCGCCCCCGAGAACACGCTCGCCGGATTCACGCGCGCGCTCGCGGTCGGCGTCACGACGCTGGAGCTCGATTGCGGCGTGACGAAGGACGGCGTCGTGGTCGTTATCCACGACCGGCTGCTCAACCCCGACCACACCCGCGACGCTACGGGGCGGTTCCTGGCGGTTCCGGGCCCGGCGGTCGTCGACCTCACGTACGAGGAACTGCGCCAGTACGACGTCGGCCGCATCGACCCGGCGAGCCCGCTCGCCGCGGCATTCCCGGACCAGCAGCCGGCGGACGGCGAGCGCATCCCGCGGCTCGCCGACGTGTTCGCGCTGGTCGAGCGCAGCGGCAACCGCACGGTGCGCTTCAACATCGAGACCAAGATCGACCCCGCGCACCCGGAACAGACCGTCTCGCCGCTAGCCTTCGCCCGGGCGCTGGAGGCGGTGATCCGCGAGTCCGGCATGACATCCCGGGTGACGGTCCAGTCCTTCGACTGGCGGACGCTACGCCTGCTTGGCGCGCTCGCGCCGGAGATCGCGCTCGTCGCGCTCACCGACCAGCAGCCGGACGAGGACACGATCGAGATCGGCCGACCGGGTCCGTCGCCGTGGCTCGGCGAGCTCGACGTGGACGACCACGGCGGCTCCGTGCCGAAGCTCGTCGCCGCGCTCGGCGCGAAGACCTGGTCGCCCCATGCGCTGGACCTGACGCCCGCGCTCGTCATCGAGGCGCATTCGCTCGGCCTTTCCGTCGTGCCCTGGACGGTGAATGACCCGCAGGACATGGCGCGTGCGATCGCCCTCGGCATCGACGGCCTGATCACGGACTACCCGGACCGCCTGCGCGCCGTGCTGGAAGCCAAGGGCATCGCCGTGCCCGCCCCGACACCGGCCAGATGATCGGCTTCCTGAAGCCGGCGGCTTTCCGTCCCGAACTGCCGGCCGAGCACATCGACCCGGAGTACCGCCGCCTGCGCCGGCGCGTGTACGCCGGCATCTTCGTCGGCTACGCGGGCTACTACCTGGTCCGCAACAACCTCGCGCTCGCGATCCCGGACCTGCTCGTCGAGCATCCGGAGTATTCCAAGGCGCAGCTCGGCACCGCGCTGACCGCCCTCTCGATCGCCTATGGCTTCTCGAAGTTCCTGATGGGCTCGATCTCCGACCGCAGCAACCCGAAGTACTTCATGCCGCTCGGGCTGCTGCTGTCCGCCGCGCTGATGGCGGCGTTTGGCTACGTCGGGGCGCTTTCGGCCTCGATCGTGGCCATCGTCGTCGTGATGACCGTGAACGGCTGGCTGCAGGGCATGGGCTGGCCGCCCTGCGGCAAGACCATGGTGCACTGGTTCAGCAAGCACGAGCGCGGGCTCACGGTCTCGACCTGGAACGTCGCGCACAACATCGGCGGGGCGCTGGTCGCGAACTTCGCGCTGCTCGGCGTCGTGCTGTTCAACGACTGGGGCGCGAAGTTCTACTTCAACGCCGCGATCGCCGCGACGATCGCGATCGGCATCTTCTTCCTGCTGGAGGACACGCCGCAGTCGAAGGGACTGCCGCCGGTGGAGCGCTGGCGGAACGACTATCCGGAGGGGTACACGGAGGCGGACGAGGCGACGCTGACGGCGCGCGAGATCTTCCTGACGTACGTGCTGCCCAACCGGTTCCTGTGGGCCATCGCGGTCGCGAACGCGTTCTGCTACTTCGTCCGCTACGGCGTCGTGAACTGGATCCCGACCTACCTCGAGACGGCGAAGGGATTCTCCTTCCACCAGTCGAGCACGGCCTGGGCGTTGTACGAGTACGCGGCGATACCCGGCACCATCGCCTGCGGCTGGCTCTCGGACCGCTGGTTCAAGGGCCGGCGCGCGCCGATGACGATGATCTTCATGGCACTGACCCTGGTGGCCGTCGTCGTCTACTGGATGAACCTGAACGGACCGATCCTGATCGACTACATCGCGCTGTTCGCGATCGGCTTCCTGATCTACGGGCCGATCATGATGATCGGACTGCACTCGCTCGACCTCGTGCCCAAGAAGGCGGCGGGCACGGCCGCCGGGCTCACCGGCCTGTTCGGCTACGTGTTCGGATCGGCGATCGCGGGCACGGGCGTCGGCTGGATCGCCGACACCTGGGACTGGAACGGCGTGTTCATCGCGATGGTCGCCTGCTGCGTGCTGACCATCTTCTTCGTCTCCCTGACGCTGAAGCACCGCGTGACGAGCACGGTGCGCGACTGACCCTGCGTCAGGTCGCCAGCGCTCGCTGCAGCGCCAGCTGCCAGCCGGCGAGCAGGGCATCGCGGCGTGCCGGCGCCATCGCCGGGCGGAATTCCGCGCCGGCCGCCCAGGTGGCGGCTACTGCCGCGAGGTCCGGCCAAACGCCGGTGGCGAGTCCCGCGAGGAAGGCGGCGCCGAGCGCCGTGGTCTCGACTTCGGCCGGCCGCTCGACGCGCGCATCCAGCACGTCCGCGAGGAACTGGCAGAACCAGTCGTTGGCGGCCATGCCGCCGTCCACGCGGATCGCGGACGCGCGGGCCGTGCCGTCGGCGGCCATGGCGACGGCGAGGTCGCGGGTCTGGAAGGCGACCGACTCGAGCGCCGCGCGCGCGAGGTGCGCGCCGGTTGCGTCCAGCGTGAGCCCCGAGATCAGCCCGCGGGCATCCGGCCGCCAGTGCGGCGCGCCGAGGCCGACGAAGGCGGGCACGAGGTGGACGCCGTGGCTGTCCGGGACCTGGCGCGCGAGCGCGTCGGTCTCGGCGGCCTCGCGGATCAACCCGAGCCCGTCGCGCAGCCACTTGATCGCGGCGCCGGCGACGAAGATCGATCCTTCCATCGCGTAGGTCGTCCGCCCGGCGATCCGGTAGGCGGGCGTGGTCAGCAGGCGGTTCTGCGACTCGACTGCCGTCGTCCCGGTATTGAGCAGCAGGAAGCAGCCCGTGCCGTAGGTGGACTTCCCCATGCCGGGTTCGAAGCAGGCCTGGCCGACGAGTGCCGCCTGCTGGTCGCCGGCGATGCTGGCCACCGGGATCGCGGCGCCGAGGAGGTCCGGCTCGGTCGTCCCGAACACGCCGCTGCTGTCGCGCACTTCGGGCAGCAGCGCGCGCGGGATCCCGAAGAGCTTCAGCAGCTCGTCATCCCAGTCGCCGCGGCGGATGTCGAAGAGCAGCGTGCGTGAGGCGTTTGTCACGTCGGTCGCGTGCACGCGTCCGCCGGTCAGCCGCCACAGCAGGAAGCAGTCGATGGTGCCGAAGGCCAGTTCGCCACGCTCCGCGCGTTCCCGCGCGCCAGGCACGTTGTCGAGCAGCCAGGCGAGCTTCGTGCCGGAAAAATAGGGATCGAGCAGGAGGCCCGTGCGGCGTCGCACGAGGGGCTCCGCGCCGTCGGCCCTGAGCCGCGCGCAGGTCGCGGCCGTGCGCCGGTCCTGCCAGACGATGGCGCGGTGGATGGGTTTGCCGGTCGCCCGTTCCCAG
>Ga0075306_1000208_pt1 | contig 12798 bp, 12 predicted proteins | sample Joice_CattailNLC_FD_120074 | JGI IMG/M metagenome (GOLD analysis project Ga0075306, IMG submission 120074) | Natural and restored wetland microbial communities from the San Francisco Bay, California, USA, that impact long-term carbon... | ecosystem: Environmental > Terrestrial > Soil > Wetlands ... | reverse complement strand
CTGCGGACCCGGGTGCGATTCGCGCTGGCCGACACGGCCACGACCGTGGCCGGCGCCCGCGGCAACGACGGCCCGCAGCCGGTCTACCCGCCGACCCTGCTGCGCGAGCGCGTCGAGGGCTATGCGGAAGTCGAGTACCTGCTCGACGCCGACGGCAGGCCGCAGGACGCGCGCGTGGTCATGGCCATGCCGCGCGGCGAGTTCGAGCAGGCCGCGCTCGCGGCCGTGCGCGACTGGCAGGGCCCGCCCTCGCGCGATGAGCCGCGTCGCGAGACGCGCCGCTTCGATTTCCGGCTCCCGGATTCCCTGCTCGGCGAGGTGCCCGCGACGCTGCTTGCGAGCGCGCCCTTCCCGATGGCGGCCTGCGTCGGGCAAACGACGGGGCGCGTGGTCCTCGAGGTCGAGACCCTGGCGTCGGGCCGGGTGCGGGAGGCGCGCATCCTCGAGGCCTCGCCGCCGGGACTCTTCGACGCCACCGCGCTCGCCATCGCGCGCGGTTCGCGCCTGACCCCCGCGTACCGGGACGCGCAGCCCATTGCAGCGACCGCGCTCCTGACGCTCCGCTTCGACCCGGACCGCGCCACCTGCCCGGATTCGCTGCGGCCGGACCGCGACCAGTCCCCCGGCCGGCGCCCTCCGCCGCGCGTCACGAGGCACGATGAACCGGGCATTCCCCGCGCCGAATCGTGGGCGGCCCTGTCCCCGGAGCGGGCCCAGCCGGTACCATGAGCGCCTCGCCGCAGCCTGCGGCCCTGCGCATTCACCGGAGTTCCTGATGAAGCTCGTACCGATTGCCGCGATCGCCGCGTTCGCGGCCCTGCCGGCCGCGGCCGATGAGGGCATGTGGACCTTCGACAACCCGCCGCGCAGCGCCATCCAGCAGAAACTCGGCGTGACGCTCGATGCCGCCTGGCTCGACCGGGTGCGCGAGGCGACGGTGCGCCTGGACAGCGGCTGCACGGGCTCCTTCATCTCCGGCGACGGCCTGATCCTGACCAATCACCACTGCGCCGAGGACTGCATCGCGCAGAATTCCTCCGAGGGCAACGACCTGGTCGAGGGCGGCTTCATCTCAGGCAGCCGCGAGAAGGAGCTGCAGTGCAAGGAGGACTCCGTCTCCGTGCTGGTCGGTACCGAGGACGTGACCGCGCGGGTCGCCGCCGCGCTCCAGGGCGTGGCGCCCGAGGGAATCGTCGAGGCGCGCCGGGCGGCGCTCACGAAGCTCGAGCAGGCCTGCGAGGACGAGTCGAAGAAAGCGAAGGGCGGCCCGCTCAAGTGCGAGCGCGTCTCGCTCTACCAGGGCGGCCAGCACTGGCTGTACAAGTACCGTCGCTACGAGGACGTGCGCCTGGTCTTCGCGCCCGAGCGCGACATCGCGGCATTCGGCGGCGACCCGGACAACTTCCAGTTCCCGCGCTGGTGCCTGGACATGTCGATCCTGCGCGCCTACGTGGACGGCAAGCCGGCGAAGACGCCGAACCACCTGCGCTTCGACTGGGACGGCGTGCAGCCCGGCGACGCGGTGTTCATCTCCGGCCACCCGGGCAACACCGACCGCCTGCTGACCGCCGCCCAGCTCGAGGTGCAGCGCGACACGTTCATGCCGTTCTGGCTGATGCGCTTCTCGGAGCTGCGCGGCCGCATGATCCAGTACTCCAAGACCGGCGAAGAGCCGCGGCGCACGGCCGAGGCCTACCTCAACTCGATCGAGAACTCGATCAAGGTGCGGCGCAAGCAGTTCGACGCGCTGCTCGACCCGGCGCTGATCGCGAACGCGCGCGAGAAGGAGCAGGCGCTCGGCTCCGCCGCGGCATCCTTCGACGAGATCACCAAGGCCCAGGAAGCCTGGCGCAACATCCTCGTTCCGTACACGTTCATCGAGGCCGGTGCGGCGTTCAACAGCCAGCTCTTTGCCCACGCACGCACGCTGGTGCGGGCCGCCGCCGAGCGCGCGAAACCCAATGAATCCCGGCTGCCCGAATTCACGGAGGCGCGCCTGCCGGCGGTCGTGCAGGGCCTGAAGGCCGACGCGCCGATCTACCCGGAACTCGAGATCCTGCGTCTGTCGTTCGGCCTCGAGCGCATGCGCGAGTGGCTGGGCCCCGACCACCCGGTCGTGCGCCAGGTGTTCGGCAAGGACTCGCCGGACTCGCTGGCGGAGCGGCTCGTTCGCCAGAGCGCGCTCGGCAACGCCACGTCGCGCATGGAACTGTTCGATGGCGGCCAGGCCGCGATCGAGGCGAGCCAGGACCCGATGATCCGCCTCGCGGCGGCCGTCGATCCCGCGGCGCGCGCGCTGCGCAAGACTTTCGAGACCGAGGTCGAGGGTCCGGTCGCACGCGGCCAGGAGGCGATCGCGCAGGCCCGCTTCGCGAAGTACGGCACCAGCATCTACCCGGACGCCACGTTCACGCTGCGCCTCTCCTTCGGGGCCATGAAGGGCTGGAACGAGAAGGGCCACGACGTGCGGCCATGGACCGAGCTGTCCGGCGCCTTCGAGCGCGCCACGGGCCAGCCGCCGTTCCGGATCCCGGAAAGCTGGCTGGCGGCGACGGACCGGCTCGACATGACGACGCGGGCGAATTTCATCACCAACAACGACATAGTCGGCGGCAACTCGGGCAGCCCGATGCTGAACGCGGCCGGCGAGATCATCGGCCTCGCCTTCGACGGCAACATCCACTCGATCTCGGGCAGCTACTGGTTCGACGAGCGGATGAACCGCTCGATCGGCGTGCACCCGGCCTACATCCGCACGGCGCTCGAGCAGGTGTACGGCGCCAAGGACCTGCTCGCGGAGATCGACGCGCGCTGAGGCCGGGTCACTTCACGCGCACTTGCCCGGCAGGTCCCCTCGCTCGTTCCGCCGGAACTTAGTCACTCGCTCGGGGACCTGCCGGGCGCGCGCGTGATGCGTCGCGGCGTATCGTGCGCGTGAACCGCCGCGGCGGTTCACGCGCGCGCCGGCCGGGCGGGGTCACGCACGAGCGACTTGCGGTCGCCGCCAGGAGCGGGGGCGGGAACCCCGCCCGGCCAGGTGCGCGCGGCAAACGGTCGGATTTGCGGGCGGTTCAGTCGAACCAGAGCCGGATCGCCTCGAAGGCTTCCTCGTGGCGCATGCCGGCATAGAAGACCAGCAGGACCAGCCCGCCGACATAGACCGCGGACAGCAATGTCATCGCGTAGCCGAACAGGATGACCGCGCCGTCGCGCTCGGCCATGCCGAAGCACAGCAGGATGATGGCGAACGCCGGCAGGGAGTTCACGAAGGGCACGAGCGGGATCGGCGCCATCAGGAGCAGCACGGCGGCGATCACGAGCGCGCCGTTGATGAAGTTGATCGCGCGGCTGCCCGTGAGCCCGAGCAGACGCGGCCGCACGAGGTGCTCGAAGCGCTCGGCCCAGCCGCGCACCTTGGCGAGCACGCCGCGCACCGTGGGCGCCGGCAGGCTGCGGTTCAGCAGCCGTTCCGGCAGCCAAGGCACGCGGCTCACCATCACCGCGAACCCGATCAGGAGCATCGGCAGGCCTAGCACGGTGCTCATGCCGGGCACGGTAACCGGCAGCAGGAACGGCGCGGCGAGCACGCCGCAGAACACGAGCAGGCCCTGCTCGCCGAGCATCACGAGCAGCGCGCGCAGCGTGACGGCGGGATCCGTCACGGCTGCCTCGGCGGAGGCAAGCGCCGCCGAAATCCGGACCTCCGGGTTGCGGAACTGGATGCCGGTCATGTCACGGGCCTCGCTTCGACGGTGAGACCCACCTCGAAATCGTCGCGCACCCTGAGCGCGCCGAGCGCGACGGCGAAGGGCTCGAGGCCGAGGTCGGCGTGGGTGAGGTGCAGGTCTGCGTGCGCGACCAGGCGGCCGCCGGCCAGCGTCAGGGTGAACGGCGCAACGAGCACGTGCTCCAGGCCCGCGAGCGATACGCGCACGCGAGCCTCGTAGCGGCCGTTCGCGCCGGTGATCGACTCCGCGGTCATCAGCATGTCCCCCTGGCGCGCCGCGTCGAGCAGGCGCTCGCCCAGCATGTTGCGCCGCGTCGCCTCGCGATCCCTGTCCGGCACCGGCGCGGCGAACTCGCCACCCGCCCGGTTGCGCGCCGCTTCATCGTCCACGACCAGCGAGTCGAGCGGCACGCGCAGCGCGAACCGGGATTCCGCGAGCGGTTCCCGCAACTGGATCTCCCCGGCGAGCCCCGCGGATGTGATCAGGTGATCGTGACCGAGCTTCTGCATCGGGCCGTCGCGGAAGACGCGAATCTCGAGCTGCGCGGCCGTGACCCGCCAGGCTTCGGCGCCCGGCGCAGGCGCGACCGCTGCCGCCGCAGCCGGCGGGGCGGGCCTCGCGGCCGTGTCTTCGCGCGGCGGCGCGGTACACGCGGCGACGGCGAGCGTGATGAGGAGGATGCACGGAAACTGACGCACTGGCGTATTCTCCAGGACCTGATGTCGGCGCGAAACACTTCCGTTCGTTACGGCTCGGTGGCCCAGTTCCTGCACTGGGCCATCGTCGCCCTGCTGGTCGTCCAGGTGCCGCTCGGCAAGATCGCCCACGAACTTCCGGTCGGCCTCGAGCGGCTCGTGATGATGTCCCGGCACAAATCCGTCGGCATCACAATACTCGCACTGGCCCTGGTCCGGCTCGCCTGGCGCTGGTTCGACCGCCCCCCGCCCCCGCCGGCGATGCCGCGCTGGCAGGCCGCCGCCGCCCGCTTGAATCACTGGGCCTTGTATGTCCTGCTTTTCGCCCTGCCGGTGACGGGCTGGCTGATGTCTTCTGCCGCCAACCGGCCGGTGAGCTGGTTCGGGTTCGTGCAGCTGCCTGACTTCATCGCGCCGGACGCCGGTCTCAAGGAGGTCTTCGAGGAAGTCCACGAGTTTCTCGTGAACCTGCTCCTCGTGCTCGTCGGTCTGCACGTCGCGGCGGCGCTCAAGCACCAGCTCATCGACCGCGACGGCCTCCTGTTCCGGATGCTGCCGGGCCGCCGCCCGTGAGGCCAGTCGCGCTCGCGCTCGTACTGGCGCTGTGCCCCGCTGCGCACGCCGACCTGCGCCAGGCGGACCAGTCCGCCGGCCGGCTCGAGTTCTCGGCCACCCAGGCCGGCGCGACGTTCACCGGCGCGTTCACGCGATTCCGCGTTTCGCTCGACTTCGATCCCGCGCATCCAGCGAGCGGCCGGCTCGACGTGACGGTCGACGTGGCCTCGCTCGACACGCAGGACCCGGAACGCGACGAGATCCTGCGCGGCCCGGATTTCTTCCTGGCCGATGAACATCCGCAGGCGGTCTTCCATGCCGGGCGCTTCGAGCCCGCGGGTGACGGCTGGCGCGCGCCCGGCGACCTCACGATCCGCGGCGTGACGAGGCCGGTTACGGTCACTTTCACGCTCGCGCCCGGCGCCGGCATTTCGGTCATGAAGGGCAGCGCAAGCCTCAATCGCCTCGCCTTCGGCCTGGGCCAGGGCGAGTGGGCGTCCACCGAGTGGGTCGGCGACGAGGTGGACGTCCGCTTCGAGCTCAGGCTCCAGCCGGCCGGCTAGCCGTGTCGACGGACGAACGCGCGCCGCGACGGTTTCCCGGCGTCGAGGAATGCGTCGAGCAGACGCTCGCGACACTTGGCCGGCGCATCGTGCTGTGCACGCCGATCGGTGCAGGCAAGCCGGTCGCCCTGGTCAACGAGTTCTACCGGCGTGCCACCGCGGACCCGGGCCTCTCGCTGTCGATACTGACCGGGCTCACGCTGGCAAGGCCGCGACCAACCGGCGAACTGGAGCGCCGTCTGGTCGAGCCGATTTCCGCGAAGATTTTCGGGACCGCGCCCGAGCCCGCCTGGGTCGGGCCGCTGCGCGAGGGGCGGCTGGCGCCGAACGTGCACGTGCAGGAGTTCTTCATGGAACCCGGCGCCTGGCTCGGCTCGCCGCTGGCGCAGCAGTCGTACGCGAGCATCAACTACACGCACGTCGCGCGCAGCGTGCTCGCGGCGGGCGCCAACGTCATCGCGCAGCAGGTCGCTGCACGGCCCGGCGGGCGACTCTCGCTCGGCGCGAACCCGGACGTCACGGCCGACCTAATCCCCATGCTGCGGGAGCGCGAGCGCGCGGGCGCGCCGGTCGCGGTCATCGGCCAGGTCAACGACCGCATGCCATTCATGTTCGGCGCCGCGGAACTGCCGGAGTCCGCGCTCGACGGGCTGGTGGACGACCCGGCGGGCTACCACGAGTTGGTGGCGCCGCCGAACCTGCCGATCTCCACGGCCGACCACGCGATCGCGCTGGCGGCGAGCATGCTGATCCGCGACGGCGGCACGATCCAGATCGGCATCGGCGAGCTCGGCGACGCCATCGTGCACGCGATGACGCTGCGCCACCGCGCGAACGGCGAATGGCGCCGCGCACTCGCGGACATCGGCCTGTCGCCCCGTTTCGAGGCGGAGCTGCGCGCCATGGGCGGCGACGGGCCGTTCGTCGAGGGGCTCTACGCGGTCACGGAGATGTTCGTGGACGGCTTCCTCGACCTCTATCGCGAGGGCATCCTGAAACGCCGTGCCGGCCCGGACGGCGCGCTGCTCCACGGCGCCTTCCTGCTCGGCCCGCGCCAGTTCTACGAGGAACTGCGGGCGATGCCGGACGCCGAGCGCGCGCTGTTTCGCATGATGCCCGTCAGCTTCACGAACGAGCTCCTCGGGCCGGACTGGGAGGCGAAGATCGCGGCGCGGCGCGATGCGCGGTTCATCAACTCGGCGATGATGGCGACGCTCGGCGGCGCGCTGGTTTCGGACGGGCTCGAGGACGGGCGGGTCGTCTCCGGGGTCGGCGGCCAGTACAACTTCGTCGCCCAGGCGCACGCGTTGCCGGGCGGGCGCTCGATCATCGCCGTGCGCGCGACGCGCGCGAAGGGCGGCGCGCTCGAGTCGAACATCCGTTTCTCCTACGGCCACGCGACGATCCCGCGCCACCTGCGTGACGTGGTGGTGACGGAGCACGGCGTCGCGGACCTGCGCGGGCGGAGCGACGCGGAGGTCGCAGCCGCGATGCTCGCCATCGCGGATTCGCGCTTCCAGCCGGGGCTGCTGGCCGCCGTGCAGCGCGCGGGGAAACTCCCGGGCACGTACCGCATACCGGACGCGCACCGGAGGAACTTTCCCCAGGCGCTCGAGGACGGGCTCGCCCCGCACCGCGCAGCCGGCAGGTTCAGCGCCCTGCCCTACGGCACGGACTTGAGCGACGAGGAACTCAGGCTGGGCAAGGCGCTCCGCGCGCTGAAGGCGCGCGCGTCGACGCTCGCCGGGAAAATCGGCATCGGCGCCGCGCTCCTGGCGCCGTTGCCGAAGGGACCGGAGATCGCGCCGCTCTACGAGCGGATGGGGCTCGCGCAGCCGCGCGGCTGGCGGGAGCGGGTACTCCGTCGAGTCGTTGCGGCGGCGTTGAGGTAGCCGGAGGGGTCAGACCCCTTGATGAATATCAAGGGGTCTGACCCCTTAGTGGCTGCGCTAGACGAAGGTGGTGTATTCAGCGACGGCCTTGCGCGCGATGTCGGGCACGCGGGCGTCGGGCGCCGGATAGCCGGCGACCAGCAGCAGGAACGGCCGCTCGAGGTCCTTCGGCCGGCCAAGGATGTCGTTGAGGAACTTCATCGGGCTCGGCGTGTGCGTGAGCGAGACCAGGCCCGCGTGGTGCAGCGCGGCGACGAGCAGGCCGGTCGCCAGGCCGACCGATTCGTCGGTGTAGTAGTGCTTGCGCTTTCCGCCATCCGGCAGGCGCTCGAAGCGGCGGATGAAGACCGCGATCAGCCAGGGCGCGACCTCGAGGAAGGGTTTGCTCGCGTCGGTGCCGAGCGGGGCCAGCGCCTCCAGCCAGTCGGGCGGTGCACGGTGCGCGTAGAACTCGCGCTCCTCGGCCTCCGCCGCCTCGCGGATGCGGCGCTTGACCCCCGGGTCTGACACGGCGACGAAGTGCCAGGGCTGCTGGTTGGCGCCGGATGGCGCGGTCCCCGCGGCGCGCAGGCAATCCTCGATCAACGCCCGCGGCACGGAGCGGTCCGCGAAATCGCGCACAGTCCGGCGGCGGCCGAGGTCGTCCGCGAATGCGCGGGCGCGCGCGGCCATCTCGGCGGGCGGGTACTCGCGGTAATCCGGCAGCGGAACGAAGGGATGCAGCATCGGACATGCTCCGGAGGGGTCAGACCCCTTGAACGGCAGGTTGGCAGGTCACTCAGCCTCGTGAAAGTTCAAGGGGTCTGACCCCTCCGTTACCGTCAATGCTGTGCCAGGCGTTCGGCCTGGCGGCGCAGCGCGGGGCCGAACTTGTGGCGGTCGTAGAAGCCGGTGAGGGCCTCGAGGTCCGGCTTGCGGCGGCGCAGCGTCTCCAGGGTGAACTCGAGGGGCATGTCGCAGGCGATCACCGTCAGCCGGCGCGCGAGGTAGGCCGCCTCGCGATGCTGCACGAGCTTCGCCGCGAGCTTCCCCGCCCCGCGCACCGGGAGCGCGCCGACCCGGTCGAGCCCTGCGTAGATCTCCTCGAGCGAACCGAATGCCGAGAGCAGCGCCGCCGCCGTCTTGGGGCCGACGCCCGGCACGCCGGGGATGTTGTCCACCGAATCTCCGGTCAGCGCCAGGTAGTCGGCAAAGCGCTCCGGCCGCACGCCGAACTGCCCCTCGATGTCCGCGTAGGCGAAGCGCCGCTCCCCCGCGTAGTCCCAGTAGTCGTCGCCGTCGCGGATCAGCTGCGCGAGGTCCTTGTCGCGCGTGACGACGACGGTCCGGTGGCCGGAAGCGCGCAGCCTCGTGGCGATCGTGCCGATGATGTCGTCAGCCTCGTGCGTAGGGCTGCCGAACTCGGCCATGCCGAGCAGCCGGCACAGCTCGCGGCACAGGCCGAACTGGCGCTTGAGTTCCGGCGGCGCCGGGTCGCGGTTCTTCTTGTACGCGGGGTAGATCGCGTTCCTGAACGAGGTCGACAGCGACTCGTCGAAGGCGACCGCGACGTGCTCCGGCCGCGCCCGCTCGAGCAGGTCGCCGAGGAAGCGGCCAAAACCGTACAGCGCGTTGACCGGCTGGCCGTCGCCGTCGGTCATCTCGAGACCGACCGAGTACCAGGCGCGAAAGACGAAATAGCTCGCGTCGATCAGGTGGACCGCAGGCCCGCCCGCGCGCGTCACTGCGCGAAACGCTGGATGCGCGCGTGCAGCGGGCTGGTACGCGGGAAGTGCGCGAGCAGGTATTCCATCTGGTCGGCAAGCACGCGCCGGCCCTTCAGGTAGATGTACTCGGCGTAGGTCGGCGTGAACGGGACGGCGAGCAGCTGCATGCCCGCCTGCTCCGGCGTGCGCGAGGCCTTGTGGTTGTTGCAGCGGCGGCAGGCCGCGACGACGTTGTTCCAGACGTCGCGCCCGCCCTGGCAGAACGGCCGCACGTGGTCGCGCGAGAGTGCGCCCGACGGAAATCGGGCGCCGCAGTACATGCACAGGTTCGCGTCGCGGCGGAACAGCGTCTCGTTGTTGAGGGGCGGCACGTAGTCGCCGCGCAGGCTTCCCGGGTTGCCGGAGCTGCCCTGCGTCGCCATCATCGAGTTGACCTCGATCACGGTCTGCCTGCCGCTGCGCGCGTTGACGCCGCCGTGCAGCGCGTACAGGCGGCTGCCGAAGGCGTAGGCGACCTGCCCGAGGCAGTGCAGGCGCACCGCCTCGCGGTAGTCGATCCACTCCAGCGGCATGCCGGACGAGTCGGTGCGCAGCACCTGCTGCGACAGCGCGGCCGGCACGCTGCCCGTCCTGAAATGCTTCCCGGCGATTGCCTTTCCTGTAACCACGGTCCCCGACCCTACCCTGAATGGCCAAACAATAAGCCACGATTGTGATATTTTTCAACGCGCCGCCGCCCGGCCGGCAAGACCTAAGGGATGATCCTGGATGCCAGTCACGATCGGCGTGCTGAAAGAGACCGTGCGAGGCGAGAACCGCGTCGCAGTCGTGCCCGAGGTGGCGACCCGCCTGGCGGCACAGGGCGCCAGGGTCCTGATCGAGCGCGGCGCGGGCACCCCGGCGCGCTTCCCCGACGCCCAGTACAAGGACGCCTCCTTCGCCGACGGCGCCGACGCCGTGCTGGCCGCGGCCGACCTGCTGTTCACGGTGCAACCCCCGGACGTGGCGGCCGTCGCGAAACTGAAGCCGGGCGCCGTGGTCGCCGGCTTCCTCGCCCCCCACAACCAGCTCCCGCTCGTGCGCGCGCTGAAGGAACGCAAGCTCACCAGCTTCGCCATGGAACTCGTGCCGCGCATCTCGCGCGCGCAGTCGATGGACGCCCTTTCCTCGCAGGCCGCCGTCGCCGGCTACAAGGCCGTGCTGATCGGCTCGGCCGCGCTCGACAGATTCTTCCCGATGCTGACCACCGCCGCCGGCACGATACGCCCGGCGACCGTGCTGGTGATCGGCGCCGGGGTGGCCGGCCTGCAGGCGATTGCGACCGCAAGGCGCCTCGGCGCAGTCGTCGAGGCCTATGACGTGCGCAGCGCGACGCGCGAACAGGTGCGATCGCTGGGGGCGAAGTTCGTCGAGACCGGCGTGACCGCGGAAGGCACGGGCGGCTACGCGCGCGAGCTGACGCCCGAGGAGAAGGCCAAGCAGCAGGAGGTGCTGGACGCGCGCATCGCGGCGGCCGACTGCGTGGTCTCGACCGCCGGCGTGCCGGGCCGCCCGGCGCCGCGGATCATCTCGCGCGCCGCCGTCGAGCGCATGAAGCCCGGCGCGGTGATCGTGGACCTGCTGGCCGAGGGCGGCGGCAACTGCGAGCTGACGCGCGCCGGGGAGACCGTCGAGCACGGCGGCGTGCGCATCATCGGGCCGGTCAACCTGCCGGCCACCGTCGCGTACCACGCGAGCGACATGTACGCGCGGAACCTGCTGAACTTCATCAAGCCCGCGCTCAAGGACGGCGCGCTGGCATTCGACTGGAACGACGAGGTGTTCGCGGGGGCCTGCGTCACGCACGACGGGACGATCCGCCACGAACCGACCCGCAAACTCGTGGAGAGCGCATAAATGGAAGGCGTCATCGCCCTGTACATCGTCATGCTGGCGGCCTTCACCGGCTACGAGATCATCGCGCGCGTGCCGGTCATCCTGCACACGCCGCTGATGTCGGGCAGCAACTTCGTGCACGGCATCGTGCTGGTCGGCGCGATGGTCGCGCTCGGCCGCGCCGACACCGTTCTCGAGCAGGTCATCGGCTTCATCGGCGTCGTGCTCGGGGCCGGCAACGCGGTCGGCGGCTACGTCGTCACCGAGCGCATGCTGCAGATGTTCAAGGCGCGCGGCCAGAAGAAGACTGAAACCGCCTGATGGAGGGTCCGCTGCCCGGGAACTTCGCGACGCTCGCGATCGACTTCTCGTACCTGCTGGTCGCGTTCCTGTTCATCATGGGCCTGAAGGCCATGAGCTCGCCGGTCACGGCGCGCCGCGGCATCGTCGTGGCCGGCTTCGGCATGCTCATCGGCACGGTGATGAGCTTCCTGTACCCGGGCATGGGCAACTTCCCGCTGATGCTCGCAGCGATCGCGGTCGGCGGCGGGCTCGCCTGGTGGAGCGGGCGCATCGTCGCGATGACCGACATGCCGCAGATGATCGCGCTGTACAACGGCATGGGCGGCGGCGCGGCGGCGGCGATCGCGGCGGTCGAGCTGCTGCGCATGGCGGCGGCGGACCCGGCGACAGGCGCGCACCATGGCCCGGTCGTGACCGCGCTCGCGACGGCCGGCGCTTTCATCGGCTCCGTCAGCTTTTCGGGCTCGCTGATCGCCTTCGGCAAGCTGCAGGGCCTGATCAAGCGCAGCTTCCGCTTCAAGGGCCAGCAGGCCATGAACCTGCTGATCACCGCGGCGACGATCGGTCTCGGCGCCTGGATCGTCGTCTCGGGCCACCCGACGATGGAAATGGTGGTCGCGTTCTTCGCGCTCGCGCTGCTGCTCGGAATCACGATGACGCTGCCGATCGGCGGCGCCGACATGCCTGTGGTCATCTCGCTCTACAACGCGTTCACCGGGCTCGCGGTCGCCTTCGAGGGCTTCGTGCTCGAGAACGCGGCCATGATCATCGCCGGCATCGTGGTGGGCAGCGCCGGCACGCTGCTGACGCAGCTGATGGCGAAGGCCATGAACCGCTCGCTCGCGAACGTGCTGTTCTCGAACTTCGGCGAAGGCCCGGCCGCGGCGGCCGAGGGCGTCACCGGCGCGCTGAAGCCGATCGAGCCCTCGGACGCGGGTGTCATGATGGCCTTCGCGCAGAAGGTGCTCGTGATCCCCGGCTACGGCATGGCGGTCGCGCAGGCGCAGCACAAGGTCTGGGAGCTGTGCCAGCTGCTGATCGACCGCGGGGTGATGGTGCGCTTCGCGATCCACCCGGTCGCGGGACGCATGCCGGGCCACATGAACGTGCTGCTCGCCGAAGCGGGCGTGCCCTACGACCTGATCGCGGACCTCGAGGAAATCAATGCCGAGTTCGACACCGCGGACGTCGCGCTGGTGATCGGCGCGAACGACGTGGTGAACCCGGTCGCGCGCACCGACAAGTCGAGCCCGATCTACGGCATGCCGATCCTGAACGCCGACAAGGCGAAGAACGTGCTGGTCATCAAGCGCGGGCAGGGGGCGGGGTTCTCGGGCATCGAGAACCACCTCTTCTACCTCGACAACACGCGCATGGTGTACGGGGATGCGCAGAAGGTGGCGGCGGAGCTGATCCACGCGGTGAAAGCCGCGGGATAGTCAGCCGGGGGCCGCGCGCCGTCGCTGGGCGGGGTTCCCTCG